>Ga0137432_1000048_pt1 | contig 94414 bp, 70 predicted proteins | sample EasRivERMZT820_2_FD_102337 | JGI IMG/M metagenome (GOLD analysis project Ga0137432, IMG submission 102337) | Soil microbial communities from meander-bound floodplain in the East River, Colorado, USA - East River MetaG ERMZT820_2 | ecosystem: Environmental > Terrestrial > Soil > Floodplain ... | reverse complement strand
CCACCATGACGCCGCGCAGCACGAACTTCCCCCCCTCCCACCCGAACCACAGCCCGCCGCCGAAGAGCCCGTCGAACTTCCCCGGCAGCTCCTTCCAATCGACCTTCGACTCGAGCACCCCCGTGTGGCTGTCCTGCAGCGTCGCCAGCAGCGCCATCACGTTCTTCACGTGGTCGACGTCGCTCGCGCACTTCTCGAAGCGCGCCCGGAACGGCTTCGCGAGTGCATCCCAGTCGAGCTTCTTGCACGCGATCGCGGCGGCGTCCTTGCGGACCGTGGCGACGAGGAAGTCGTAGTCGTCGAGGTACTTCTTGTCGGGGGATGCGGGCACCGTCGTCGTTGCAGCCGTCGTCAGCGTCGCGGCGATCAGCGATGCGAGGAGGCGGGAGCGATGGCCCATGGACGGTCTCCAGATTGGATCCGCGCCTAACCTGGCGACCAGCCCACTTCCGCCTCGATCTCGATCGGATCCACCTGATCGACCGCCGCTTCGCCCGGGAATTCGAATCGGCACCGTTCGAGTCGCACCTTCGCGCGGAAGCGTTCGGTGGTTCGGCCTCGCGCGTCCAGCAGGTGCGGCCCCACCGTGATGCTGACCTGCCCCGACGTCGCGCGCCAAACGTGGATCGGGCCGCGATCCAACCCGTCGTCGATGTCCGTGCAATACGGCTCCACGGGCGGGCGCTCGAAGAGGTCGACGTGCACGTCGAGAATCCGCGGCAGGCGAGCGACGTCGAGAACCGTCTCCTCCTCCGACAGCTCCGGCCGTCTCTGGTCCAGCGAGACCACGATGAACTCCCGTCCATCGGCGGACGCCGCGTACAGGAAGACGTTCCCGCAACCCGACGCCTTCTGAAACTTCAACGCCGGCCGGGGAACGGGAGCCTTGTCGGACTTCGGCGCGCTTCCTGGCGCACAGGCCGCCACGATTGCCAGGACGAGAAGGTGGAGTCCACGTTTCACGACCCCGCGAGGATCGGGCTGCGATCGCTTCTTGGTTCGTGCCATCGTGCATCACCCGTCTGACCTGACTCGCGGAAAGCCGGCTCACGGCTCCTTCACGACGCCGCGCTTCTGCCGGCAATAGAGCCGTGCGGCGTCGGAGAAGAGGATCACGAGCCCGATCGGCAGCGTCAGGATCCCGAAGACGATGCGCGCCCAGTCGTGGCCGGCGACGAACATGATGTACGAGAACAACATCAAACCGATGACGACGAGCCAATAGGCGTCGCTTGCGCCGAAGGTGCGATGAAAAGCGCCGGTGAAGTGGAACGTGCTTGTCAACGTCGTGACCACCAGGCAGAAGATCATCAGGCCGTGAATGCCCTTCGGAAGCGGCGTCCGCTGGGACGACGGCTCGGTCCGGCGCGTCGAGAAGTTGAATCCGCAGTCGCACGAGATCGCGCTCGGCGGATTCACGAGGCCGCAGCGGGGACAGTCCATCATCCGCACCCCTGGTCGCCTGAAGGATCGAGGTGCCGCGCGTCACCGCGCGATGTCGGCGTCGGCGCGACGGCGCCGGATCATGCGGTTTCGCGATCCGGCGTCCAGATCGGACCGCCTCCGCCGGTCCGACGCATGGCCGCCGCCGCGTGGATCACCCCCCACACGAGGATCGAACCGATCCAGATCCGTTGCGTGAGCCCCACGGTCCCCGGCGGCGAGACGGCGCGCGACGCGACGGTCGCGAGGACGGCGAGCGCGTAGCACCACGACACCGCGACGAAACCTCTCCAGCGCGCGTCGCGGCGCAGCGCGAGCGGGAGCACGAGGACGGCGCTCGTCCACGCGATCCCGTGCAGCAACGCGAGGACGTCGTGGATCCTCCCGTGGGTCGTCCGCACCCACGGCTCGCCCGGCGCCGGCACGCTGAGGTCGGTCACGAAGACGGCCATCGCCGCCTCGCAGAGGGCCGCCGCGGCGATCGCTCCGCACGCGACCCGCAACGACCGCGACGGCGCCACCTCGGTCGAGAACAGGACCGCCAGCGCCCCCGCGCCCGCCGCCGCCGCGAGGAACGCCGTCGTCATGAGCACGCCGAACTCGCCGACCGCGAACTCGCTCAGATGGCGACGGACCGGGTCGAGGTCGCGGCGGAGGAAGTGCAGCGCGCCGACCGCGGCAGCGGCGACGAGGAAGCACGCGATCGAGACGACGGCCTGCGGTCGGCGGCCGCCGCGAAGCTCGTTCGCCGCCGCTCCCGGATCCCGATCGCTCAAGAGCCCTGCCCGGTCGCGACGTCGTAGGGATAGAGCGTGTCGCCCGAGCCGAAATAGATGTTGCAGATCACGATCGAGCCATCACTCTTCTCGCCCTCGAGCTCGACGTGGAACCAGCCCTTCAACGGCATCGCGTGCAGCAGCTCGAACGTCCCCTCGCCCTTCGTGATCCGCCGGTACTGCAGATCGACGTCGTAGCTGTAGGTGCCCTTCCCTTCGCCTTCCGTCTCGTAGAAGACGACCCGCCCCTTCTCGAACGAGCTCAGGCGGTACTTCCCGCGCAGGACGTATTCGCCGCCGCGCTCGATCTTCGGTCGCGTGCCGCGAAGCTCGGTGATCTCGAGCGTGTCGGCGTCGCTGCGCTGCGCGCTGCGCGTCTCGAATTCGATCCGATGCGGAAAGCGGACGTCGATCCAATCGGATCCGGTCCCCGCGCAGCCGACGGCCGCAAGGAGAGTCACTGCCCACGCGGGGCTCCACTTCGTTCGCATGTCGGGCTCCTGTTGGCGACCGGGCGCGGCTCAGCCATCCGCGCCGATGGAGGCGACGCTGATCGTGAGGGCGTCGAGCGCCGCCCTCGTCCTCGCTTCGAACTTCCTCGTCGCGAATTGACTGACGACGAGTGCGATCAAGGAAAGGACAACGACCATCGCGAAGATCGGTGCAAGGAAGATCCACCCGCGTTCGGCGAACCTCTGGCGTAAGACGAGCGGGAGAATCCCCCCGAAGACGATCCCCAACATGACGCCCATCGAGAGCGGAAAGAGAAGCAGGAATCGGCGGATCTGCTCCACGCCTCCGAGCTCGGCTTTGAGCACGAGCCGCCGATTCTCTGCGCGCGCCACGATCCGAGACGCCCCGACGAGCGGGACGTGATGCGAGCCGAGCGGCGGCATCCCGGAGAACTCCACTTCACTCGCGGTGCGCCGCTCGACGCGGAAGCCGACCGGCGCGAGCGCGATCACGAGCGCGTCGAGGACGCGGCGCCCGTCGCCGCGCATCTCTGCGGAAGTCTCGTGATTCTTCGGTTCCATGCGCGCCCCTCGTCACTTCGTCGCCGGCAGTGCGTCGCGCTCAGCCGTCGAGGCGTCTCCGCCAGATGGAAGGATCTCGCGCGACGTGAATGCAGCCCTGCACGAGGATCACTTCGCCGACGACGCGGTAGAGCAGGAAGTACGGGAAACCGCGAACGAAGACGCGGCGACTCGATTCGTAGTGGACCGCGTATCTCTCCGGATGGAGCGTGACTGTTTCCGCCGTCGCTTCGAAGGCGCGTTGGAATGCGTCCCCGAGTCCCCCTCGGCGCTCGTCGTACCAGCTCCGCGCCTCGATCAGTTCCTGCGTCGCCTCCGGAGCGAAGCAGAGGATCACTGGCGCTCTTTCATCCTTCGCTTGACCTCTTCGTACGGGACCGCGCGCGTCGGATCCTTGAGATAGTCCTCGAGTCGGCGGTCCATCTCCCGCTTCAACGAATCCGAGAGCGGCATCGACTCGAGTTCAGCGGCGATGCTGTCCCAGAGGTCCTCGACGAGTTGGACTCGCTGGGCGAGCGGAAGGTGCTTGAGGTCTTCGAGTCGCACGTTCATGGCGGAGGATTCTCGGACCGTGGTCCGGCGACCGCAAGGGATCTTCTCCCGAGCCGGTGACTCGAAACCTGCGGCGGCATTCAGACTCGTTGCAGGGAGTGCGTCGAATGGTCGAGCAACCGGCTCACTTCGCCGCCGGATCCCTCCACAGGATCGAGCGCGCCAGTCCGATCTCCGCGATCTCCTTCACGTCGTCGAAGTCGCGCATGTCGGCGTCGAGGATGCCGGAGCCGTTGAGCATGAGGTGGACGTCGTCGTCCTCGTCGCCGTGGACGTTGCCGAACCAGCGGTAGGCGACGGCCATGTCGTTGGCGTGGAAGCAGGCGGCAACGGGCGAACGGGTCGTCGACCATTCGTCGCAATAACGCCGCAGACGCCAGCCTTCGTTCACCGACGGGTCGCCGATGGTGATCGCCTCGTAGGTGCAGGCATTGAAATTCGGCGGGCCGGCAGAGGCCTTGGAGACGACGTGCATGCGACCTTCGGCGACGGCGCCGGGTCCCGACTCGAAGAGGACGACGGGGCGCGAGTTGCCGTACCAGCCGGCCGCGTCGCCGCCGACCGTCCGCTGGCTCGCGATCTCGAACCGGCCGTCGGCGCCGACTCCATCGACGCGCAAACGCGTGGCGACCCATGCGTCGTGCTCCTTGCCGGGCGCGCCGCGCTTGGCGCCGATCACGGCGACGAGCTCGTGGCTCGCGGGGTCCTCGGCAGCGCCGGGCGGGAAGGCGCTCACGAGATTGGCGAAGGGCCGCGCCGCGCCCCACTCGCCGCCCGCCTCGCGCCGCACGCACGTCACCGGCGTCGCGGCGTCCTTCCACAACAGGGCGACGACCTTCCCTTGGTGCAGCGTCGCCGACACCGAGAGCCCGACCGAACCGGGTAGGAGCTTCGGCTCGGCGCCCACGAGGCCGGCGATCTCCGCGGCGGCGACGACGGCGATCCCCTCCGCCGTCGGCACGAACAGCGTCACCTCGCTCCCGTCGCTGACCGCCGCGGCGTCGCCGCTCGGCTTGATCTTTTCGAAGAAGGTCTCCGGCCCGGCCTGGTTCACGCCGTCGATGGTCCGGACGTAGAGCCGCCCGTCGCGCATCACGCCGAACAACCACAACTTCCCGAGCTGGTCGACCAGCACGGGCGCGAAGCTCGTCTTGCCCATGCCGAAGCGGTGGGTGCCGACGCCGTAGACGTCGTCGATGTCGGCGCGCACGGTCCCCTCGTCGAAGACGCCGTTGCGGTTCCAGTCGACCTTCGTCGCGTCGCCGTCGGCTGCGAGCTTGAAGCGGTAGGGCCCCTTCTCGAGGAAGCGCACCCGGTCGAGCGGGAAGGGCAGCCGCTCGACCAGCTTCGTCTCGTTCAGGATCAGGCTCGCGAACTCGCCCTTGCTGTAGTGGATCTGGTTGCCGTCGTCGTTGAAGCCGTAGCTGTAGGCGTAGCTCATGAGCGAGGTGTAGGTCGGGCACATCCCCCACAGCGCTCCGCCCGCGTGCGACAGTCCGACCTGATGTCCGAACTCGTGCAGGAAGCACGCCCAGAACGCCCCCTGCCCGCAGCCGCCCATGTCGCCGAGCTCGGCCGCCTGCCCGCCGCCGCCGACGTTGATCACCATGAAGTGGGCGAGGCCGCGCGCGCGCTTGGGGAGGCTTTCGTTGCCGAGGTCCCACCACGCGCGACCCGGCGTGCCGGGCGGCAGCGGCGGCAGCCAGATCGGATGGAGGCGGATGCCGGTCGTGCCGTCGGGATTGGGGTTGGGGAGCTCGTCCCAGGTTTTCACGACGCGCGCCATCTCGTTGCGGCATCCGGCGCCATCGGTCTCCGAGTAGCGCTGCACGTAGACGAAGCAGTCGGCGTGGGCCGGCGAGGCGCCGAGCGCCGGCAGGTCGAGCTCGCCCTCGCCCTTCGCCTCCCAGCCGTCGAGCAGCCCGTCGTGGTCGGAATCGCCGTCGAGCGGATCGGACTTCCAGCGCGCCTCGGCCGCGGCGTCGAGCCCGTCGCCGTCGGGATCGGGATCGCCGTCGCGATAAGCGACGTAGACGAGCACGTCGCGCCCGATGCGCCACGCGTCGTCGCGCCGGCAGGCGACGACGTCTTGGAGCTTGTCGCCGTTCACGTCGCCGACCGCCGTGAGCGCGCCCGGCGGGAGCGCCGCGAGCAGCTCGGCCGGCAGCGCCGCGGCCGCCGCGTCGCCGGCGGCTTGCGGGGACGCGGGCGCGGAGGCCGACGCCGCCGTCGGCGCCGGCGGCTCGTCGCGCACGCTCCACGCGCCGTCGTCGCCGAACGAGACGATCTTCTTCGCGCCGTCCTCCTTCTCGACCACGACCTCCGCGCGCCCCTTCGCGCCGGCGCGCGTCGTCGCGCGCTTCGCCGCGCCGAGGCCGTTCGCCGCGTTCACCGGCCCGAGGAACTTCCCGCCGCGGACGCTGCGCGCGACGTCGACGATGCCTCCGGCGAGGTCGATCGAGAGCAGGTCGCCGAACCCGTCGCCGTCGAGGTCGGCGACGAGCGGGACGCGTGGCTCGCTGATGTAGTACGCGGTGAGCAGGCGCGGCTTGGCGTAGTGCAGCGGCGCGGCGGCCGGTGTCGCGACGGCCGGCGGCGCCGGAGCCTCCTGGAACGCGAACCCGACCGAAGCCCCGAGCAGCAGCGCCGCTCCCGTCATCGCTCCCTCCCTCCCGAGAGGGCGCGACGATAACGGCGCGACGGCGTCAGATCGGCCGGCGCTTCGCCTTCGCGGCGCACAGCCTCGCGACGGCCGGGCGCAGCGACTTCACCTGGAAGCTCAGCGCGACGAGCTTGCCGTCCCGGTCGATGAGGCACGCGAGCACCGGCACCTCGAAGCCGAGCGTGCGGTCGAGGTAGGTCGACCCGAATTCGCGCACTTCGAGGTGGGAGCGGCCCGGCAGCCCGAGCGAGGCGACGTGCTTCTTGCGATCGGCGACGTCGTCCTGCGAGTAGAGCGCGTGGACGACGGCGATCTCGAGCCTGTCCCCGCCGAACTCCTTGGCGAGCGAAATCAGGTCGGCCGCCTCCTGCGGCTCGCGCTCGAAATAGGGCGTCGGGAAGAAACTCACCACCACCGGGTGGCCGTGCAGCGCGGCGAGCGCCAGCGGCGGCTCGGTCGCGTCGGCCGCCGCATTCGGCCACGGCTGCCCGATCTTCGCGAGCAGCTTCTGCAGCCGCCGCGCGTCGTCGCCCTCCGCGCCCTGGCTCGCGTCGAGCGCCGCGATCCGCCTGGCCACGTCGCGCTGGAACTCCGGGTCGCAGCTCTTCTTCTGCGCGAACTCGAGGAGCGCCACTCGCGCCAGGAAGTCCTCCGGCGCGACCTTCACCGCGCTCTCGAGGTCGGCCACGCGCGTCGCCGCCGGCAGCGCGTCGTCCTCCACGCACGCCCACGCGCGCAAGACGTGCGCGAGCGGGACGAGCCGCGCGTCCTTCGCCTTCGTTACGAACGGCTCCGTCTCGCGCCGCACTCGTGAATAGTCGTGGTCGACGTTGACCAGCAGCTGCCAGCGCATGCGCAAGAGCTCGGGCACGCGCGCATGGCCCGGATGCGACTCGAGCAGCTCGAGCGCGCACGCCTCCTGCCGATGCGCCGCCTCCTCGATCGCCTTCGTGAAGCGCGCGACCGACTCCGGATCGCTCCCCTCCGACATCGACGGGTAGGAGACGCCGTCGAACTCGGCGACGATCGCGGAGGCGGAACGCTTGGGAGCGCTCTGCGCTGCAGCGGGGAGAGACGCGAGCGGCGCGACGAGAACGCAGGCGACGGCACCGACGAGGAATCGCATGGCACTGCTCCGGGATTCAGCCGTGCGCGGCGCGCGACGGATTACCTCCCGCCGCCCCCGCCGTCATCGTCGCGGTCCCCGTCCTCCTCCTTCTTCTCCGGCTCTTCCGGCGCCTCGGGCGCGGGGAGGAACCGCAGCAACGCGGCGCGGATCGTCGTGAACGCGACGTCGGGCTCGTCGGCCTTCTGGTCGAGCTTCTGGTAGCCGCCTTCGAATCCGCAGTCGGCGAGGAACTTCGGCAGCGTGGCGAGCTCGGCGTCGACGCCCTTCGCGTCGGCGGTCGGGCAGTAGAGCGGGCCCGAGGGCTCGATCAGCGCGACCTTGAAGCCCGACTTCGCCGCCATCTTCGCGCGTGCGGTGGTCCCCGCGTCGACGAGGACCGACGAGCCGAAGACGACGACGCCCTTGTAGGTGCCGCGCGCGCTCGCGGCGAAATTGAACGCGACCATCCCGCCCTGACCGATGCCGGCGATGAAGAGGCGCTCGGGGTCGACCTTGTGGCTCTTCTTGAAGACGTCGACGCCGGTCGTGATCCCCTTCTCGAAGTCGAACGGCGCCTTCGCGTAGCTGTACCAGAGGTTGAACCAGCGCATGCCCTTCGAGAGATCGGCGTCGACCGGGAAGCTGGCCGACGGCGCGAGGAGGGCGAAGTCGAGCTCGTCGGCGATCTTCTTCCACGGCCCCTTCTCGAGCGCGGCCGAGCACGTCTCGCCCTTGTCGTGCAGCACGACGAGCAGCGGGACCCTGTCGGCCTTCTCGAGCTTCGCCGGGACGTAGATCGCCGGTTTCGCGACCACTTCGGCGACGGCTTTCCGTCGTGCCTTCAGCTTCTCGACGAGTGCGGCGAAGCGCGCGTCCTTGCGCACGTTGATCAGGTCGGCGTCGTCCTTCTCGAAGTGCTTCACGTCCGCTTCGGAGGCGAGCCCGAAGTTCCAGTCGATCGCCTTGCCGAGCCACTCGATCGACGCGTCGAGCTGGCTGCGGATCGAGGCGATGCAGGCGAGGTCGTAGGCGGCGCTCGCGTCGTTCGGGAGGAGTTCGAGGCAGTGCTTCAGCTCGGCGGTCGCCTCGTCGTATTTCGAGGCCTGGACCAGCTCGCTGCCCTTCTTGTGGGACTTCAACAACTCGTCGACCTGCGCCTTCGACTGGGCGGAGGCGATGCGCGGCGCCCCGGCGAAGACGGTGAAGGCGGCGAGCGCCGCCGTCGCGATCGCGAGTCGGGAAGAGTTTCGGCCCATGGCGGACTCCCGAGATGAAGCCGGAGATGAACAATGAAGGGCGCGACACTCTAATGCGCGCCGCATGGGCCCCGCATCCCAGATCGCGCTCGCCGCGGCCGCCGCCTTCGCCGCGGGAATCGTCAACGCGCTGGCGGGCGGCGGCACGCTGATCACCTTCCCGACGCTGACGGCGATGGGCGTCTCCGCGCTGACCGCGAATACGACCAACACCATCGCGCTCGTGCCCGGCTACTTCGGCGGGAGCTTCGCGCAACGCGGCGACCTCAGCGGACAGCGCACGCGCTTCATGCTGCTGACCGCGACCGGCGCGCTCGGCGGGCTCGCGGGCGGGCTGCTCTTGTTGTGGAGCGGCGAGCGGACGTTCCGGCAGCTCACGCCGTGGCTGCTGCTCTTCGCGTCGCTGCTGCTCGCGGCGCAGGGTTGGATCCGCCGGCGCGTTCTCGAGCGGCGGCGCAACGGCGCGCCCAAGAAGTCGGAGGCGTGGGTCGCCGTGCCGGTCTTCTTCGCGGCGATCTACGGCGGCTACTTCGGCGGCGCGCTCGGCGTCGTGGTGCTCGCCGTGCTCGCGGTGATGCTCGACGATCCGCTGCCGCGGCTGAACGCGCTGAAGCAGTCGATCTCGTTCGCCGTGAACGTGACCGCGGCGCTGCTGTTCGCGTTCAAGGCGCCGGTCGACTGGCCGATCGCGGGAGCGATGGCGATCGCGGCGCTCGCGGGCGGGACGGCGGGCGGGCGGCTCGCTTCGCGCGTGAAGCCGGAAGTGCTGCGCGCCGTCGTGGTCGTCGCGGGGCTGACGGCCGCCGCGGTCTACTTCGTCAAGCTCGCGCGCTGAGTCGAGCGCGCGATCGCCTCGCGGACGGTCGCGTCGGTCTCGGCGTCCGACAGTGAGGAGAGCTGCGCCGCGACGTCCGCCGTCGTCGCGTCACCGCGCGCCGCCTGGGTCTGCATGCCGATCAAGGCCGACCAGGCGCGGCGCCGGTCGGCCGCGGACGCGCCCTTGACGTCGCGGGCGACGGCGAGGACGTGGTCGAGCGCGGCCTTGCGCTCGGCGGCGCGGCAGTTCGAGCCGATCCGGAGCAGCGACTCGGCGGCGCGCAGGCGCAGGCCGGACGGCGCGGCGGGATCGTCCACGCAGGATGCGAGCAGCGCCGCGGCGCGCGACGCGTCGGACCGCTCGGCGAGCGCGGCGCAGACGACGAAGGCGCGCTGGCGCACGCGCTCCGGCGTCTTCTGGTCGAGGAGCAACGCCTCGAGCGCGGCGTCGCTGGCGTGCACTTGCGCGGGAGAGAGCTCGCCGGCGCCGGCTTCGGGCGGGCGGCGCAGGACGGCGTCGAGCGTCACGAGCGCGAGCTCGGTGGCGCGGGCGTCGCGGTCCGGCGCGAGCCGTTCGCACAACGCCGGGAGCAGCCGATCCGCGGGCGCCGCGGCGAGCGCCCAGGTCGACGACGCCCGCTCTGCCTCGGAAGTCGATCCGCAGACGACGTCGAGCAGGCGCGCGCGGTCGACGTCGTCGCCGAGCCACGCGAGCGAGCGCGTGGCCGCGGCCGCGAGGCCCGCGCGCCCGTCGACGCGCGATCCAAGAGCAAGGTTCCGCAGCTCGTCGATCGTCGCGCAGTCGGTCAGCGCGCCGCGCGCGCCCCCGAACTTGTGCAGGAGTTCGGCGGCGACGAGGCGCTCCGCGATCGGCCGCGTGCCGTCATGGAAGACCTCGACGAGCCGCAGCGCCGCGCCGTCGGGAAGGGATCCGGCGGTCGCGCCGAGCGCGGCGTCCCAGGTCGCCCGGCTCCACTCCGCACCGCCGAGGCGCTCCGCGAGCGCCGCGAGGCTCTTGTCGACGGCTCGTTCGATCGGCGCGGCGGCGTCGGCCGCGTCGTCCAAGTCGGACGCCGCCGTCGCATTCGAAAGCTCGGTGCCGGCCTCCTCCTTCCGCTGCGCGTCGGGCTCGACGCCCGCGACGGGGACCGGCGCCTCGCACACGACGGACTCCGCCGCGTCGACGCGCGCCGACGACGGTTCCCCGTCGTCGACGCGCGTCCGCGCAACGATCGCCCCCGCCGCGAGCAGCGCGAGAGCGCCGGCCGCGGCGAAGACGATCGGTGCGCGTCGACCGCGGGCCATCACTGGATGATGACGTCCACGGTCGTCGTGGTGCCGGCGGCGAGCACGACGCCCGCCACCGTCCCCTGCGCCGGGTCCTTGACCGCGAGCACGTCGTAGGTGCCCGCCGTGATGCCGAGGATCGAGTAGCTCCCGTCCGCGATCGTCGTGGTGCTCGCGACGGCCTGGAGGGGATCGGTCACCCCCGGCGGCAGGACGTAGACGGTCGCCGCATCGACGCCGACCTGCTGGCCGGTGCCGTCGTCCTGGGTGACGTGGCCGTTCAAGTCGGCGGTGGTGGTCGTGATGACGATGTCCACGGTCGACGTGGAGCCGGCGGCGAGCACGACGCCCGCCACCGTCCCCTGCAGCGCGTCCTTGACGGCGAGCAGGTCGTAGGTGCCCGCCGTGAGGCCGGTGAACGAGTAGCTCCCGTCCGCGCTCGTCGTGGTGCTCGCGACGGCTTGTGCAGGATCGGTCACACCCGGCGGCAGGACGTAGACGGTCGCCGCGTCGACGCCGACCTGCTGGCCGGTGCCGTCGTCCTTGGTGACGTGGCCGTTCAAGTCGGCGGTGGCGGCCGCGACGATGACGATGTCGACGGTCGTCGTGGTGCCGGCGACGAGCACGACGCCCGCGACCAGTCCCGTCGCCGTGTCCTTGACGGCTTGCACGTCGTAGGTGCCTTCCTTGAGGCCGAGGACCGCGTAGCTCCCGTCCGCGGTCGTCGCGGTGCTCGCGATGGCGTTGTCGAGATTGGTCTCACCCGGCGGCAGGACGTAGACGGACGCCGTGTCGACGCCGACCTGCTGGCCGGTGCCGTCGTCCATGGTGACGTGGCCGTTCAAGTCGGCGGCGTTGACGGTGTCGGTCGCTCGGATCCCCGGCATCAGCAGGAACTTCTTCGCGTTCGGCGGATCGTTCGCCGGGACGGCGTGGAAGGTCTTGGAGAGGTCGAAGTCGAAGATCAGCGACGTGGTGTGGTCGGCGACGATCTGGAACGGCGGGTCGATGAAGATCTTGAGCCCGCTCGTCTTCGCGCTCGTCAGCTCGAGGTTGCCGAGCTCCGTCGAATAGACGTTGCCGTTGCTGAGCGTGAGCTTCGCGTCGTCGATCACGAGCCGCGCCTGCGCGTACGAGCCGACCGGAAGCGTCGCGGTCGTGAGGTCCGCGGTGATGCCGTCGCGCAGCGCCACCAGCTCGAGCGTGATGCCGCCCGGCGGTACCGGCAGCGAGATGAATCCCGAGTCGCCTTCGGCCTCGTGGTGCAGCTTGACTTCCGTGACGTGGACGATCGCCTCGGTCACGAGATCGAGCGGGAACGGGTCGTCGGTCACGCTCAACTTCAGCGTGCCCGTCGTGCCCCCGCCGCCCCCGCCGCCTCCGCCGACGCTGGAACTGCCACTGCCTCCACCACATGACGTCGCTGCGAGCGCGACGGCCAACGAACCGAGAATGAGTCTGCCCATGGTGTTTTTCTCCTTCGCCCTTCCGCGGACGAACCATTCGTGTCCGTGTCGCGTCCGTGCGATCTGCGTTCCTAACCGTCGAGGACGACGCTGCCAAGGTCGAGCGGGAATCCGGAAATCTCGTGCCCTGGACGGCGCCGCTGGCAAATCGAGAGAGAAAAGAGCCGAAGGCGCCGCGGGTGCCGGCTCGCGGCGAGGACCAGCGCAGCGCGTCGGCCGAGGTTCATTGGATCACGACGTCCACCGTCGTCGAGGTGCCGGCCGTGAGCACGACGCCGGCCACCGTGCCCTTCAGCGCGTCCTTGACGGCGAGCACGTCGTAGGTGCCCGCCGCGAGGCCGAGGAACGCGTAGCTCCCGTCCGCGATCGTCGCGGTGCTCGCGACGGCGTTGGCGGGATCGGTCTCGCCCGGCGGCAGGACGTAGACGGTCGCCGTGTCGACGCCGACCTGCTGTCCCGTCCCGTCGTCCTTCGTGACGAGCCCGCGCAGCTCGGCGTTGTCGGCGACGTTGGTCGCGCGGATGCCCGGCATGAGCAGGAACTTCGTCGCGTTGGGAGGATCGTCGGCCGGCACGGAGTGGAAGCTCTTCGAGAGGTCGAAGTCGAGCAGGAGATGGGTCGTCTGGTCCTTCAAGACCACGATGGGCGGGTCGATGAAGATCTTGAGGCCGCTCGTGCCGGCGCTCGTGAGGTCGAGGTTGCCGAGCGCCGTCGAATAGACGTTGCCGTTGCTGAGCGTGAGGCGGCCGTCGTCGATGACGAGCCGCGCCTGTGCGTACGACCCGACCGGCAGCGTGCCGATCGCGAGGTCGGCGGTGACGCCGTCGCGCAGGGTGACGAGGTCGATCGTCAGGCCGCCCGGCGCGACCGGCAGCGACAGGAAGCCCGAGTCACCGTCGGCATCGCGGTGCACCTTGACCTCGGTGACGTGGACGACCGCCTCGGTCACGAGGTCGAGCGGGAAGGGGTCGTCGGTGGTCGAGACCTGCAACGTGCCCGTGGCACGGCCGGACGAGCCGTCGCTGCATGAAACAGTCGCGAGCGCGACGATCAGAGAACCGAGGATGAACCGTCCCATGGTGCTTTTCTCCTTCGCCCTACCGCGGACGAACCATTCGTGGTCGCGTCGGTGCGATCTGCGGTTTTGGCTCGCATCCGGAAATCCCGTGCCTTGGACGGCAATTCGGGCGAATCGAGGGGGAAATGAGCCGAAGGCGCCGCCGCGCAACGCACGGCGCGGCCCCATTCCCACTGCTGCACGTCGAAATGTTCAATTCTCCGCTCTCGATATCGTCCTCCGCTTGTTCCTGAAGACCTCGAGGGGATCGGTCATGTCGAGGGCACGCCGTCGTTCCTGGTCGCGCGCGGCGAGCGGGTTCGCAGGCGCGCTGCTCTTCCTCGGAGCCCACGGCGCAGCGAAGGAAACGCGCACCGTCCTCGTCACCGGCGCGAACCGCGGGCTCGGGCTCGAGTTCGCGAAGCAGTTCAGCGACGCGGGCTGGAAGGTGATCGCGACGGCGCGCGAGCCCGACAAGGCCGAGGAGCTGCATCAACTCGGCGAGCGCGTCGAGGTCGTCCCGCTCGACGTCACCGACGCGAAGAGCGTCGCCGCGCTTGCGAAGGCGCTCGAGAAGCAGCCGATCGACCTCCTGATCAACAACGCCGGCGTCGGCGTCTCGATCGAGGGCGGGCCGAAGCTCGAGCAGCTGAAGATCGCCGACTTCGAGCGCGTGATGCAGGTGAACGCGCTCGGGCCGGTGCGCGTCACGCAGGCGCTGCTGCCGAATCTGCGCGCCGGGAAGGGCAGGACGATCGTCGGGATCACGAGCGGACTCGCCAGCATCACCTGGAACACCAACGGCGGTTACTACGGCTACCGCGAGAGCAAGGCGGCGCTCGACATGTTCATCCGCACGCTCGCGGCGGAGCTCGAGCCCGAGGGCTTCGTCTGCATCGCCCTGATGCCCGGCTGGGTGAAGACCGACATGGGCGGCCCGAACGCGACCATGACGCCGGAGCAGAGCATCACCGCGATGCGCAAGGTCATCGACCAGCTCGAGCCCGCCGACAGCGGGAAGCTCTTCAACTTCGACGGGACGAATCCGCCTTGGTGATCAGTCGGAGGCGCCCCGCTTCACGAGCGCCTCGGCCCGCTCCTGCGCCTCGCCTTCGTTGGACGCGGTGCCGACCGGCTTCACTTCGACGAGGATCTTCCGGATCGTGCCGGTGAAGGAGTTGTCGCGCTCTTTGTAGTCGTCGCTGACCGGCGTCGCGTCGTCCTGGCCGACGTCGGCGGTCTCGTCGGCCGAGAAGATCATCGCCTGCGTGTGCTCGATGCGGACTTCGCCGACCTTCCGGCCGTCGACGAGGAGCGTCGCCGTCCCCCCCTTGCCGAGCCCGCCGCCGTCGTACTTGAAGTCCATCGTGATGTTCGCCTTGCCGGCGGGCAGCGCCTGCGCGGCGACGACCGTGAAGCGCTGCATCCCGAGGAAGTTGTAGCAGTAGGCCGGCTTGCCCTCCTTCAGGTAGAGGCTCCAGCCGCCGAAGCGGCCGCCCTGGCAGACCAGCACGCCGCGCGCGCCGCCGTCGGGGATCGTGACGTCGGCGGAGATCGTGAGCGAGCGGTTCTTGACGGAGAGGAAGACGTTCTCCGTCATCCCGTCCATGCCGGCGTGGAGCGTCAGCGACGTGCGCCCCTCCATCAGGTCGGGGCGTCCGACCGTCGCCGCGGCGGCGCGCTCGAGGCCGCGGTCGTCGATCGGGAAGACGCGGTACTTCACCGCCTCGTCGAAGAAGGTCTGCTGCATCTCCTTCAGCTTCTTCGGATCCCTGGCGGCGAGGTCGTTGCACAGGCTGAAGTCGGCGCGCGTGTCGTAGAGCTCCCACTTGTCCTCGAGCAGCGGCCCGCGCGGCTTCATCTCCCAGGGCGCGCGGTGGACCGTCCCGGCGAACCAGCCGTCGTGGTAGATCGCGCGATTGCCGAGGATCTCGAAGTACTGCGTCTTGTGGCGGCCCTCCGCCCTCGGATCCGCGAAGGTGTAGAGCATGCTGACGCCTTCGATCGGCGACTGCGGCGTCCCGTTCACGACCTTCGGCTCGGGCAGGTGCGCCGCCTCGAGGACCGTCGGCGCGACGTCGATCACGTGGTGGAACTGCGAGCGCACCTCGTTCACGTTCTTCAGGTGCTTGGGCCACGAGACGATCATCCCGTTGCGCGTCCCGCCGTAGTTCGAGGCGACCTGCTTCGTCCACATGAAGGGCGTGTCGCCGGCGACGGCCCATCCGGCCGCCATGTGGGGATACGTGGTCGGCCCGCCCCACTCGTCGTAGTGCTCGAGGAGGTCCTCGACCTTCTCCTGGACGCCGTTGAAGTAGGTGTATTCGTTGAACACTCCGACCGCGCCGCCCTCGGCGCTCGTCCCGTTGTCGCCGAGGATGTAGAAGATCAGCGTGTTGTCGAGCTGGCCGGTTTCGCCGATCGCGTCGACGAGCCGGCCGATCTCGTGGTCGCAGTACTCGCCGAAGGCCGCGTAGACCTCCATCTGCCGCGCGAAGAGCCTCTTCTCGTCGGCCGGGAGCTTGTCCCAGTCCTGGATCGCCTCGGGCTTGGCGGCCAGCTTCGTCCCCGCGGGAACGACGCCGAGCCGGATCTGGTTGGCGAGCGTCACCTCGCGCAGCTTGTCCCAGCCCTGGTCGAAGCGCCCGTGGTTCTTCTCGATCCACTCCTTCGGCACGTGGTGGGGCGCGTGGGTCGCGCCGGGCGCGAAGTACATGAAGAACGGCCGGTCCGGCGTCAGCGACTTCTGGTACTCCATCCACGCGATCGCGTGGTCGGTCATGTCGGTCATGAAGTTGTAGCCGGGCGTCTGCGGCGGATGGACCTGCGTGAGCCCGTCGAAGAGCATCGGCGCCCACTGGTTCGTCTCGCCGCCGATGAAGCCGTAGAACTTGTCGAAGCCCGAGCGCGTCGGCCAGCGCGACGTCGGTCCCGACGGGCTCACCTCCCAGGCCGCGGTCTCGTGGTTCTTCCCGAAGAACGAGGTCAGGTAGCCGTTGAGCCGCAGCATCTCGGCGAGCGGCGCGACGTTGTCGGGACGCTGTCCGGTGGCGCCGGGGAAGCCCGTCGCCATCTCGGTGATGCAGGCCATGTTGTTCGTGTGGTGGTTGCGCCCGGAGAGCAGCGCGGCGCGCGTCGGCGAGCAGAGCGCCGTCGTGTGGAACTGGTTGAAGCGCAGCCCCTGGCTCGCGAGCCGGTCGGCCGTCGGCATCCGGACCGGGCCGCCGAACGCGCTCGGCATCCCGAAGCCCATGTCGTCGACGAGGACGATGAGGACGTTGGGCGCGCCCGCCGGCGGCTTCACCTCGAAGCGCGACGGCACTTTGGCGTCGCGGACGTCGTAGACGGTCGAATGGGGAGGGTTCGGTTCGGGGATCGGGAGGATCGTGCGATCGAGCGCCTGGCCGGCCGCGCTCCCGACGATCGCGACCTCGGCGCCGGGCTCCCGCGACCGGCAGGTGGCGACGGTCGATGCGGCCAAGACCGCGATGGGCAGGATCTTGTTCATGGCCCCGATTCCTCGTGAACTCGACGAATGGAGAAGTCGGAGACGTCCAAACGGGAGCGACGCTCCGATCGCGGCGAGAGGATGCCGTACCCGAGCAGCCCGGAGTCGGTGGAAATGCGGCGAGATCGAAGAGCCGCGAGTGCGGGCGGTCGCGCTCCGCGAGTGCAAGGCGGTGATCAACAAGGTCGAGCCCGTCGACAACGGGAAGCTGTTCAACTTCGGCGGGACGAATCCGCCGTGGTGAACTCGTTCCGACCTGTCATTGGAACGAGATCGTCTCCTTGCCGCTGTCGAGGGTCCCGTGCTTTCCCGCAACGTTTTGGGCGAATGACTGCAACGTCGCCGTCAAGCCGGCGAGGCCGGAGGGCACGGTGACGGTCAGCGCCATCTCCCCGTTGGCGTCGAGCATCGCGATCTGGAGCGGGAGGAAGTAGGACGACCCGCCCAGGTCCTCGAGAACGAGGATCGCCAGCGACCCGCTCGGTCCGCCGCGCGTGTCGAGCTCGAGCACGTCGCCCGCTGTCGCCGAGTCGGGAATGGACTGGAGGAAGAGGTCGTTCCCGGCGAAAACGGTGACGCGCCCGCCCTTGGGTTTCTGGTTGCTTCCGGCCGGCTCGCTGATGATCACGTCGGGGATGCCGTCGCCGTTGTAGTCCTGTCCGCCGGCGACGTGGAGGCCGAATTGGATGTCGCGCGCCCCCGATCCGTAGAAGTGATAGAGCCGTCGCAGCGTCCGGCCATCGAGAAGCGTCGCGCGACCGGCGAAGTGGTTGAGTTCACTGTTGAGGGGCTCGCCGACCAGGATCTCCGGCTCGCCGTCGCCGTTCATGTCGCCGACGTTCGCGACGGAGGATCCGAATTGCGTCGCGAAGGACTCGCCAACGACGGTCGCGAGCGTCGTGCCGTCCTTGCCGGAGTAGACGTGGACGTTGCCATCGGACGCCAAGTTGCCCGGCGCTCCGACCAGGACGTCGCCGTAGCCGTCGTGATTCCAGTCGAGACCGCCGTCGAGGCCGAATCCGAAGCCCGTGGACGGGTTCGCGCCGACCCACTTGTAGAACGCATTCCCCGACGCGCCGGAATAGACGTACACCGCTCCGACTTTTCCCGCGGCGTCATAGAGCGCGGTCGCCGCGTAGTCTGGGACGCCATCTGCGTCGACGTCGCCCACGCCCGCGCAGTTCCAGCCGAGCTCATCGGATTGATGTTCGCCATCGTGATACCGGATCTGCGTCCCGCTCGTGCCCGAGAAGAGATAGGTTCGACCCACGGCAAACGGAGCATTGAACGAATACCCGATTGCGCCTACGAGAAAATCGCCGACGCCGTCGCCGTCGACGTCGCCGACGCCGCTGGCCGAGTAACCGAAGATGTTCCCCTGCTCTTCACCCTCGAGTTGATAGAGCAGAGCTCCAGTTCCACCGGAGTAGACGCAAGCGCGCCCCGCCTTGTCACCAAGCGCGGACCGATACGCGGGGCCACCGATCACGTAATCGCAAACACCATCGGCATCGACGTCCCCGACGGCGGCGGCTGATTTGCCGAATCCGTCGCCGACACCGCATTCGATCGCGAGAGTCGTGCTGTCCTTGCCCGAATAGACGTAGCCCGCACCGGTATCCGTGCCATTGCAGTCTCCCGACAGATCACCCACGAGGACGTCGGGAACCCCGTCGCCAGTGATGTCAGGAAGCGCAGCGATCGCCGAACCCAGGTTGTCGTATAGGTGGTCCCCGTCCCATTGGAGCAGCGGCTCCTGGGCGCTCGAGCCACTCGAGAGCAAGGCCACCGTTCCCGAGACGATCAGTATCACAAAGGGAACATGAGGTGTCGTGCGTTCCATGATCGCGGTCCTCATGGGATGAGTCGGGTCGTCAGCGCTTCCACTCGGTGGGAGGGACGACGAAGGACGGGCCGGCGAGCTGGCGCTTGTCGCAGTCGGGCGGCTCCTGCGTGGCCGCGTGGCCGCGCGAGTGGAACAGTCCGGAGAGACGGTATGCGCCTTCGATCGATTCGTTCTCTCCTTCCCAATCCAAAGCGGACGGCGGAATCGTCCCGGTGATCGGCAGGAGCTCGTCGATGCGAATGCTGCCGAGGATCGATTGGCCGGGATCGAGTCGCACGAGTTCCACCTGATCGTGGCGATAGGCCCGGTTGCCGCCGGACGGGGAAAAGCCGTCCGCGCGCTCCACTTCCGAGAACAGCATGATCCGGGAGCCGTCCAGCGACCGCACGAAGACGGGATCGCTCCCGTCGTTCGTGACCTCGACCTGCACGTTCGCCCCACGCGTGAACGCCTTCGGCAACTCGACCCGGAATTCGATCCGCTCCGACTCGGCGTCGTACGAAGCGAAGGGGTTGCCTGCGTGCCGCGGAGACTTCCAGACGTGGACCACGTTCGCGTCGTCGACCGCTCGCTCCGCGGAACACGCGGCGACGACGAGCAGAGCGGCGGCGGCGAGCGCGCGGACGGTGGATCTGCAGCGCATGCCCCCTACTTTCGGCTCGCGCGCCGGCGTCGGCAAGACGCGCGAGTTCCTAGACTCGCCGGGATGGAACGCCGCCGCGGACTCGCTGGAGCTCCCATGCCCTCGTCGCCGTCGCTCCGCTCGGGCGCGCTCGTCCTCCTCGTTTTCGCCGCCGCCCGCTACGCGCTCGGGACGACTCCAGCGCAGGACGCGCCGAAGCCCGCCGCGCCGGCTGTCGCGGCGACCCCTGCCGCGAACTTCACCGTCTCCTTCCCCGCCGCGCGCAGCGCCGAGCCCCTCGACGGCCGCCTCCTCCTGATCCTCGCGACCGACGGGGCGAGCGAGCCGCGCGAGCAGCTGGCGGAGAACACGCGCTGCGCGCAGGTCTTCGGGATCGACGTCGACGGCTGGAAGCCCGACGCCGCACAGGTGATCGACGGGGGCGCGGTCGGTTTCCCGTTCGCGGCGCTGAAGGACGTGCCGGCGGGCGACTACTTCGTCCAGGCGGTCCTCAACCGCTACGAGACGTTCCATCGCGCGGACGGCCATGTCGTCAAGCTGCCGCCCGACCGCGGCGAAGGGCAGCGGTGGAACAAGAAGCCGGGCAACCTCTACAGCCGGCCCGTACGCGTCCACTTCGATCCGAAGTCGGCGGCGACGGGCGCGCCCACGTCGCCGGTCGTCGCGCTCGCGCTCGACCAGGAGATCCCGTCGATCGAGCCGGCCAAGGACACCGCCTGGATCAAGCACATCCAGATCAAGAGCGAACGGCTCTCGAAGTTCTGGGGGCGGCCGGTCGAGCTCGGCGCGTGCGTCCTGATCCCCGCGGGTTTCGCCGACCATCCCGACGCGCACTACCCGCTGGTCGTCTTCCACGGCCACTTTCCGGCCACGTTCGGCGGCGTGCGTGAAGTGCCGCCCGATCCGGACTTGAAGCCCGACTGGAACGAGCGCTTCCAGCTGGCGGGATACAACAAGATCCAGCAGGAGTACGCGCACGACTTCTTCAAGACCTGGACGGGGCCGGGCTTCCCGCGCCTGCTGATCGCCGAGATCCATCACGCCAACCCCTATTACGACGACAGCTACGCCGTCAATTCCGAGAACCTCGGCCCGTACGGCGACGCGATCCAATACGAATTGATCCCGGAGATCGATCGGCGCTTCCGCGGGATCGGGCAGGGCTGGGCGAGGTTCACGTACGGCGGCTCGACCGGCGGCTGGGAGGCGCTCGCGGTCCAGACCTTCTATCCCGACGAGTACAACGGCTGCTTCGCGGCGTGCCCGGACCCGATCGACTTCCGGGCCTACACGGTCGTCGACGTCTACTCCCACAAGAACGCCTACTACGACGAGGGGCCGTTCCTGCGCGTGCCGCGGCCGGGCATGCGCAAGGGCCTCGACCAGGTGACGATGACGGTCGAGCAGCTGAATCTCATGGAGCTCGCGCTCGGCACGAAGTCGCGCTCGGGCGGGCAGTGGGACATCTGGGAGGCGGTCTTCAGCCCGTGCGGCGCGGACGGGTATCCCAAGCGGATCTGGGACAAGAAGACGGGCGTGATCGACCCGAGCGTCGCGAGCTACTGGCGCGACCACTACGACCTGCGCGCAATACTGGCGCGCGACTGGAGCAAGATCGGGCCCAAGCTCGCCGGCAAGATCCACATCTACTGCGGCACGATGGACAACTACTTCCTGAACGACGCCGTCTACTTGATGGAAGACTTCCTGAAGTCGACGACCGATCCTCCGTACGGCGGCGAGGTCGCGTACGGCGAGCGCGCCGAGCACTGCTGGAACGGCGACCCGACCCGCCCGAACGCGACGTCGCGCCTCCGCTACAACTTGATGTACGTCGAGAAGATCCTCGCGCGCATCGCCGCCACCGCGCCGAAGGGCGCCGACGTCTCGAGCTGGAGGTACTGACCGCCGGTGCCTCCGTCCGCGTCCGCTTCCCTCCTCCGCCATCCCGTCTTCCCGTCGTTCTGGTGCGCGCGCATCGCGTCGAGCTTCGGGTACCAGATGCTGTCGGTGGCGGTCGGCTGGCAGATCTACGAGATGACGGGGCGCGCCTTCGACCTCGGGCTGATCGGGCTGGTGCAGTTCATCCCGTCGGTGGTGCTGGCGCTGCCGGCGGGCCACCTCGCCGACCAGTTCGAGCGGCGGCGCATCGTGCTCTACGGGCAGATCGTCGAGTGGTGCGCGATCGTCGCGCTCACCGTGCTGACCTTCACCGGCCGGGTGCACGAGGCGGGCATCCTCGCGCTCGTCTTCGTGGTGAGCGTGGCGAAGGCGTTCGAGTTCCCGGCGCTGCAGTCGATGCTGCCGTCGCTGGTGCCGGCCGAGATCCTGCCGCGCGCGATGGCGGCGAGCGCGTCGGCGTTCCAGACCGCGATGATCGTCGGGCCGGCGCTCGGCGGCCTGCTCTACACGTTCGGGCCGGGCGTCGTCTACGCGGCGGCGGCGCTGCTCTATCTCGTCGCGGCCACGCTCATGGCGCGGCTGAAGTACGTGCAGGTCGCGCGCCCGCGCGAGCCGGTCACGCTCGCGACGCTCTTCGCGGGCGTCCACTACATCCGCGCGCGGCGCGACATCCTCGGCGTGATCTCGCTCGACCTCTTCGCCGTGCTGCTCGGCGGAGCGACGGCCCTCCTGCCGATCTTTGCCCGCGACATCCTGCACACGGGACCGTGGGGCCTCGGCCTGCTGCGCGCCGCGCCCGCGGTCGGCGCACTGCTCATGTCGCTCGGGCTCGCGCGCCACGCGCTGCAGCGGCGCGTCGGCATGACGATGTTCGTCGCGGTCGCCGGCTTCGGCGTCGCGACGCTCGTCTTCGCCGTCTCGACGAGCCTCGCCCTCTCGCTCGCCGCCCTCTTCGCGCTCGGCGCCTTCGACATGGTGAGCGTCGTGATCCGCAGCGCCCTCGTCCAGCTCGACACCCCCGACGTCATGCGCGGCCGCGTCAGCGCCGTCAACGCCATCTTCATCAACACCTCGAACCAGCTCGGCGAGTTCGAGTCGGGCATGGTCGCCGCGTGGATCGGCGCGGTGCCGGCGACGGTGGTCGGGGGGATCGGCACGCTCGCCGTCGTCGCGCTGTGGATGTGGTGGTTCCCGGGTCTGCGCCGGAGGGAGCGCCTCCAGGGAGAATCCGCCGAACGAACGTCTTGAGGGTTTCCGGAGCGGCCCCTACTTTCGCGCCCCGATTCGACCGCCCGGTCGGGAACGAGGGAACTGCCGATGGAACACCGTTCGATCCGGCGCGGCGCCGTCGCGCCCGCCGCCGGAACTGTGCTCGCGATCGTCGCCGCGAGCGCCCGCGCCCAGGACGAGGCGTGGCGGGTCTTCGGACCGAACCAGGCCGATCGCATGGGCTTGCGCGTCTTCCCCGTCGGTGACGTGAACAACGACGGCTTCGTCGACGTCGTCACGACGATCTCCGAGTCGGACCAGAACGCGCACAACTGCGGCGCCGTCCGGATGCTGTCGGGGCAGGACGGCAGCACGCTCTGGACGGTGTACGGCGACAGCGTCGACGACGTCTTCGGCTTCGGGCTCGGCGCGTGCGCCGACGTCGAAGGCGACGGGATCCCGGAGGTCGTCGCGGGCGCGCTCCAGGCGAACGGCAACGGCTACGTGAAGCTGCTCGCGGGCGTGAGCGGCAAGCTCCTCGGGAGCAAACACTTCGGCGACAGCCTGTTCGACCGGTTCGGAGCGGCGGTCGCCGGGACGGGCGACGTCGACGGCGACGGCATCGCCGACTACGTGGTCGGCGCCCCTGAAGACGACAACACCGGTTCCAACTCGGGCGCGATTCGCATCTTCTCCGGCGCGACCAGCGCGAGCCTCCGGACGATCGACGGGCCGGGGCGCTCCAACGCGAACTTCGGGATCGCCGTCGCGGACCTCGGCGACGTCGACGGCGACGGCTTCCCCGACCTCGCGATCGGCGAGAACGGCTTCGTCGACGTCATGCAGAGCAACACCGGCAGCCTCATCTACCGTCGCAAGGGCGATCCCAACAATCCCGACCTCTTCGGCATCGCGATCGCCAATCTCGGCGACCTCGACGGCGACGGGATCGCCGACTTCATCGTGGGCGCGCCGAACGGGATCCCCACCGGCGGCGGCTACGGCCTCGCGTACGTCTACTCCGGGGCCAGCGGCGCGCTGCTGATGACGGAGGAGCGGCTGGTCGGACTCGACCACTTCGGCACCTCGGTCGGCGCGTGTGGCGACGTCGACGCGGACGGCGTCCCCGACTTCGTGGTCGGCGCCATCCCGACCAACGCGCTCTCCTACGCCGCGATCTTCAGCGGGCGCACCTCCCGCCTCCTCTACCAGCTCTGGGCCGACGACTTCGGGATCGAGTTCGGCATCGCGGTCGGGGCCGCGGGCGACGTCGACCACGACGGGTTCGCCGACGTGCTGGTCGGCGCGCGGGGCGACTTCGACCGCCAGGGCCAGGAGGGCAGCGTCTCGGCGTTCCTCGGCAACGACCTCTTCCTGCAGGCGGTGCCGCCGGTCGCCTACCAGGGGACGCAGGTCTCGCTCCAGGTCCGCGACGGTCCGCCGGCCGTGCTCGCCGGGATCTACCTGGTCGACCTGAACGGCATGCCGCTGTTCAACCAGATCGCCTTCTTCGTGCTCGACGGATTCGGCGAAGGCTCGTTCAGCGCCGTGATCCCCCCCGGCGTCGTCGACGTCGACTGCTTCTTCCGCGCGTACGCGATGAGCCCGGCCGGGATCACGCACATGCCGACCGTGAGCCACGACGAGGAGCTCTCCCTCCGATGAAGACGATCCTCTCGACCGTGCTCGTCGGCTCCGTCGCGGCCGGCTCCGCGCGCGCGCAGGAGCTCCTCTGGAGGGCGTCCGGCCTCGCCGGCGATTCGGGCGGCGGCGCGATCGCGTCGGGGTACGACCTCGACGGCGACGGCGTCGCCGACGTCGTGAGCGGCGGGCAGCAGAGCGGCGGCAAGGGCGTCGTGCAGGTCTACTCCGGCGTCGACGGCGCCCTCCTCTACGAGCTGCTCGGCGACAAGATCAACGACCAGTTCGGGATCTCGGTCGCGATGCTGCCCGACCTCGACGGCGACGGCGCCGCGGACTTCGTGGTCGGCGCGATGAGCAACGACTGGAAGGCGTCGGACGCCGGCAGCGCGTACGTCTACTCCGGGGGGTCCGGCACGCTGCTGAAGGCGCTGCACGGGCAGATCGCGGACGGGAGGTTCGGGTCGCGCCTCGCGGCGGCGGGCGACGTCGACGGCGACGGCGTCGGCGATTTCCTGGTCGCGGCGTATCACGACTCGACCCAGTCGTTCAACGGCGGCGCGGTCTTCCTGTACTCGGGGGCGACCTTCGCGCCGCTCCAGTCGATCTACTGCGCGCGGAAGTTCCAGCCGAACTTCGGCGGGTCGGTGAGCGCCGGGCAGGACGTCGACGGCGACGGCGTCGCCGACTTCATCGTCGGCGCGCCCAACGACACGCGCGTCTCGGACCGCGAGGGCGCCGCGACGGTCTATTCCGGAGCCGACGGCCACGTGATCTGGGACCTCGCGGGCCCCTCGCCCGTCGCGGTCTTCGGCCAGTCGGTGGCGCTACTCGGCGACCTCGACGGCGACGGCCTTTCGGAATTCGCGGTGGGCGCGCCCTTCATCGACCACCTCACCTTCGACGAGGGAAGCGTCTTCGTCTACTCCGGGAGCGACATGTCGCTGCGCGTCGAGCTCGTCGGCACCGAGTCGCGCCAGCTCCTCGGCTCGAACCTCGCGAACGTCGGAGACGTCGACGGCGACGGCGTGCCCGATTTCACGGCCGGCGACAACACCGGCACGCGCGGCACGGACGCCGGAGCCGCGCGCCTCTTCTCGGGGCGCACGCTGCGGCAGCTCTACCGGTTCGACGGCGAGGCGGCCGGCGACAACTTCGGCGTCGGGCTCACCGCGACGGGGGACCTCGACGGCGACGGCCTCCCCGACCTCGCGATCGGAGCGCCCTACTCCGACGTGAACGGCAACGCGTCGGGCGCGTCGTACGCGTTCGGGACGGCGCCGCTGTGGCTGCAGGCCGATCCCGACGTCCTGTCGGCGAGCAAGCCCTACAAGGTCACGATCGCGGACGGGGCGCCCGGAGCGACGGCGGCTCTGGTGCTCACCGAGATCGACGGCGTGCCGACCTTCCACCTCTTCCTCGTGACGACGCTCGACGGGAACGGCGAGTACAAGCTCACCGGCAACCTCGCCTCCGGCCTCGGCGTGCACGTCCTCGAGCTGCGCGCGCTCGCCACGGGCGGCTTCGGTCCGCCGATCGAGATGAGCCGGGTCGAGACGATCAAGACCAACTGAGACCGCGGCGCGAAGCCGGGCCGGCAACTGCACGCGGATCACTCGAACGCGAGCACCTCGTCCGCGCTCACCATCAGCTTCCCATTCGGGTCGAGTGCGTACGCCCGCAGCGTCCACTCTTTCCCCGCGAGTCCCGCCGGCACCGTGCCGGTCACGTTGAACGCCTCCAGCGAATTCGCCACGCCGAAGCCCGCGAGCTGGAAGGCGGGCGTGCCGGCGAAGTCGACCACGAAGAGCGCGACAGGATTGCCGAAGGGCGCGCCGTGGATCACGGCGGTCCCGGTCGCGCCGGCGGCGACGCTCTTGGGGTAGGCGTCGAGCCAGAGGTCGTTGCCGCGGAAGACGCGGTCGGCGCCGAGCTTGTTGGTGCCCGGCGGCACGTGGTAGGGGCTGCCGATGAGGCAGTCGTCGAAGCCGTCGCCGTCGAGGTCGCCGAGTCCCGCGACCGCGTTGCCCATGAAGGAGTCGGCGTCGCGATCGACGAAGCGGTAGAGGCGCTCGCCCGTGCGGCCGGAGAAGAGCGACGCGCTGCCCGGCAAATTGAAAAAGCCGCACGCGCCGACCAGGTAGTCGCGCACGCCGTCGCCGTCGGCGTCGAGGCCCGAGTCGATCCGCTCGCCGAACATCTCGTGCGCGTCGACGAACGGGTGGGTGCGCAGCGTCACCAGGTTCGGGATCGAGACGACGCGCACCTGGCCGTCGTCGATGTTCGCCGCGCCGAACTCGCCGAGCGCGAGCTCCGGCTCGCCGTCGCCGTCGAGGTCGTCGAGCTCGGCGATGCCGCCCAGGAAGCCGACGTTGGTCGTGATCGTCGCGATCAGCCCGCCCGTCGCGCCGGAGTAGACGTTCGCGCTGGTGAACACCGCGACGAAGTCGCGGACCCCGTCGAAGTCGTGGTCGGAGATGCGCGTCGGGACTTTCGCGTCGCTCACGGTGTAGAGCACCGCGCCGGTCGCACCCGAGAACGCCGTGACGAACGGATTCGTCACGCCCGACCCCACCCGCGATTCGACCAGGAAGTCGGCGCTCCCGTCGCCGGCGACGTCGTCGAGCCCGGCGACCGTCGCGCCGAACCACTCGTGGTCCGAACTGCCGTAAGCCGCCCGGATCAGGTGGCCGTCGCTCCCCGAGTAGACGTACGCGGCGCCGGCCTCGACGAGGGTCTGCGCCGGATCGGGCGCGAGCATCGCGCCGACGAGGAGGTCGCTCACGCCGTCGCCGTCGACGTCGCCCGCGTCGGCGAGCGACCCACCGAACGACCAGCTCTCGCCCGCGGGCGCGGGAGTCGGGATCGCGCGGATCAACGCGCCTTTCTTCCCCCCGCGCACCTCGACGATCTCCATCCCTTTCGCCGTCGGGTCGAACCGCTGGAGCGCGAAGTCGGGGATCCCGTCGCCGTTGACGTCGGCGAGGGCGACGGCCTCCATCCCGTAGCCGTCGACGTGCTCGCGCAGGAGCTCCTGCGCCTCGGCACGGAGCGGAACGACGAAGAACGCGGCGCAGGAAAGCACGAGCTTCGGCTTCGACATGGCAGGTCTCCGGTGCGGGCAGGGGCCGCGCGCGCTGGCAACTGCCGTGCGAATCGCCGCCGGCGGGAAGCGCTGCCGGTTCGAGGACGCTCGCCACCAACGGGTGACGGCGCGTCCGCGCGACCTCCGGTCGCCCCCTATTCCCGCCGCACGATCAAGCGGTCCACCAGCTCGTTCACGTCCTCGCGCCTGGCCGGGAAGTGCTCGGCGAGGACGTTGCCGCAGCGGTCGATGGCGGCGATCAGGCCGGCGCGCAGCGAGTCGTGGGAGATGCACTCGAGGACGGCCTGCGTCGTCCCGGTCCAGTGGTCGTCGCCCACCTTCGCATGGATCCCCTCGTCGCCCAGCACGATGACGCGCCGCTCGAGCAGGCTCACCAAGAGGAGCACGCCGGTCGCGTTCTTCGTCTTGTGCAGGCCGTGGCGGTGGAACTCCTGCACCGCCTGCTCCTCGGCGACCTCGGTCGCGCGCGCCTCGCCGATGAACAGCCGCCGCAGGTCGGGCAGCCACCACGCGAGCAGCCAGCCGACCGCTCCCGCCGCGACCTGGCAGGCGAGCAGCAGCAGCGGGTGCTGCCACGGCAGCCAGCTCATGAGGAGCGCCGATCCGATCAGGAGCGACGAAAGCGCCGCGAGCCAGCACGCCTGCGGATGGCGGTCGGAGCGCTCGAGCACGACCGGGACGATCTCGCCCTCGGTCCGCTTCTCCGCCGCGACCAGCGCCTCGACGACGGCGGCGCGCGCCGCATCGTCGAGCAGCGCGCGCGCGTCGTAGCGGCGCCGCCGCAGCAGCGCGCGCACGACCAGCACGGCGACCAGCGCCGCGAGAAGCAGCGGACCGAAGCGCAGCGCCGCGTCGACCCATGGCGGCGACCAGCTACCCTGCTTCACGTCGACGATCAGGTTCACCATCGCCCCGAAGCTCCCCCGCCGGAGAAGCCGCCGCCTCCGCCGAAACCGCTGAATCCGCCTCCGCCGCCGCGTCCGCCCCAGCCCCCGCCCCAACCGCCGCGCGACGAGCGGCCGAGAGCGCTCCCCACGAAGAGCCACGGCCAGACGCTGCCGCCGCCGCCGCCGTAGCGACTCCCCCCGATCCGCCGCAGCACCGCCACGGCGGCCATGAGGATCAGGAAGACCACGAAGAAGCCGACGCCGTGCGAGCGCGGCCTCTCGGCGTGGTCCTCGAGCGGCGCGAAGTCGCCGCCCGCCGCGTGCTGCATCGCCTCGACGCCGAAGCGCAGCCCCTCCTCGAACTCGCCGCGCTGGAAGCGCGGCGTGATCACTTCGCGGATGATCCGGCCGCAGGTCGCGTCGGTGAGCGTCCCCTCGAGGCCGCGTCCGACCTCGATGCGCATCTGGCGGTCGTCGCGGGAGACGACGAGGAGCGCACCGTCGTTCTTCCCCTCGCCGCCGAGCTTCCACTCGCGCGCGACGCGCAGCGCGAACTTCTCGATCGGCTCGCCGCGCAGGCTCGGCACCGTGAGCAGCGCGACGTCGTGGCCGCTGCCGCGCCGGTACGACTCGATCCGCGCCTCGAGCGCGTTCTCCTGGCTCGCCGTGAGGAGGTTGGCGGCGTCGGTGACCCAGCCGTCGTTCTGCGGCACCGCCTGGCGCGGAGCGACGGCCGGTTCCGGCCACGCGAGGAGCGCGCCGAGCAGGACGCCCGCGAACCGCAGCGTTCCGATCACCGCGTCACGCGCGCCGCGTCACTTGCCGCCGCCGAAGTCCACTTTCGGGACCGCGCGCTCCGCTTCCGGGATCGTGAGCTGCGCCGCCGGCGCGAAGCTGCCGAAGCCGGCGACGAGGTTGCCCGGCACCTTCTGGATCGCGGCGTTGTAGTCGCGCACCGCCTCGATGTAGTCGGTGCGCGCGACGGTGATCCGGTTCTCGGTGCCCTCGAGCTGGACCTGCAGGTCGCGGAAGCCCGCCGACGCCTTCAGGTCGGGATAGTTCTCGGCGACCGAAAAGAGGCGGCCGAGCGCCGAGCTGAGCCCCTGCTGGGCGTTGATGTAGGCCGTGAGCTGCTTCTCGTCGGTCGGGACGTCCTTCGGGAGCTGCGCGCGGCCGACGGATGCGCGCGCGTCGGTCACGGCGGTGAGCGTGCTCTTCTCGAAGTCGGCGGCGCCCTGCACGGTCGCGACGAGGTTGGGGACGAGGTCGTTCCTGCGCTTGTACTGGTTGTCGATCTCGCTCCAGGCCGCCGCGACCTTCTCCTTGCGCGAAACGAGGCCGTTGTAGGAGGTGAAGGCGACGACTCCGACCGCGACGAGGACGATCAGGACGACGGCGAGGACGCGGCCGCCGCGGCGCGTGGGTCCATCGGACATGGGGCTCTCCCGAGACGCGATCGACGCGTCGCCGGGACCTTACCGTGCGGCGCGCGGCGGCGTTCGGGGGCGCGCGCCGCCGCGCCCCCGAACTCGCCGCACTTCCGCGCTGCGCTTCCCGCCGGCCGTCACAACGTGCGCAGGAACGCCACGAGGTCGGCCTTCTCCGGCGCGGTCAGCTGCACGCCGAGCACGAGGTTGAAGAACTCGACCGTGTCCTCGAGCGTGAGCAGGCGGTCGTCGTGGAAGTAGGGCGGCGAGTCCTTGATGCCGCGCAGCGGGAAGGTCTTGATCGGTCCGTCGGCGTAGGCGACGAGCCACTCGACCTTGCGCTTCTCGAAGAAGCGCTCGGTCTGGAGGTTGTGCATCGAGTTGTCGGTGTAGTAGGGCGCCGGGTGGCACTCGCTGCAGCGGCCCTTTCCGAAGAAGAGCTCCTGGCCGCGCTTCTCGGCGTCGCTCGCGAGCTTGGGATCGAGCTTGCCGTCCCAGCCGAGCTTGGGCGCCGGCGGGAAGTCGAGCAGCGACTGGAACTCCCCCATGAAGTGGACCTGGCTGCCACGCTCGAGGATGTTCACGCCCTTGCGGGTCGCCTGGTCGGGCTCGCCGTCGAAGTAGGCGGCGCGCTGCTCGAATTCGGTGAAGTCCTCGACGCTCTTGAGGGCCCGCTGCGATCCGAACAGCCGCTGGACGTTCACGCCGCGCAGCGACGGCGTGTCGATGCGGTGGCGGTGGTCGTTCGGACGGATGTCGCCGACCGTGTGCGTCGCGGCCGACGTGTGGCCGTTCACGTGGCAGTCGAAGCAGCTGACGCCGAGGCTCGGCAGCGCGCTGCGCCGGTCCTCGGTCGGATTGAACTGCGCCTGCGCGAAGGGCGACACGAGCAGCCGCAGCCCCTCGAGCTGCTTCGGATTGAGGATCTCCTTGAACAGGGCGTAGTAGTTGGCCGTCGTGACGAGCTGCCCTTTGGAGACGTCGCCGAGGTCGGGCCGAGTCGTCAGGTAGATCGGCGGCGGGAACTCGGGCAGCAGGTGCAGCGGGAAGTCGAAGTCGACGTCGAAGCGCTGCAGGTCGCGGCCGGTCTGCTTCTTCGTCTCGTCGATCACGGACTGCGGGAAGACCATCCCGCCGAGCTCGTGGTTGGGATGCGACAGCGGGAAGAAGCCCTCGGGCCACAACTTCTTCGCCTTGATCTGATCAGCCGGCAGTTGAGCGAGCGACTCCCACGTCGCGCCGGCCGGGAGCTTCACGCGCACGCCGCCCTGCACCGGCTTGCCGCGCGCCATCGTCACGCCCGCCGCCGGCTGGTCGGAGAGGTCGTAGCGCGACTCGAGGAACGTCTTGTGGCGCGCCGTCGCGTCGGGCTTCTCCTTCGAGAGCTTGCCCATGAGCTGGCCGAAGTCGTCGGCCGCGGCCGCCGCGCCCGCCGCGCCCGGTGCTCCTGGTTCGTCCGGAGCGGGAAGCGCCGTCAGGAGCGCGAGACCGGCGAAGAAGAGCGATGGCTTGGCGAACATCGGGGATCCTCCGTGGCTTCGGCGAGACGGCGCACCGCGGGCGCGGCGGCGAGGGCGGCGACGATGGCGCCATTGGCGAAGCCCGTACCGCCGCATCCACCCCGACAGGACGGCGGGAACGACTAGGATTCCGCGACATGTCGCGATCCCGTACCACGAACGATCGCGGTTCCGACGAGGACGCGCCGCCGCGCCCCATCGAGGACCTCACCGCGGGACTCGCGCAGGCGCTCGAGCTCGGCACCTCGATCGAGCGCGTCGACGCGCTGCTCGGCGACTCGCTCGAGGCGTTCGGACAGCTCGTGCCGTTCGACCTCGCGGCGATCCTCGAGCTGGTGGGCGACGAGCTGCGCGTCCGCGTCGCGCGCGGTCCGCTCGACAGCGAGCGGGTGCGCCGCCACAAGCTGAAGCTCGCCGACTTCCCGAGCTTGAAGGCGGCGCTCGCGCAGGGCCACGCCGTCGCGTTCGAGGAGCACGACCACGCGGACGGCGACGGCGATCCCTACGACGGCGTCCTCGACCTCCCGCACGGCCACCATTGCATGGTCGTGCCGCTGCAGGGTCCGGGCGGCGCGCTCGGCGTGGTGACGTTCGACCGCACGCGCTGCGGCGTGTACCCGTCCGACCTCGTGCAGCTCGCCGAGGTCTTCGGCCGCCTCCTCGCGGTGGCGATGAGCTTCGGCGAGCAGACCGCCGCGCTCACGCGGCTGCGCTCGCAGCTCCTCGAGAACAACCGCCTCCTGCGCGAGCAGGTCCACGGCGCCACCGGCGCGGGCGCGCATCTCGAGGCGTGCCCGAGCGAGGCGATGCGCCGCGTCGTTGCAATTGCCCGCCGCGTCGCGGCCGCCGCGACGCCGGTGCTGATCCGCGGCGAGACGGGGACCGGCAAGGAGCTGCTGGCGCGTGCGCTCCATGAATGGTCGCCGCGCTCCGGCCGGCCGCTGGTGAGCCTCAACTGCGCGGTGCTCCCCGCCGGCGTCGTGGAGAGCGAGCTCTTCGGCCACGTGAAGGGCGCCTTCACCGGCGCGACCGCCGACCGGCTCGGCCGCTTCCAGGCCGCCAACGGCGGGACGCTCTTCCTCGACGAGATCGGCGAGCTGCCGCTCGACCTCCAGCCGAAGCTGCTGCGCGCGCTGCAGGAGGGCTGCTTCGAGCCGGTCGGCAGCGACCGCACCGTGAAGGTCGACGTGCGCGTCGTCGCGGCGACCAACGCCGATCTTGCATCAGCGGTGAAGCAGAAGCGCTTCCGCGAAGACCTCTACTGGCGGCTCGCCGTCTTCCCGATCGACGTGCCGCCGCTGCGCGAGCGGCGCGCGGACGTCGTCGCGCTCGCCGACCTCCACCTCGCCGAGCTGGCGCGCCTCGCCGGCCGCGCGCCGTGGCGCTTGTCACCTGAGGCGCGCCGCGCGCTCGAGCTCGCGCCGTGGCCCGGCAACGTGCGCGAGCTCCGGAACGTCCTCGAGCGCGCGACGATCCTCGCGCGCGGCGACGAGATCGGCGTCGACCTGCTCCTGCTCGGCGCGCCGCCGCCGGCGGCGAGTCGAGAAGAGGGCGACCGCTCGCTCGAGGAGATGGAGCGCCGCCACATCGAGCAGATGCTCGAGCGCACCGGCGGCCGCGTCTACGGCACGGGCGGCGCCGCCGAGCGCCTCGGCCTCCCGCCGAGCACGCTGCGCAGCCGGATGAGCAAGCTCGGGATCGCCGGCGCGCGCGAATTCCGGAAGCGCGGCGGAGCGGGGTGATCAAGGGCGAAGCGAGGAGTTCCGAGATGGTCGTAACGCGCGGCTGCCTGACGATCGGCTGCATCCTGTTCGCTTGCGGCTCGGCGGTTCCGCAGCAGACCGTGCGGGTGAGCAAGAACTCGAACGGCGCGCAAGGGAGGGGAAACAGCTACGGCTGGCAGATTTCCGCGGACGGCCGATTCGTCGTCTTCCAGAGTTACGCGGACAATCTCGTGACGAAAGACTGGAACGGCCGCGAGGACGTCTTCGTCCATGATCGCCTCGCACGATCGACCGAGAGAGTCAGCGTCGATTCGAACGGCGTTGAGGCGGACAACGACAGCTATTCCGGGCCCATCTCCGCCGACGGACGCTTCGTCGCCTTCTTCAGCTGGGCGAACAATCTGGTCGTCGGCGACACGAACGGCACAGGTGACATCTTCGTCCACGACCGCGCCACGGGAACGACCGAACTGATCAGCTTGAACCAATCGGGCGGTTCCGCGAACGGGCCGAGCTTCGCATCGTCGATCTCAGCGGACGGTCGCTACGTGGCGTTCGACAGCCTTGCCTCGGATCTCGTATCAAGTGACACGAACAACACCTACGACGTATTCGTCCGCGATCGCCAACTCGGCGTCACCGAACTCGTGAGCGTCGATTCTCTCGGAATTCAGGGCAACTACGGGTCGGCCTGGCCCGCGCTGTCCGCAGACGGGACGATCGTCGCGTTCTTCAGCGAGTCGACCAATTTGATCGCGAGCGATACGAACCACGTCGACGACGTTTTCGTGCACGACCGTTCGAGCGGCGTCACCGAACGAGTCAGCATCGATTCGAGCGGCGCCGAGGCGAACGGCATCTCGAACTATCCCACGATCTCGGCGGACGGACTGGTCGTCTCCTTCGAGAGTTCGGCGACGAACCTCACCACCAACGACAGCAATTCCCTCCGCGACGTCTTCGTGCACGATCGTGCTTCGGGCGCAACTGAGTGCATGAGCCTGAACTCCTCGGGCGCGACGGGGAATGACGAAAGTCGCGCCCAGGCCGCAGTCTCTGCGGACGGACGCTTCGTCGCCTTCGTGAGCCACGCCTCGGATCTCGTGTCGAACGACACGAACAACGCGGAGGATGTGTTCGTGCGCGATCGCACCGCGGGAACGCTCGAGCGCGCCTCGGTCGATTCCGCGGGAACCGAAGCCAATCAGGGCTCCGGCGGTGTGGCGATCTCGGGCAATGGAGAGAGCGTCGTGTTCTTCGGTGGTTCGACGAACCTCGTCGCGAACGACACCAACAATTGCGGAGACGTTTTCGTTCACGACCGCTGCGACGCGCTCTGGGTCGAGTACGGAACCGGCTTTCCCGGAACGTCAGGCGTCCCCGGCTTCACCGCGCAGGCTGACCCGATTCTTGGCTCGACGCTCACGCTCGACCTTGCGAATTCCTGCGGCGCTTCCACGATCGGCCTGCTGTTCCTCGGTTTCCAACGCATCGACGTTGCCACTCCGTTGGGAGGCGACCTGCTCGTCGATCCCGTGATCACGTCGGTACTCGCGCTCCCCGCCAACGGCACGACGATCTCCAGCACCCTCCCGAACAACCCCGCGCTCTGCGGCTTCACGATCGACCTGCAGACACTCGAACTCGATCCAGGCGCCGCGAAGGGCGTCTCCTTCACCCGAGGACTTGAACTCATCCTCGGCCACTGACCCCGGCGCGCAGACGCGGGCGATGGCGCAGACGCGTCGCTCGTCAGGAGCCGGAAGGCGTCGCCGCGGCGCCCGCCGCGTGCTTCGCGACGTCGCGCTCGACCTGCTCGCGCACGGCACCGTAGCTGGCGACGAGCTTCTTGAAGTCGCCCCGCGAGACGGCGAGGACGTCGACGGCCGTCAGCGCGCGCACCGTTGCGTTTCTCGGCGCGTCGTGCAGCAGCGCGGCCTCGCCAAAACTCTCGCCGGGACCCTTCTCGCCGAGCTTCGTCTCGGCGCCCGCCGCGCCATCCGTGCGCACGATCTCCACGCGGCCGCGCTGGATGACGTAGAAGGAGTCGCCGCGCTCGCCCTGCGTGATGATCGGATCACCCGGCCGGAAGTGCGCCACCGCGAGCGCCTCGGTGCGGCGCGTCTCGAACTTGGTCAAGTCCCGCGGGAAAATCAGGTCGAGCGCCCAGTCCAGTCCGACGCGCACCTTGCTGACGAAGCTCGGCAGCTTCGACCAGTAAACGGCGCGCCACATCATCCAGGCGATCACGCCGGAGAACTTCCACCCGAACACCTGCGCGACGCCGCAGTGGTGGCCGACGACGGCGAGCTGGCCGAGGCACTTGAATTGGAACGGCTGCGGCGCGCCGCCGCGGATCGCGGCGAGGACGTTGCGCGCGAGCGCGCGCCCCTGGCGGATCGCGTACTGCGCGGTCGGCGGGCAGGTCGCGCCGGTCACGCGGTCGGGCACCGCCGCCATGTCGCCCATCGCCCAGACGTCGCTCGTCCCCTTCACGCGCATGCAGTCGTCAGTGACGACGCGCCCGCCCTCCTGCGGAAACTCGCCGTTCGCGATCAGCGGGTGGGGCGCGTTGCCGATGGTGCAGATCAGCGTGCCGCAGCCGACGAAGCGCTGGTCGGAGAGCTTCACGCCGTCGGCGGTCGCCTCGACGCTCTTCAAGTTGGTGAGGATCTCGACGCCGCGCCCGGCGAGCGTGCGCTGCGCGAAGTCGCCGAGCGACGCCGGCAGCTCGTTCAGGATGCGCTCGCGCGAGTGCACGAGGATCATGCGGTGGCCGGTGCGCTGCGCGTTGGGATAGAAGGGCAGCACGCGCCGGATCAGGTCGTGGATCTCGGCCGCCGTCTCGACGCCGCTGAAGCCGCCGCCCACCGTGACGAAGGTGAGCAGGTGCTTGCGGCGCGCCTCGTCCGGCTCGAGATCGGCCTGTTCCAGGCGGGAGAGCACCTGGTTGCGCAGGTGGAACGCGTCGCCGAGCGTCTTGATCGGGAGCGCGTGCTGGCTCATCCCCGGCACGCGCGAGAGGTCGACGATCTGCCCGAGCGCGAGCACGAGGTGGTCGTAGGGCAGGGTCAGCTCGCGCCGCCCGTCGGCGCCGATCAGCCGCACCGACTTCGCCTTCGCGTCGATCGCTTCGACACGAGCACAGTGGAAGATCATCCCGGCGCAGAGCTGGCGCACCGGATTGACGATGTGCGTCGGCTCGATCCCGCCCGCCACCACCTCGGGCAGCATCGGCTGGAAAACGCAGTAGTTCTCGTCGCTGACCAGGTGGACGTCGATCCCGGTCGCGCCGAGGCGCCTCAGGAGCTTCCCGAACTCGAGCGCGGCGCCGATGCCGGCGAAGCCGCCCCCCAGGATCACCACCTGCACGCGCTGGCCGGTCGCACCTTCCATCTTCGCCCCCTGCCGTCCGCAGGCGCAGACCGGAGCACATTGGATCAATCGGCGGCCGAGAGCAACCCGCGCGCGGAATCGCACGGCGGAAACGGACGGATACCTCCCGCCTCCGCCGCCCTACCGCTACTTTGTTCGCCCCCCGATTCGTGAAGCAGAAGCATCGCCTGCGAAGTCCAGCCGTCCGATCCGGCCGCCGCAGCGTCGAACTTTCCCTCGAGGTACCTCATGTCCCGCGGTTCCAATCCAGTTTTCGCGTCGCTCCTCTCCATCTCCCTGCTCCTCGCCGGCTGCGGCGGCGGCGGAGGCTCCGACAGCACCGGCGGCGTCGGCTCGCTGACGGTCACGCTCACGGATTCGCCCGCGCACGACGTCTCGCGCTTCACCGTCGACATCACCGCCATCACGCTCACCAGCACCGAGGCAAGCGTGGTGGATGGCCTCCAGCACGCCATCACGGTCGACCTCGCGACGCTCACCCGCTTCTCGCAGGTGCTCTCGATCCAGGCGATCAACGGCGGCCACTACACCTCCGCGAGCATCACCTTCGACTTCACGAACTCGAGCTGCTTCCTGGTCGACCAGACGACGGAAGCGACGCTGCTCGACGACGACGGCGCGCCGCTCGCGGGCACCGTCACGCTCCCGATCGACCTCTCCGCGACGCCGATCCTCGTCTCGGACGGCGGTCGCTACGAGTTCGAGCTCGACTTCGATCTCGACCAGGCGCTCACGATCGACCCGATCGCCAACTCGGTGAGCGTCGCCCCCGCGGTCGTGATCCGGACCAACCGGACCGACGCGCACGTGAACGTCGCCATGGGCGAGCTCACCGGCGTCGACGTCGTCGGCGGCTTTGCCACCATGGATCTCCAGACGCCCTCGAAGTTCTTTCTCGGCGCGGCGGGCCTCCAATTCAGCAACTCGACGATCTTCCAGGTCGACGGCGTGCCGGCGGTCGGCAACACCGGCGTGCAACTGCTCCCAGCAAAGGTGGGGAAGTGGGTCCAGGCCTTCGTCGCGGTGAACCCGGCGAACGGCACGAGCACGATCGCCTACGTCGAGGTCGGGACCGGGACGTGGAACGGCGGGCAGGCGCTGATCGAGGGCGTGATCGTCGATCGCGGCGACTCGGGTCCCAACAAGCTGTTCACGGTGCACGGCCGCAGCAGCAGTTTCGACCACTCGACGGAGCTGTTCAACACCGACTTCCAGGTGACGATGAAGCCGGGCGGCGCGGGCGTCGGGACGCGCGTGGTGCGCGACACGTCGTCGTCCACGTTCTTCACGCTCGATTCGCTCAACATCGGCCAGCGCGTGCAGGTGTTCGGGACGCTGACCGGCACCATCATGGACGCGACGGCCACCACGGCGATCGTGCGCGCCGAGCCGACCTCCCTCTTCGCCTTCGCCAACTCGGCGCCGAGCGGGGGCAATCTCCAGGTCGACCTGGTCGTCGCCGCTCCGCTCGCCCGTGTCGAAGAGATCGGAGTGGTGACGGTCTCGACGCCCTTCGCGTGGGGCGCCGACAACTCGGTCGCACGCGACGCCAACTTCTTCGACGTCAACGTCGGCTCGCTCGGCAACAGCCTCGGCATCGGGCTCGGCGATCCAGTCCGGATGGACGTCTACTTCTCGAACGTGGACGAGGCCAGTTTCGACGCCACCGCGCTCACGCTCGCGAAGCTCTCCGACACCTCGCGCCTGCTGTCGTTGCGCGACCGCGACCTCGGCATGACGCTCGACACGCAGGTGAACGGCGCGCAGATCGTGTTCACGGTGACCGGCACGCCCGGCACCGACGAGCGCGCCGCGCTCGACCTCGGGCTGCTCGGTTTCGTGAACCTGCCCGACCCGTCGACCGTCAACGTCGGTCCGGGCGCGAGCGCGGTCTTCTACTGCCTCCAGGACGCGACGGCCGGTACGGTGAAGGCGTTCCCGACGTACGGCACCTTCGTGACGGCGTTCGAGGCCGCGCTCACGGGCGGCTCGACCGTGAAGAACTTCGTCGCGGCCGGCTCCTTCGACGTCGGCAGCAGCGCGCTCAGCGCGACGACGGTCACGGCGATCGTGAAGTAGCGGGCTGCGCCCCCCAGGATTTCCCGGGAGGCCCGCACCCCGCCGAGGCGGCGCCGGCCTCCCGATTTTTTTCCTGCTCGGACCGGCGGCGGATTCACGATGGACGAGCGAGAAGCGCGGGCGTCCTGCCCGCGGAGGAGGGAGGCATGGCCCGTCGTACGTCCGTCGTTTCGTTCCGACTGCTCGCCGGCTTTGCCGGGTTCGCCGCGCTGCTCGCCGCAGCCGGCTGCGGCGGCAGCTCGGGCGGCCATACCGACCCGGTCTCGGTCGTCACCGCCTCGATCGGCGACTCCCCCTCTTCCGACGTCACCTCGCTCACTGTGGTCGTGAGCGCGCTCACGATCACGGCGCAGGGCGGCATCCCGGTCAGCATGCTCGACGCGCCGGCGACCATCGACCTCGCGGGGCTCTCCGACGTCTCGCAGGTGCTGAAGCTGCGCGAGGTCGCGCCCGCCGTCTACGACGCCGCCTCGATCACGCTCGACTTCACGACGTCGCAGTGCTTCCTCAGGGGCAAGACGACCGCGGCGACGCTCCTCGACTCGGCGGGGCTGCCGCTCACCGGCACGCGCACGATCACGCTCGATCTGTCGACGGCGCCGCTGACCGCTCTCAAGCTCAACCACCATTCGATCGACTTCGACGTCGGCCTCGACCAGTCGCTGATCGTCGACCTCGTCGCCAACTCGGCCACGTTCGAGCCGTCGGTCACGGCCCACGTCGACCGTGACGACGGGCGCCCGCTGCTCGTGTTCGGCCACACGATCACGGTCACGCCGGTCTCGATGTTCTCCGCCATCGAGCTCGGGACGCTCGCGCTCGAATCGCTCGGCACGACGCTCCTCCTCTTCGACAACGCCACCGTCTTCCAGATCGACGGCGTGGGGTTCACGGGGGCGGCGGGCGTCGCGGCGCTCGCGGCCATGCCGACCGGCACCTCGATGCGCGCTCTCGGCGGGCTCGAGCCCGGCGCCGCCTTCCTCGCCATCGCCTACGTCGAGGCGGGACGCGGCACCTTCGACGGCGGCGAGGACATCGTCGACGGCTTCGTGCTCGACCGCCCGCTGATCCCGGGCAGCGACGGCCCCTTCGTCGTGTTCGGCTCGAGCCGCAACGCCGCCGGCACGACCTTCCAGTTCAACCAGACCTTCACGATCAACGGCAGCTTCGGCAGCGCGGAGGTAATCCGCGCCGGCGACGTGATCCCGCGCACGCTCGACACGGTCAACGTCGGCCAGCACATCACGGCGTTCGGCGCGCTCACTGGCACGACGCTCGACGCGACGGCCACCGGCTCGGTCTTCCGCGAGCTCCCGACGCCCTTCACCGGGCTGGCGGTCGACGCCCCGATCGGGCCGATCCTCACGCTCGACATCCTGAAGATCGGACCGCTCGATCCGTCCGTCTTCGTCTTCGCCGACGCCGGCACCGCACCCGCCACCGATCCGCACGCCTACACGATCGACATCGGGACGCTCGGCGACGGGCTCACGATCGGGACCGGGACGCCGCTGCGGGTCTTCGCCTTCGTCGCGGCCGTCGACGACGCCAACCACGACGCGACCGCCGTCGCGCTCGCCGACCTGACCGGCGCGCCGACGCTCCTCACCCTGCACGACCGGGCGCTCGGCTTCACGGTCGCGACCGTCGCCGCGAGCTCCGCGATCACCTTCACGATCACCGGCGTCGAGGGGACCGACGAGCAGGCGACGCTCGAGACGGAGCTCGGCGGCGAGCAGCCGCTCCCGCTCGCGCCCGACCCGCAGATCGTCGGCGCCGCCGGCGACCTCACTCTCACGCTCGTCCACCTCGCCACCGGCACGAGCGAGAGCTTCCCCCTCTTCGACGACTATGTCGCGGCGCTCGCCGCCGCGCTCGCCGGGATCGAAACGGTCCGCGACGTGGTCGCGTTCGGCGACCACGACGTCCTGACCAACACGCTCACCGCGACGAGCGTGACGATCGTCCTGCAGTAGCCCCCCTCCCGGGCGGCCCGCCGCCCCCGTTTTTTCGAGGGAACTGCCCGCCCGCCCACGGCGTGCTCGCCGCCTCGCGCGCGACGGTCCTTCTGCCCGTATCGTCCCGCGCCTCTCGATCGGGAAGCGAAGGAGCCGTCGATGGGCTGGAGCGGGTGGAGGCGGGCGGCGCTGCCGTCCGCGGTGATCTTCGTCGGACTCGCGCGCGCGCCCGCACAGGAGCCTGCGCCCGCGGCGCCCAAGCAGGAGGCTCCTCCTCCCGCGCCCACGGCGCCCGCGGCGGCTGCGCCGAGCGCGGCCGAGTGGCACGACGCCGCGGCGGTGCAGCGCGCGCTGCAGGAGGTCGCGCGCGCGCACAAGGACTTCGCGCGCGCCGGCTCGTACGGCCGCTCGCTCTCCGGCCGCGAGCTCGGCTTCGTCGAGCTCGGCCCCGTCGACGACCCGCAGCGGACGCAGCTGCCGGCGCTCCTGATCGTCGCCGGCCTCGACGGCCAGCACCTCGTCGGCACCGAGATGGCGCTCGAGCTGCTGAAGCGCCTCTCCGACGGCTACGGCCACGAGCCCGCGATCACGAAGCTGCTCGACGAACACGTCGTGTACCTGATCCCGCGCGCCAACCCCGACGGCGCCGAACGCTTCTTCGATCCGATCGGCGGCGCGCGCCGCGAGGTGCGCGGCAACCTCCATCCCGTCGACGACGACCGCGACGGAACGGCCGACGAGGACGGGCCCGAGGACCTGAACAAGGACGGCGTCATCACGCAGATGCGCTGGAAGGATCCGGCCGGCACCTGGATCGAGGACAAGGACGAGCCGCGCCTGCTGCGGCCGGCCGATCTGCTCAAGGGCGAGCGCGGCGTCTACAAGGTGCGCACCGAAGGGCTCGATCGCGACGGCGACGGCGAATGGGCCGAGGACGGGCCGGGCGACGTGGTCCCCGACCGCAACTTCCCGCAGCGCTGGCCCGAGCACGACCCGACCGCCGGCCGCGTGCCGATGTCGGAGCCGGAGGCGGCGGCGCTCGGGCAGTTCATGTGGGACCGGCCCGCCATCGCGCTGGTCGTCGTCTTCGGGCTGCACGACCACCTCTCCGTCGACGCGAAAGCCGACACCACCCCTGACGCGGGCGGCGGTGGCGCGGGCGGCGGCGGCGGCGGATTCCGGTCCGCGCGCACCATGCCGACCGGGATCGTGAAGGACGACCTGCCGCTCTGGACCGAGCTCGCGAGGCGCTATCGCGAGGCGACCGGCGTCACGAGCAAGCCGCCGCTCACCGACGACGACGGCTCGTTCTGGAGCTGGACCTACTTCCAGCTCGGCCTCCCTTCGCTCTGCATGCACGTCTGGTCGCCGCCGCTCGACGTCGGGGCGCCGCCGAAGGACGGCGAGCCGAAGAAGGAGGGCGAAGAGAAGAAGGACGGCGAGGCGAAGAAGGAGGGCGGCGACGCGGCCGCGAAGGCGCCCGAGGCGGCGCCGGCGGCGCCTCCCGCGACGCCTCCGCAAGAGACGCCGCCGCCAGGCGGCGCACCACCGGCCGGCGGTGGCGGACGACGCGGCGGCGGTGGCGGCGGCGGACGGCGCGGCGGAGCCGGCGGCGGACCGGGCGGAGCGGGCGACGCGAAGCCGGCCGAGAAGCCGACCGTCGATCCCGACGAGAAGAAGGTCCTCCTCTGGAACGACCAGAAGGTGGGCGGCGCCGCGTTCGTGCCGTGGACGAAGGTCCAGCACCCCACGCTCGGCGAGGTCGAGGTGGGCGGCTGGAAGCCGTACGTGCGCGTGAATCCGCCGCTGCCCGACGTCGCGGAGCTCGCGAAGAAGCACGTCGACTACGTGCTGAAGCTCGGCGAGCTCTTCGCGCAGGTCAAGCTGACCGAGATCAAGGTCGAGAACCTCGGCGGCGGCCTCTTCCGCGTGAAGACCACCGTCGTGAACGACGGCTGGCTGCCGACCGTGACGGCGATGGGCGAGCGCGGCCGGCGTGCGCGCCCGACGCGGCTCGACCTCGACCTCGGCAAGGCGACGCTGGTGCAGGGCGAGCTGCGCCACACCTGGTCGCGCATCGAGGGCGGCGGCGCGCGCCGGGAGGTGCAGTGGCTGGTCGCGGCGCCGAACGGCGGCGACGTGACGCTCAAGCTCTGGTCGGAACGGGCGGGCGACGACGAGCGCCCCGTCCCGCTGCGCTGAAACGGGAGACGCGTCCATGCACCCGACGAAACTCGCCGCGCTCCCGCTCGCCGCACTGCTGCTCGCGGCCGCCGCCGCGCCGGCGCCCGCGCAGACCAAGGCGACCCACAAGGTCGAGATCGCCTGGAACCGCTTCTACGACTACCCCGAGCTGCTCGAGCTCTGCCGCCGCATCCAGGCCGGCTGGCCGCAGTTCGTGCAGATGACCACGATCGGCAAGTCGATCGAGGGGCGCGACCTCGTCGTACTGACGGTGATGAACCCGGCCACCGGCCCCGAAGCGGGCAAGTGCGCCATGTGGATCGACGGGAACGTGCACGGCAACGAGGTGCAGGGGAGCGAGGCGTCGCTCTACGCGATCTGGTACCTGCTCGACCACTACGGCGAGGTGGCCGAGGCGACGAAACTGATCGACGAGCGCGTCTTCTACGTCCTCCCCTCCCAGAACCCCGACGGCCGCGCGTGGTGGTTCGAGCACGCCAACAACGCCTCGAGCTCGCGCAGCGGCACGCGCCCGACCGACAACGACGGCGACGGCCTCTTCGACGAGGACGGCGCCGACGACCTGAACGGCGACGGCCATATCGGATACATGCGCAAGCAGCTGCCGGGCGAAGGCGACTACCGGCTCGACCCCGACGACCGCAACGTGCTGATCCGCGTGCCGCCCGGCAAGAAGGGCGACTGGATCCTGCTCGGCGAGGAGGGGATCGACAACGACGGCGACGGCCGGATCAACGAGGACGGCCCCGGCGGTTACGACATGAACCGCAACTGGCCGGCGGGCTGGATGCCCAACTTCATCCAGTCCGGCGCGGGCGAATGGCCGCTCTGCTTCCCCGAAGTCAAGGCGGTCGCGAGCTTCATCCTCGCCCACCCCAACATCGCGGCGGTGCAGTCCTTCCACAACAACGGCGGGATGATCCTGCGCGGGCCGGGCTTCGAGGGCTACGGCGAGTACCCGGCGGCCGACGTGCGCGCCTACGACGAGATCGGCCGCGCCGGCCAGAACATCCTCCCCTTCTACCGGTACATGGTGATCTGGCGCGACCTCTACACCGTCTACGGCGGCTTCGTGACGTGGACCTACGAGGGGCTCGGGATCCTCAGCTTCACCAACGAGTTGTGGAACAGCGGCCAGTACTTCCAGAAGCAGGACGGCGCGCCGACCGGCGACGAGAGCGAGCGCTTCTTCAACGAGAAGCTGCTGCTCGGCGACCTCACCACGCCATTCGCGCCCTTCAAGCATCCGCTCTACGGCGACGTCGAGATCGGCGGCGACAAGAAGATGACCGGCCGCGTGCCGCCGAGCTTCATGATCGAGGAGATGCTCCATCGCAACGCGGCGTTCTGCTGGTTCCACGCCGCCTCGATGCCGAAGACCGCGCTCAAGAAGACCGAGTCGACCCGGATCGCCGACGGCGTCTTCGCGCTGACCGTCACCGTCGCGAACGAGGGACTCATCCCGACGCGCTCCGCGCTCGCCCAGCAGAAGCGCGAAGGCCGGCCCGACCTCCTGAGCGTCGCCGGCGACGGCCTCACCGTCGTCTCCGCCGCTTACCCCTCCGACCGCTTCCGCCCCGAGCGCGACGAGCCGATCGACACCAAGTCGCCGGCGAAGCTGCGCCTCGAGCAGGGCATCCCCGGCCGCGGCGAGGTGAAGGTCCGCTTCATCGTGCGCGGCCAGGGGACGGCGAAGGTGGTCTTCGACGCGGAGAAGGGCGGCCACGCGGAGGCGACGGTCGAACTGAAGTGAACGTCGCGTCCGGCCGCCGCCGCGCGGCGCCGTTCACTCCGCCAGCACGGAGTGGACGTACTGCACCGCCACCGAGCCCTCGCCGACCGCGGAGGCGACGCGCTTCACGCTGCCGCTGCGGACGTCGCCGACGGCGAAGACGCCCGGCGCGCTGGTCTCGAGCGGATAGGGCGGGCGTGCCAGCGGCCAGCCGGCGGCGGCGAGCGTCTCGGGGGTCAGGTCGGTGCCGGTCAGGACGAAGTTGTGTTCGTCGAGCTCGAGGCAGCCGACCAGGAACTCGGTGTTGGGCGTCGCGCCGGTCATGAGGAAGAGATGGCACACGTCGCGCGTCTCGGCGGCGCGCGTCAACGTGTTGCGCCACGTGATGCGCTTCAGGCAGTCGGTCCCGTCGATCTCCTCGATCTGCGTGTGCGTGCGCAGCGTGATGTTCGGGCTCGATTCGATGCGCGCGATCAGGTAGCGCGACATCGTGTCGGTCAGCCCCTCGCCGCGCACCAGCATGTGGACGTGCTTCGCGCGCGTTGCGAGGAAGACCGCCGCCTGCCCGGCCGAGTTGCCGGCGCCGACGACCGCGACCTCCTGCTGCGTGCAGAGCTGCGCCTCGACGTGGGTCGCGCCGAAATAGACGCCGAGCCCGATGAACTGCGCGAGGCGCACGCAGGCCGGCTTCCGGTAGTTGGCGCCCGTCGCGATGATCAGCGTGCGCGAGTGCACGCGCTTGCCGTCGGCGAGCTCGATCGTGAACGGCCGCGAATCGCACGAGAGCTTGCGCACCCGCGTCGCCAGCGCCACGCGCGCGCCGAACTTTTCTGCCTGCACGAAGGCGCTCTGCGCCAGCTCCTGGCCCGAGATGCCGTTCGGGAAGCCGAGGTAGTTCTCGATGCGGGAGCTCGAACCGGCCTGGCCGCCCGGCGCGTCCCCCTCGATCACCAGGACGTCGAGCCCCTCGGAGGCGCCGTAGACGGCGGCGGCCAGCCCGGCCGGACCGGCGCCGACCACGATCAGGTCGTGGACGTCCTTCCCGCTCAGCACCGGATTGAAGCCGAGCGCGTCGGCGACCTCGGCGTTGCTCGGGTTGCGCAGCGCGGGCGGCTCGGAGCGCAGCAGCACCGGGATGTCGGCGACGCCGACGTGGAACTGGTCGAGCAGCGCCTGCACGCTCGGGTCGCCGTCGACGTCGAGGTAGGAGAAGGGATGCCCGCTGCGCGTGATGAACTCGCGCAGCCGCAGCGTGTCGGCCGAGTGGTTCGAGCCGACCAGCACGACGTCGCCGAGGCTGCGCGCGACGATCTGCGCGCGCCGCTGCAGGAAGGTCCGGAGGAAGAGCTCGCCGAGCTCGACGTCGGAGTCGACGACGCGGCGCAGCGCGGCGCGGTCGAGCTCGAGCAGCTCGCCGTCGCCGCTGGCGCGCACGCGCATCAGGCTCCGCGCGCCGGAGAGCATCGGCGTCTCGCCAGTGAACTGGCCCGGCCCGAGCGAGACGACGAGCGCCTCGCCGCCCCACGCCGGGTTCAGGATCTCGATGTGGCCCGCGAGCACGACGAAGATGCCGACGCTCGTGTCGCCCACGTCGGAGAGGAGCTCGCCCGCGCGGACGGCGCGCCGCTTCCCGAGCACGGCGAGGCGCTCGATCGCCGCGGCGTCGAGCTTGGGGAACAGCGCCACCCGCTGCGCGTGGGTGAGCGACGCGGCGATCGGGATGGACGGCGGGCGCGACATGGGAGAACTCCTGAACGCGGATCCGCTCCTCGGAGCGGAACGGCGACTTTACGCCGCGGGGCGCAGCCGCTTAGCTCGCGGCCCCCTGATCCGCTCCCACCTGGAAACCGCTTGAAGTTCGTCCTCCTCCCGCCGTCCCGGATGGCGCTCCGGGCGTGGACGGCCGTCGTCCTGTGCGCGTGCGCTGCACCGCTGCACGCCCAGAAGACCCCGCCGCCCCCCTCGCCGCAGGAGCTGCGCAAGCAGCGCCTCTTCGCGTTGGCGCGCGACGCCACCGACTGGAACGACAAGACGCGCCTCGCGGCGTGGGAGGAGCTGCTCCGCTTCGGCGACGACGGCGTCGCGAAGCTGAAGACGATCGTCACGGCGAAGCTCGACCACGACCGGCGCGCGCTCGAGGAGTGGGTGAAGCCCCACCAGGCGATGGTGCGCAAACGCTACGACGACGCGCTGGTGGCCCGCCGCAAGGACGCGCTCGACTGCATCTTCGACCCGGCGCGCTACCCGGCGGAGAACCACGGCGCAGTCGGCCAGCCCGAGGTCGACCGGCTCGTCGCGCGGGTGCGCGAGGCGTGGGAGCGGCCGGCCGTCTTCGCGCGCAGCCTCGCGCCCGACCTCGACACGCTGGCGCGCGCCATGGAGGAGAACCTGGTCTACCTCGAAGCGGCCGGCGGCGCGGCGCCGGAGATGCCGACGATCGACCGCTGGCTCGCGCGCTTCGACGCGTTCTTGGCGCGTGAAAAGGTCGGCATCCCGCCGTCGCAGGTCGAGTGGAACGAGGCGGTCCGGAAGTACGACGCCGAAGAGGTGCTCACCTCCGCCGACGAGGAGGAGCGCGCCTGCATGCTCGTCACCAACGACTACCGCGAGATGATGGGCGTGCGCCTGCTCGAGATCGACGAGCGGCTGGTCCGCGCCGCGCGCAAGCACTCCGAGGAGATGTCGCTCCTCCATTACTTCGAGCACGGCTCGCCGGTCGCCGCCAACGCGACCTTCGGGATGCGCTGCGCGCGCGAGGGGTACGGCGGCGCGAGCGGCGAGAACATCGCGTGGGGCATGGGGCGCGGCCGCTCGGCGTTCCAGTGCTGGTACGGCTCGTCGGGCCACCACCGCAACATGCTCGGCAACCACGGGCAGATCGGCGTCGGCCGTTACGACGACCTCTGGACCGAGAACTTCGGCGGCAGCTCGAGCCTGCGCGGCCGGACCATCACCGACCCCCAGATCCTCTACCTCGGCAAGCGGAAGGCCCTCGATCCCGCGAGCGCCGAGAGCGAGGTCGCGCTCGCAACCTGGTGCCGCTCCGAGAAGCTCGACGACCTGGCGCAGGCGCACGCACGCGCCGCCCTCGTCCTCGACCCGGAGAACGAGAAGGCGCACGCCCTCCTCGGGGAGACGAAGCGCGACGGGAAGTGGGTTCCCGCTCCCAAGCCGGAGAAGCACGGGGACCGCTGAGCCACGTCGTGACAAGAGCGCCACTGCGGGCGTAACCTCTCGCGCCCGGTCCGTCCACGCCGATCCGCTGGAGGCCCCCCCGTGACCCGATCTGCGCTCGTCGTCCTGCCCCTCCTCGCCCTTGCCGCCTCCTCGGCGTCCCTGCGCGCGCAGCAGCAGCTCCTTGCGGTCGACGGCGAGGTCGACGCCGACCGCGCGGCCTTCGTGGCAGCGCTCGGCGACGTGAACAACGACGGCAAGCCCGACTTCGTGGTCGGCGCCCCCTCGGCCGTCGTCGCCAGCGTCGCGACCGGCGCGGCCTACGTGCGCTCGGGGCTCGACGGCAGCCTGATCTACTCGATCACGGGCGACATCAAGGGCTTCGGCTCGTCGGTCGCGAAGGTCGGCGACGTCGACAACGACGGCGTGAACGACTTCGTGGTCGGCTCCCCCTTCGCGGTGAACGCCCTCGGCAGGGCGCGCGGCGCCGTGTGGGGCTTCTCCGGCAAGACCGGCGCGGTGCTCTACACGCAGTACGGACCGAAGGCCCTGTTCGGGACGATGGTCGCCGGCATCGGCGACGTGAACAGCGACGGCAAGCCCGACGTGCTGGTGGGCGTCCCGGCCGACGACGTCACGGCGAGCCGCATGTCCCTGCTGTCGGGAACCACCGGCAACGTGGTCTGGACGCTGGTCGTCGCCGACACGCGCGGCTTCGGCATCGCGGGCTGCAGCGTCGGGGACTTCAACGCCGACGGCTACGACGACGTGCTGGTCGGCGACTACCTCGCGACCAACAGCGCCGGCGACGTCGATGCCGGCGTGGCGCGCATCTACTCCGGCTTCGACAAGTCGGTCCTGCGCACCTACGAGGGCGAGGACACGACCGACGAGTTCGGCACCACCTGCGCGGTGATCGGCGACGTCGACGGCGACGGCCAGAACGACCACCTGATCGGCGCCGCGCGCGCCCCCTCGACCGGCAACTCGCTCGGCGCCGCCTACATCTATTCCGGCGCGAGCGGCGCGCTGATCCAGAAGCTCCAGGATCCGACGCTCGACGGCTACTACGCGACGCGCGTCGCCGACGCGGGCGACGTGAACGGCGACGGCAAGCGCGACTTCCTGGTCGGCTTCTCGGCCGACGACGACCGCGACGACTTCGTGAACGGCGCCTGGCTCTTCTCGGGTGCAGGCAGGATCCCGCTCTACCGCTTCGAGGGCGAGCCGACCGACACCGCGACCGTCTCGATGGTGAGCGTCGGCGACGTGAACGGCGACGGGCGCGCGGAGGTGCTGGTCGGAGCGCTCGGCAAGTACCGGCCGAAGTTCGGCGACTTCGACGGCATGGTGCGCATGTACGCGGGCGGCAAGCTCTACTTCTCGACGAACTTCCGCTCGCCGGCGGCGGGCGACACGCTCTCGCTGCAGACGGCGCAGGGCGTTGCGGGCAACATGACGCAGTCGGCGCTCGTCGAGGCGGACGGCAGCCCGATCTTCATTCCGCTGGGGCCGGCGGTCGCCTTCGCGGCGGACGGCACCAGCACGCTCGCGGGCATCGTCCCGGCCGGACTCGCCGGCCACACCTTCGTGCTGCAGGCCTTCGCGCTCGACGCCCAGGGCAAGCTGCTCAAGTCGATCCCCGAGACGATCGCCTTCCAGTAGGCGGTCGCGCGCCGCACCTCGGCGCGCGCGTCGAATCCGCGCCGAGCCCCTTGACTGTCGGGGGCGAATCGGGCTTTCTCATGCGCTTCGTCCGCACTCCGCGGACAGCGCGGAGAAGCCCCGTCCCATGTTCTCGATCCGCAATGTCGGCGCGCTGCTGCGCGGCTCGGCGACGCCGTTCCAGATCCACGTTGCGTGCTGGCTCGGCGCGCTGCTCGGCTTCACGCCGAGCATGGCGCGCGCTCCGGCGCTGGTGCTCGGGCTGTTCGCGCTGCTGGTCGTTCTGAACGCGAACCTCTTCGTCGCCGGCCTGATCGGCGGTCTCTCCCACCTCGCGTCGCTCGCGACGATGCCGGTCGCGTTCGCGCTCGGCCGCTTCCTGCTCGACGGTCCGACACGCGGCTTCTTCACGCGCGTCATCAACGCGCCGGTCGGCGCCTGGTGCGGCTTCGAGTACTACGTCTGCGCGGGCGGCCTCGTGCTGGGGCTCGTCGTCGGAATCGCCGCGGGCTTCCTCCTCTGCCTGCCGCTGAAGGCGTTCCGCGCCGCGATGGCGAAGGTCGAGTCGGGCTCGGGCTTCTACGCGCGCCACAAGGACAAGGCGCTGGTGCGCTTCCTCTCCTGGGTGCTGTTCGGATCGAAGCACAAGCTCGACACCTACTCCGACGTCGCGGCGCGCCGCGTCGGCAACCCGATCCGGATCTCCGGCGTCGTGGTCGTGGCGATCCTGATCGGCGGCGTCGTCTTCGCGCAGGGCTTCCTCCTCGGACCGCTGCTCACGCGCGAACTCAAGAGCGGCCTCGAGGCGGCGAACGGCGCGACCGTCGACGTGGCCGCCGTCGACCTCGACCTCGGGAACAGCCGCCTCGCCGTGCACGGGCTCGCGCTCTGCGACAAGCAGGCGCTCGACCACGACCTCTTCCGCGCCGCGCTCCTCGAAGGCGACCTCTCGGGCGCCGACCTGCTGCGCAAGCGCCTGAAGATCGACCGGCTCGTCGCCAAGGAGACCCGCCACGGCGCGCCGCGCGCGACGCCGGGCGTCCTCGTCACGCCGCCGACCGAGCCTTCGCCGCCGCCCGCTCCCGAGGGCGAGAGCAAGACCCTCGACGACTACGTGGCGGACGCGAGGGTCTGGCAGGAGCGGCTGAAACAGGGCCGGGAGTGGCTGGAGAAGCTGAAGAGCCGCCCGCGCGACCCGGCGGGCGCGCCGTCCGACGACGCGACGTTGAAGGAGCGCCTCGAAAAGGAGGTCGCGGCGAAGGGGTGGCGCAACGTCGCGGCGACCCACCTGATCGAGGGGGCGCCCTCGCTGCAGATCGGCGAAGTCGTCGCGAAAGACATCCGGAGCGATTCCCTCGGAATGTCGGTCGACCTCAGGATCGAGAACCTCTCGACCGACCCCGGCCTCGTCGACGGCGCGCCGCGCGTGACGATCCGGACGCAGGGCGGCGCCTGCGCGATCGACGCTTCGCTCGGCAGCGAGGCGCGCGTGCCGGGCCGGAGCTTCCTCGACGTCAAGCTCGCCGGGCTCGCGACCGACGACGTCGTCGGGAGGTTCGCAGGCAAGCTCGGCCACGCGCCCGCCCACGGCGGCACGCTCGACGCCGGCTTCCGCCTCGGCTGGGGGAAGGGCGAGGCCGCCGCCTTCGACAACCCGCTGAACGTCGTCCTGAAGAACACGACGATCGAGCTGCCGAAGCTCGGCGCGACGGCCGTGAAGGAGATCGCCGTCCCGATCTCGCTCAAGGGTCCGCTCGACCATCCGCGCGTGAGCGTCGACCTGAAGGCGTTCGCCGACAACCTCGCGAAAGCGGGCGCCGGCGAGCTCGCCAACCAGCTGAAGAACGAGCTGGCCGCGAAGGGCGAGGCGCTGAAGAAGAAGGCGACCGGGAGCGTCAAGGACCTCAACCCGCTCGGCAAGAAGAAGGTCGACCCGAAGGACGCGAAGAAGCCCTCCGACGTGAAGCCCGCCGACCCCAAGCCGGACGCGACCAAGCCGGCGGGAGGCAAGCCCACCGACGACTGATGCCCGCGGCGGGGAGCCCGCGCGTACGATCCGCGCGCTTCGCGCCGGCGCAGGACGCGACGCTCGAGCGCGCGCTCGACACGCGCAGCGACAAGGCGCGCCGCGTCGTGCGTCTCGTGCTGCGCATGCTCGACGCGATGCAGGGCGACCTGCAGGAGCTCGACCGATGAACGCGACGCGCCTCACGCGCGACGAAGGCTGGCGCCTCCTCTGCGAGTGGACGCCGGGCGAGGCGCTGCGCAGGCACGCGCGCGCCGTCGAGGTGGTGATGCGCGCCGCCGCCGGCCGCTACGGCGGCGCGAGCGGAGCCGGTGACGCCGGCAGCGCGGCCGAAGCCGCCGCACTCGTCGAGCTCTTCGGCCTCGCCGGCATGCTCCACGACGCCGACTACGAGCAGTGGCCGCAGGAGCATCCCCATCGGATCGTCACCTGGCTGCGCGAGCGCGGCGAGCCCGAGCTCGCCCACGCGATCAGCGCGCACTACACCAAGTGGAATGTCCCTTACGAGAGCGCGCTCGACAAGGCGCTGCTCGCGTGCGACGAGCTCACTGGCTTCGTCGGCGCCTGCTGTCTCGTGCGGCCCGGCGGCATCACGACGCTCGAGCCGAAGAGCGTGCTGAAGAAGCTGAAGGACAAGGGCTTCGCGGCAAAGGTGGAGCGCGAGGAGATCGAGGCGGGGGTGAAGTTGCTCGGGGTCGAGATGGGCGAGCACGTGGGGTTCGTGATCGAGGCGTTGAAGCCGTTTGGGGGCGAGCTGGGGCTGGTGAAGTAGGATGCCGTGCCATGACTCCTGATCTCGTCGACGTCGTTTCGGTGCGTCCGCTCGGTGGAATGCGTTTGCGTCTGAAGTTCGACGACGGCGCTTCCGGCGAAGTCGACCTCGCCCGCTGGCTTCCTCGCAAGGGCGTCTTCCGGCCCCTCTTCGCACCCGCCTACTTCCGCCGGGTCCGCGTCGAGCGCGACACCGGGACGATCGGGTGGCCGAACGACGCCGACGTCGATCCCGTCGTGCTCTACCACTGGACGACGGGGAAGCCGCTCCCCAAGTGGGCCGGACCGCTCGACGACGGCTGCCCGAGCTGCACGGAGCGTCGCGCGACGCCGTCGCGCGCGCGCCGCAGAGCGACGAGGCGCCCGTCGTCCTCCCCCTCACGTTCACGTTCACGCGCGACGCGAACCCGCTAAGGCAAGGGTCTCGCGTCAGTCCCCAATCGTCGCGTCGAGTCCCGGCGTGAACGACACGCCCTTCGCCGCCCACGGGTCGATTTCGAGGGCCTGCAGATACAGATGGAGTCCCGGCAGTTCGCCGTCCGTCGGGACGGTGAACGAGATCTCGCCTCCGAGCGGCGTCAGCGGAAGGAAAAGACTCGTGAACGGATCGACGAGCAGCGTCCCTCCGAGCGACGTCGGGAGCGACGCACTGGCGAAGCCGACGAAGACCACGCTCGCGGCGTAGAGGCCCGACGAATTGCCGACCTGCACGGAGACACGAGTGGAGCGGCGCGGAGGCGCATCGAGCGTGATCGTCGGCGTGCCGAACCGGCCATCGAAGCCGGTTCCGAAGTTGGTCCAGGTCGCGGGGATATCGCCGAGATCTCGCTGCAGCACGTCGCTGGTCGAGAAATAGAGCGCCCGCCGGCCATCCGCCGAGAGTTTCGAAACTGCGGAGCCGAAATGGAGCTCTCGTCCGTCCATGCGGAGGGTGACGCGCAACGCAGCACCCGAGTCGCGATCGAAGACGAAGCCGTCGAGAACTCCGTTGGTGTCGTCTCCAGAGGCGTCCGCGATCGATTGGAACGCGATTCGGCGAGCATCGTCGGACATGCCGACTGGAGTCTGGTCGTTCACGAGCTCCCGCATGCCGGCGCCGAGGGTGACTCGCTCAATCGTGCCGAGCTGGCGATCGCGCACATATCCGTCCCGCTTTCGGTTGCCGTCCGCGGCGACGAGCGGATCCACGGTGTAGAGCAGCACGAAACGCCCGTCGGGGGTCATGGACGCCGGCCATGACTGGTTCGCGAACGCGTCGCCCGCCTCGTTGCCGTCGACCTGCTCGAGCGTCCCCGTCACGAGGTCCTTGACGACGGTGTTGATGGTGTACGGGGCATGGGTCCAGATCGGGAATGCGACGGTCTTGCCGTCGGCGGTGACGCACGGTGTCCCGAGATAGGACTGTGGAAGCTGCTTGCCCGTCGAGTCGGTCGACACCATCGTGATGGCGCCCGTCGCGCGCTCCCATTCGAAGACATCCCAGCCGTTGTTGCCGTCGCCGCTGACGAGATTGGGGACCGCGCTGGTGAATACGACGAACGACCCGTCGGGCGTGACGCGCGGATAGAAGGAGTGCCGGAAGATACCGAGCTTCGCGGGCGAATGGCTTACGAGCACGGTCGTGCCGTCGACGCGGTCACGCAGGTAGACGTCCTTCCCCGAGTTGTCGGCGGCGTCGAGCTTCGCTTCGGTCGCGAAGGCGACGAACCGGCCGTCCGCCGAGATGCTCCCGTCAAATTGGAACTGAATGCCCCCGGACGAAGACTCGCTCTCGTCGTCCGCCACGTTCACGCGCTCGACCGTGCCGGAGTCGAGGTCGCGGACGAACAGGTCCTCCAGCCCGTTCGTGTCGTCGTCGACGTAGTCCGACGAGTTGCTCTTGAACAGGACGTGCAGTCCGTCGGGACTCATGTCGAGCGGCCAGCCCCCGAGCGGAGTCGTCCCGTCGCGCGTCGTCACGAGCTTCGTGTCGTCGGCGCGACTCGCAGTCGCGACGAGCGGCAGCGCGAGCAGGGGCGCGAGCACGAGGCGCATGCTCGAACGGATGCGGCGATTCATCACGCGACCTCCTCAGAACCCCGGATGGAGCGCGAGCCCCGCCGTGAACGAGATGCCATGGATTGCGGTCGCGTCGAGCTCGAGCGCCTGCAGATACAGGTCGGTCGCCGCGAGTCGCTCGTCGTGGGGGAGCCTCGCGACCAGGTCGACGCCGGAGGGCGGGACGACGACGAGCTGTGTCCACTGCGCGACTACGAGAAGGTCACCGCCCAGGCGCGTCGGGATCTGCGTCGGCTCGACGCCGAGGAACAGGAGTCCGACCGTCCATTGATCCGACGAATTCGTGAGCTTGACGTCGCACGACTGGTTCAGGAGAGGCGGTGTGGCCGCGGACAGCGCGGGAGCTCCCAGCTCCCCGTCGAGACCGGAGCCGTAGCTTTCCGAGGTCGCGGCGCGCAAAGGCCGGCGCACGAGGAACGCACACTCCCCTTGGGTCGGATGGCCATCGATCAAGTTGTCCGCGAGACTGATGAAGGCGACGCACGCTCCGTCGGCGGTAAAGCGGGATCGGAAGCTCGCATTGTTCGCGGCGCAGCCGTTCGGGTCGTTGCTCTGGCGCGTCGTCATCGCGAGCTTCCTATCGCGGACGTAGACGTCGGCGTACCAGATGTTCGTCTCCTCGTGCGGCGCGAGCGTCAGCGCGGCGCCCTCCATCAAGACGAAGCGACCGCCGTCGGAGACGCCGGTCGCGAATGTTCCGATGTCGATCTTCGCGCTGTCCGACGCCGAGATCGAACCGTCCGAATCGAGGCTCTGGATCGTGGTCGTTCCCGCGACGAGATCGCGCAGGAAGACGTCGTACGCGTAGTTGTCGTCGTCCTCAATCAGGTCGCCCTGCTGGGTCGTGAAAGCGACGAATCGACCGTCCGACGAGAGCGCGTTGCCGAATCCGTCCGCCTTGGGGTTCCCGCAACCCCACGGGATCTCTGCGCCCGTCGCATCGACGCTCGCTCGCACGATCGTTCCCGTCGAAAGATCGCGCACGAAGACGTCCGAAGCACCGTTCGTGTCGCCGGGAACGAGGTTCGACGCGGCGGTGGTGAACATCACGATCTGTCCGTCCCGACTGATGCTGCCGAACATCGCGCCCTGGTTCGCCTCCGTCCCGTCGTCCGCAGTGTCGACTCGGACGGTCGAGGCGGCGGCGACGTCGCGCACGAACAGGTCCCGGCGACCGTTGTGATCGTCCGGGATGAGATTGGTCGCATCGCTCCAGAAGAGGATCCGATTCCCGTCGCCGGAGATCGCGGCAATCCCGTTTTCGCCGTTCGCCTCCGAGCCGTCCGTCGCCACGCTGACGCGCGCCGTCGTCGCGGCGATCAGGTCGCGCAGGAAGACGTCCGTGTGGTGGTTGTCGTCGGAGTCGACGAGGTTGTTGGCGAGACTCTCGAACGCCACGCATCGTCCGTCTCCGGAAATGCGCGGACGCGAGCAGGAGTTGTTCCCCTGATTCCCGTTCGAGTCCACGCTCACGAGCACCGTCGTGCCGGCGACCACGTCGCGCAGGAGGATGTCCGCCTGATGGTTGGCGTCGCCAGGATCCAGCCCGTCCACGCCGCTCGAGAAGACGACCTTCGTTCCGTCGTCGCTGACGTCGACGAAGATCGCGATGCCCGACGTCTCGCTGCCATCGTTCGCGACGTCGACGCGGACGATCGACTGCGCATGCGCGCTGAGTTGCGCCAGGAAGAGCCCGCCGGCCGTGAGCAGCCACGAATGCGCGCGGCGATGGTGTCTGGACATCACGGAGTTCTCCTTCTCGTTTGGCGTCGCGCGCCGCGGTTCAATCGCCGATCGTCAGGTCGAGCCCCGCCGTGAACGACACGCCCTTCACCGCCCACGGGTCGACTTCGAGGACCTGCAGGTAGAGGTGGAGTCCAGGCAGATTGCCCGAGCTCGGGACCGTCGCGACGAGCGCGTTGTCCCAGGGTGAAAGCGGCACCGGGAACGTGGCAGCCGGCGCGACGAGGAGCGTGCCGCCGAGCGACGTCGGGAGCGACGCGCTCGCGAAGCCGAGGAACAGCACCCCGCTGCTGTAGAGGCCGGACGAGTTGCCGATGTGGAGGCCGATCGTCGTGTTGCGGCGCGGCAGCGCGTCGAGCGTCAGCGACGGCGTCCCGAAGCGGCCGTCGAGTCCGTCTCCGTAGTTGTTCCATGCGGAGGGGACGTCGCTGAGCACGCGGACGAAGGTGTCGGTGAAGCCGTCGAGTTTCCCAGGCCAGACATTGGAAGAGTCGCTCCAGAAGAGCGCGGTGCGGCCGTCCGCCGAGAGTCGCGCAATCGAACTCCGAGACAGCGACTGCTGGTCCTGCGGCCCCAGCGTGACCCGCAGCGCGACGCCGCTGTCGCGCAGGAAGACGAAACCGTCCGACGTCGTATTCGAGTCGTCCCCCGACGCGTCATCGTCGGACATGAACGCGATGCGGCGCGCGTCGTCGGACATCCCGGTCGGGCTCTGGTCCGCGGCGAGGAGCCGCGAACCGGTGCCGAGCGTCACGCACTCCACCGTCGCGAGCGTCCGGTCGCGGACGTAGCCGTCGAGCCGGCCGTTCAGGTCGGAGGCGACGAGTCCGTCGAACGTCTCGAACAGCACGAAGCGGCCATCGGGAGAGAGTCCGCGGGATTTGGCGCTGCTCGCGAATGAGCCTCCCGATTCGTCTCCGTCCACCTCCTCGAGGGCGCCGCTCACCCGGTCCTTGATGAAAACGTTCCCGGGCTCGACGGCCGCGGGAATACGGCCGATGACGAAGGCGACCTGCGTCCCGTCGGCGGAGATCGCGACGTCGCCGCCGCTCGCGACGTCGAGCTGGTTCCCCGCCGCATCGGTCGAGACGCGCGTGATCGTCCCGGTTGCGCGCTCCCAGGCGAAGACGTCCTTCGCGTCGTTGGTGTCGCCGTCCACGAGGTTGCTGACCGAGCTGACGAACACGACCCAGGAGCCGTCGCGCGAGACCTGCGGCGACGAGGAGTCGTGCTTCGTCCCGACGCGCGCCGGGGCGCGACTGACGAGGGTCGTGGTCCCGGCGGCGCGGTCGCGCAGGTAGACGTCGAGGTCGCCGACGTCGGCCGGGTCGAGCTCACCCCGGGTCGCAAACGCGACGAACCGTCCGTCGCCGGAGATCGAGCCCCGCGGCGAGACGCCCCCCGAGCCGGGATCTTCGCTGCCGTCGTCGGCGACGTTCACGCGTTCGACCGCGCCGGTCTCGAGGTCCCGGACGAACAGGTCGAACCAGTCGTTCTCGTCGTTCGGGACGAAGTCCGCGGAGTCGCTCCGGAAGAGGACGCAGCGTCCGTCCGCGGAAAGGTCGCTCGGGTACCCGGTGAGCGTGGTGGTCCCGTCGACCGTCGTCACGAGCTTCGTGTCGTCCGCCGCGAGCGTCGGCGCGAGCCCTGCCACGAGCGCCCCCGACAGGGCGAGCCCGCGCGCGAACTTCACGGTCGCCTCGCCGCGCGGCGAGACCTCGGAGCCGGTGCGATCGAACATGCGTCCCCTCCCGTTCAGAAGCCGGGCCGGAGCTCGAGCCCCGCCGTGAACGCGACGCCGTGCGCCGCGCCTGCGTCGAGCTCGAGCGCCTGCAGGAAGAGGCTCGCCGTCGCGAGCTGCTCGTCGGGCGGCATCGTCGCGACCAGGCTCGCGCCGGCCGGCGGCACCGCGAGGAACCACGTCCAATCGATCACGACGAGGAGATCGCCGCCGAGCGGCGTCGGGATCTGCGCTTGCTCCCTCCCGATCAGCAGCAGCGCGGCGGACCACTGGCCGGAGCAGTTCCCGAGGTCGAGCTCGTTCGGCTGGTTCAGCCGAGGCGGCGCGACGCACGTCAGCGACGGGACGCCGAGAGAACCGGAGAGACCCGAACCGTAGGCGTCGGACGCGGGATCGCGCAGCGGCCGTGTGCGCAAGAAGGCGCAGACCCCCGAGGTCGCTCGATCCGGGAGGAGGTCCGTGGCGGCGCTGCCGAACGCGACGTAGGAACCATCCGAACTCATGCGCGCGCCGAAGCTCACTTCGTTGCCGGCGGATCCCGACGGTTCGCTGCTCTGCCGCGTCGTCATCGCGAGATCGCGGTCGCGGACGTAGACGTCGAGCCAGCTCGGATTGGACTCCCCCCTTGCGGCGAGTGCGTGCGCGTCGCCTTCCATCAACAGGAAGCGCCCGTCCGTGGAAATGCCGTCGGGAGACATTCCGAAGAGGGTGCTCGCGCAGACGCGGCCCTCGGAGTCGACGCTCTGGAGCGTCGTCGTCCCCGCGACGAGGTCGCGCACCATCACGTCGGGGGTGTTGTTGCCGTCGTCGGAGGCGAGGTCGGGCTCGTAGCTGGAGAAGGCGACGAGCCCGGCGTCCGGGGACAGGACCGCCCGGTCGAGGGATCCGCTGACGAACTCGGAGCCGTCCGTGTGCACGTTCGCGCGGACCAGCGTCCCGGCGACCAGATCGTGGACGAAGACGTCGACGGTCCCGTTCGTGTCGTCCGCGACGAGGTTCGACGCGAAGCTCGTGAACGCGACGACGTCGCCGGTGCGACTCAAGTCGCCAGAGTAGGACCGATCATTCCCTTCCGAGCCGTCCGCGGCCGTGCTGACACGGATCGTGGTGCCCACGGCGACGTCGCGCAGGAAGAGATCCGGGACGCCGTTGTGATCGTCGGAGACCAGGTTGGTCGCCCAGCTGACGAAGAGGACACGGTTCCCGTCGCCGGAGATGGCGAGCGGATAGCTCGAGTCGTCGGCCTCCGATCCGTCCGACGCGACGCTGATGCGGCGCGTCCGCGCATTCACGAGGTCGCGCCGGAAGACGTCCTGCTTGCCGTTCTGGTCGTCGCGGACCAGGTTGTTCGAAGAGCTCCAGAAGACGACGTACAGCCCGTCCGCCGAGATGCGCGGGCTCCCGCTATCGCCGTTCCCGACGTGCCCGCCACCGTTCACGCTCGCGAGCGTGGTCGTCCCTGCGACCAGGTCTCGGACCAGCACGTCGTTACGGCCATTCGAGTCGACCGGATCGAGCCCGTCCACCGCTGTATTGAGGGCGACCTTCGTCCCGTCGTCGGAAACGTCGACCGCCCACACCTGGCCCGGCGATTCGCTGCCGTCGTTCGCGACGTCGACGCGCACGATCGACTGCGCGTGCGCGCCGGCACCGAATGACGCGATCAGGAAGAGCGAGGACGCGAAGGCACGACGAGACCTGCGGCGCGATCCCATCTCTTCCTCCGACTGCACCGGCCGACGGGCCGACGCTGCAACGAACGAATCCGGCCGGGCAGACCGTGAGGGCGCCGCGCATGACAAAGGACGTGCCGCCGAGCGCCGTCGACGGCTCGTGGCGCCGACACGCCGGCTGCTACCGTTTCGTGGCGGTCCCCCGGGAAATCGACGATCGGCTCAGTGACCGAGCAGCAGCTCGAGTCCCTGCGTGAACGACGCGCCGTGCGCGGCGCCCGGGTCGCTCTCGATCGCCTGGAGATCGATCGTCAGGCCGCAGAAGACGCCGTTGGTCGGAAGATCGGCGAAGAGGGACGCTCCCCACGGCGGGAGGCCGACGACGGAGGTGAAGGTCGGGATCAGGAGCAGGTCACCGCCGAGGCCGGAGTGGATCGTCGCGCGCTCGAAACCCTCGAAGAACAGCGCGAAGGTCCACTGTCCGTAGGAGTTCGCGAGGTCGACGGAGAAGGACGTGCCGAGGATCGGATCGCCTGCCGAGGTGAGCGCGGGCACGCCGAATGTGCCAGGGAAGCCGTCGCCGTAGTTCGACCATTCGGCGTCGATCGAACAGCGTTCGACGACGAAGGCGTCCTTGTAACCGTTCGTGTCGCCGTCGACGAGATTCGACGCGAGGCTGTTGAAGACGACGATCTGGCCGTCGCGCGAGAGGTAGGGCGACTCGCTGAACTCGTCGGCCTGGCTTCCGTCGGCGAGCAGGCTGATGCGCTCGGTGATCCCGAGGTCCAGGTCACGAACGAAGACGTCGATCCGCCCGTTGGTGTCGTCCTCGACGAGGTCGTCGCCCTGGGAGGTGAAGGCGATGGTCCGTCCGTCGCCCGAGATCGAGCCGAGATAGCAGTCGGCGCCGACCTGTCGTCCGGCGGAATCGACGCTGACGCGCGTCGTGATCCCGGTCGTCCGGTCGTGCAGGAAGACGTCGGCCTCGTCGTTGGTGTCGCCCGCGACGAGATTGCTCGCGTCACTCGAGAAGGCGACGTAGCGGCCGCCCGCGGAGATCATCGCGCCGATGCTGTCACCGTCGCCCTCCGCTCCCGAGCTGTCGACGCTGACGCGCTCGGTCGCGTCCGTGTTGCGGTCGCGCACGAAGATGTCCCAATGACCGTTCGTGTCCCCGTCGACCAGGTTGTCCGCGAAGCTCGAGAACGCGACGAAGCGCCCGTCGTCGGTGATCGACGGACTCGAACTCTCCCCGTTTCCGCCGCCGTTTCCGCCGTCCCGGACGCTGACGCGCGCGGTCCGGCCCGTCACGCGATCGCGGATGAAGACGTCCGGCTTGCCGTTGCTGTCGCTCGGGATGAGGTTGTCGGCGTAGCTCGTGAACACGATCAGCCGACCATCCCGCGACATGGCCGGCTGGAAGCTGACCGCATTCCCCTGTACGCCCGCGGAGTCGACGCTGATGCACTCGGTGACGCCCGCGAAGCGATCGCGGAGGAAGACGTCGGTGCGATCGTTCGAATCGCCCGCGAAAAAGTTCGTCGCGTTGCTCTGGAACACGACGAGGTTCCCGTCGAACGACACCTTGCCGTTCGCGCTCTGGTCGTCGCCCTCCTCGCCCGACGTGGAGATGCTCACCCGCTCGATCGCGCCGGTCGTCCGGTCCTTCACGAAGACGTCGGCATCCGCGTTCGTGTCGCCCGGCACGAGCTCGCCCGACCAGCTGAAGAAGCAGACGTAGCGCCCGTTCGGGGAGAGGCCGCTCGCGAAGCCGCCGTCCTTCGACTCCTTGCCGGCGGCGTCGACGTCGACGCGCTCGATCGCGATCTGCGCGAGCGCCGGGGACGCGAAGCCGCCCGTGATCGCGACCGCCCCCGCGAGGGTCCGAACGGCTCGTTGGATCGTCATGACGTGCCCCGTTTCAGCGGCCGAGCCGCAGTTCGAGCCCCTGGGTGAACGAGACGCCGCGCGCCGCTCCGGCGTCGCTCTCGATCGCCTGCAGCAAGATCGACCGGCCGCAGTAGAGGTCGAGGATCGGCAAGTCGCCGACGAAGGCGGTTCCCGTGGGCGGCAACCCGAGGACGATCGTGAAGATCGGCAGCAGCAGGAGGTCACCGCCCCATGCCGTGCGGAGGCTCGCCTGCTCGGAACCGACGAAGAGCAGCCCGAACGTGTAGTTGCCGAGCGAGTTCGCGAGGTCGAGCGTCACCGTGCTCCCGAGCGTGGGCAGGCTGCGCGCCGTGAAGGCGGGCACGCCGTACGTCCCCGGGAAACCGGCGCCATAGTTCGTCCAAGTGGCATTGAGCGGACAACTCTCGTGGACGAAGACGTCGTCGAAAAGGTTCGTGTCGCCGTCGACGAGGTTCGTCGCCCAGCTTTGGAACGCGACGACCCGACCATCCGCCGACATCGATCCATTGATGCTGTCCGAGTTCGCCTCCCCGCCGAGCGATTCCACGCTGACGCGATGGGTCGTCCCCTCGGTCCGATCGCGGACGAAGACGTCGGCCGCGTCGTTCCCGTCGTCGTCATAGAGCGTGGCGGAGTTGCTCCAGAAGACGACGTATCGCCCGTCCGGCGAGATCCCGCCGACCACGCTGGTGGGCCCGTACCCCAGGATGCCGAACGCGCCGAGGCTGACGAGCTCGGTGGCGCCGGTGAGCCGATCGTGGACGATGACGTCCTGCCCGTCGTTCACGTCTTCTGCCACCAGATTCGTCGCGTAGCTGTTGAACGCGATGACCGAGCCGTCCCCGGAAGCGACACCTCCGAAGCTGTCCCCATCCCCCTCCTGGCCCGTCGAGTCGACGCTCACGCGCTCAGTCAGACCGGTGGTCCGGTCATGGACGAAGACGTCGCTGCTCGCGTTCGAGTCACCGGGCACGAGGTTGGTCGCGTTGCTCTGGAAGGCCGCGACGCGGCCGTCGGCGGAGATCCCGTTCGCGAGCGAGACGTCATTCGCCTCGGCCCCCGAGGAATCGACGCTGACCCGCTCCGTGACGCCGGTCGAGCGGTCGTGGACGAACGCGTCGTAGTCCTGGTTCGTGTCGCCCGGGACGAGATTCGACGCGATGCTCGTGAAGAGGACGACCTGCCCGTCCGCGGAGAGGTCGGCGAGCATGGAGAAGTTGTTCGCTTCGACTCCCGACGAATCGACGTTCACCCGCTCCGTGGTCCCGAGCTCCCGGTCGCGCACGAAGACGTCCGTACGGGCGCTCGTATCGCCGTCGACGAGGTTCGTCGCGTCGCTCTGGAACGCGACGAAGCGTCCGTCGGCCGAGAGCTTCGGCGAGTCGGAGCTGCCGTTCGCCTCCGTCCCGTCGCCGCGCACGCTCACGCGCTCGGTGACGCCGGTCGCCCGATCGTGGACGAAGACGTCGGACTTCCGGTTGGTGTCCCCGGCGACCAGATTGTCGGCGTACGTGGCGAACGCGACGAAGCGGCCGTCCGCCGAGATCGCGCAGTCGTAGGCGTTGCTGTTCGACGGCGTCCCCGACGAGTCGACGTTCACTCGCGCCGTCTCCTGCGCGCGAACCGACTTGGCTCGAAGACCCGACCCGATGGCGACGCCGACTACCACGAACACGCGTGTTGCGACGCTCATCCGGGGCCCCCTGCTCTCCCGGAGTGCGCGGCGATTCCGCGGCCGGGAGGGCGCGCCGCCTGACAATGCGTGTGCCGAGCCGCGGGACGGGGGCGGTCGACCGAAGTCGACGCCGTGGACCGCTACCGATCCGTGCCGAATCCCCACCGGGAAGGCGGAGCGACGCCCCTCACGCCCCCTTCCTCCCCGCGTCCGGAAACTCCCGATACAGCGCCGCCTTGAAGTTCGTCACCCGCGAGTAGACGTTCCGGTGCAGCTTCTCCGTCTCCCCGTCACGCGTCGCCGCGAGGTCGAAGGCGCGGTCGAGCTGGGCGAGGTCGGTCGCGAAGACGCAGACGTGGAATTCGCCGAGGCCGTCGGGACCGAGGCCGAGCTTGCGGCGCGTGAGCGTGAAGTTTTCGATCCGCTTCTCGTGCTGGAGATGGCCGAGCCAGGCGCGGACGGCGGCGGCGAATTCGAGGTCCTGATGTGAGTCTTTGAGGTCGACCCACATGTGGTAGTGCTGCACGCGGCGCTCCTGCGAAAGAGGGCGGCTCAAGCTAGCGGCGGGCGCGCGACGACTTGACAGCGGGGGGCGGCTCGCTACGTTGCCGCGCCTCGAACTCATCAAGACCGGCTGAGGGACTGGGCCCGACGAAGCCGGGGCAACCGCCGCGAAAGCGGACAAAAGGTGCCAAATCCCACGGATGCCGCGAGGCGGTCCGGAAGATGAGCCCGATCCAGCGGTCGCGTGTGCGACCGGGGCCGGACTCTCCGGCCCACCGGCGGCTCCGAATCGGAGAACCGCCATGTCGCTCGCCCCCGTCCTCGCCAACCCGAGCCGCGACGCCGCGTGCTCGTCCGGCCCGTCGCCCACCAGGAAGTCGGTGCACCTGATCGGTCCCGGCCGCGTCGGCCGCGCCGTCCTGCGCGAGCTCGCCGACCTGCCGGTGCGACTGGTCGCGGTCAGCGATTCGACTGCGACCGTCTTCGCGCGCGAGGGTCTCGACGCGCATGCGCTCGCCGAATGGAAGGAGTCGGGGCGGCGCCTCTCCGAGCACGAGCAGTCCGCGGGCGTCCCGCTCGACGTCGCACTCGACGTCTTCTCCGCCGACCTCGTCGTCGACTGCAGCGACAGCTGCCTCGAGCCGGCGGCGCGCGCACGGTCGCGCGAACGCGCCCGCGGGCTGCTCCGCAGGGGGCGCACGCTGCTGCTCGCGGCGAAGACGCCGCTGCTCGGCGCGGAGATCGGGAACGAGCGCGGCGGCGGCCACGGCGGAGCCGACGAACTGCTCGACGCCGTCGCGTCGGGCCGCATCGGCGTGAACGCCGTCTTCGGCGGCGCGGGCCGCGCGATCGCGCGCGAGCTCGCCACCCTTCGCGACGACGCAACCGCGCTCGCCTGCGTCGCGAATGCAACGACCACCGCGCTCGTGAGCGCCCTCGAACGCGGCCGCAGCTTCGACGAAGGCTGCGCGTGGGCGCGCGCGCTCGGACTGCTCGAACGCGATCCGACCCAGGACCTCGACGGACGCGACGCCGCGCTCAAGCTCGCGCTGATCGCCTCGCTCTGGCTCGGCCGGCGTTTCGAGCCCGACGCCGTGGTGCGCCGCGGCGAGCAGGCCGACGCGCGCGCGCTCGATCCCGATCTGCTGCGCGAGCGGCGCGACCGCGGCGCGACCACGCGGTTGGTCGGCCGCGCGACGCGCGACGGAGAGCTCGCGCTCGCGTACGAGGAGGTCGCGGCCGGCTCCGCGCTCGCCGTCCCTGCCTCGCACGTCTCCTATTCCTTCGCGCTCGCGGGCGGCGCGACACGCGTCTTCCTCGGCGACGGGCTCGGCCCGCAGAAGACGGCGCGCGCGCTCGTGACCGACCTCGCGGCGCACCTCTCGTGCGTCCCGCGGAGGGTCGCAGCATGAGCGCGACGCTGACGCTCCCCCCCTCCGCCGATCTGTTCCTGTCGGCGCAGCCGCTCGCGCTGGAGCGCGGCGGCGAATTGCCTGCGCTCGAGCTCGCCTACGAGCTCGTCGGTCCGGCGCGTCCGCACGACGACGGCGACGAATACGACCGGCGCGCGGGCACCGTGCCCTGCGTCGTCGTCCAGGGCGGCATCTCGGCCCATCCGCACGTCGCGAGCTCGCCTCGCGATCCGACGCCGGGCTGGTGGTCGCGCACCGTCGGCGACGGGCTCGCGCTCGACACGACGCGCGTGCGCGTCCTCTCGCTCGAATTCCTCGGCAAGCGCCAGGACGCGGTCGTCTCGTCGGGCGACCAGGCGCGCGCGACGGCGCGGCTGCTCGACCAGCTCGGCATCGCGCGGCTGCACGCCTTCGTGGGCGCGAGCTACGGCGGGATGGTCGCGCTCAAGTTCGGCGAGCTCTTCCCCGAGCGCGTCGAGCGGATCGTCGCGATCAGCGCGCCGGACCGGAGCTGTACGTTCGCGACGGCGTGGCGTGCGCTGCAGCGCGAGCTGCTCGCGTTCGGATCGCGGCTCGACGAACGCGAGGCGGTCGCGCTCACGCGCGCCTTCGCGATGCTGTCGTACCGCTCGCCGCAGGAGCTCGAGGAGCGCTTCGCCGGCGACGCGCGCGCCGACGGCGAAACACTGCGCTTCCCGGTCGAGGAGTGGCTGCTCGGCAAGGGGCGCGAGTTCGCGACGCGCTTCGAGGCGGGCGCCTATTCGCGCCTCTCGCGCGCGATCGACCTGCATCGCTGCGACGTGACGCGCATCTCCGCAAGCACGACGCTGATCGGCGCCGACCCCGACCAGATCGTGCCGTTCGAGCAGCTGCGCGAGGTCGCGACGAAGTTCGCATCACCGCCGCGGCTCGAGCGGATCGCGTCGCGCTTCGGCCACGACGCCTTCCTGAAGGAACCGGCGGCGCTCGGTGCGCTGCTGTCGGAGGCGCTCGCATGAGCCGGCGCCCGACGAACTCCACCAAGCCCGCCACCATCGCCGCCCGCCACGGCATCGCGAGCGACGCCGCGCATGGCGCCGTCGTGCCGCCGCTCTACCTCTCCACGAACTTCACGTTCGAGGGGTTCGACCGGCGCCGAAAGTACGACTACACGCGCAGCGGCAACCCGACGCGCGACCTGCTCGCGACGACGCTCGCCGAGCTCGAAGGCGGCGCGGGCGCGGTCGTCACCGCGAGCGGCCTCGCCGCGATCACGCTCGTGCTCCACATTCCCGGACGTGCTGCGAGAGTTCTCGCACCGCACGACGGCTACGGCGGCACCTGGCGGCTCCTGCGCGCGCTCGCCGACAAAGGCTGGCTCGAGGTCGAGCTCGCCGACCTGACCGACCCCGCGGCGCGCGACGCCGCGCTCGCGCGCTCGCCCTCGCTCGTCTGGATCGAGACGCCGAGCAATCCGCTGCTGCGGATCACCGACCTCGCGGAGACCTGCGCCGCGGCGAAGCGCACCGGCGCGCTCGTCGCGGTCGACAACACCTTCCTCTCGCCGCTGCTGCAGCAGCCGCTGTCCTTCGGCGCCGACCTCGTGGTGCACTCGACGACGAAGTACCTGAACGGCCACAGCGACGTGGTCGGCGGCGCCGTCGTCGCCGCGACGACGGAGCTGCACGAAAAGCTCACCTGGTGGGCCAACTGCCTCGGGCTCACCGGCGCGCCGTTCGATTCCTTCCTCACGCTGCGCGGCGTGCGGTCGCTCGCGGCGCGCATGCGCGTCCACGAGGAGAACGCCGCTCGCGTCGCCCGCTTCCTCGCCGGCCATCCCGCGGTCGCGCGCGTCTTCTGGCCCGGCCTCGAGAGCCATGCGGGCCACGACCTCGCGCGGCGCCAGCAGGCGGGCTTCGGCGCGATGATCTCGTTCGAGCTCGCGGGCGAGGACGCGGCCGCGCGCCGCGACGTCGCGCGCTTCCTCGAGCGGCTCGAACTCTTCTCGCTTGCCGAATCGCTCGGCGGCGTGGAGAGCCTGATCGCGCATCCGGCCACGATGACGCACGCCGCGATGAGTCCGGAGGCGCGCGCCGCGGCCGGCATCTCCGACCGGCTGCTGCGGATCAGCGTCGGCATCGAGGACGCGGACGACCTCGTCGCCGACCTCGCGCGGGCGCTGAAGAGCGAAAGGAGGAGTCGGGCTACGGCCCCCTCCCGCCCTTGCCCCATCGCCGCGCGAGCTTGATGGCGTTGCGGGCGATCTTGTCGTCCTCGTAGAGCGGCGCGAGGAGCTTCAAGGTCTGGCCAAGGGCGGCGAAGTTGGCGAAGGCGCCGGGCGGCAGGCCGGTCGGGGATCCGGTGTCGCCGGCTCCGCCCGGTGCGGGCGGTCCGCCAGAACCACCCGGTCCGGCGGGACCGCCTGAACCACCCGGTCCCGCCGGGTCACCGGGCGGGCCGCCGGCCGCGCCGCCGTCGCCGCTCAGCTTGCGCCGCACGATTCCGACGAAGGTGAGCAGGTCGGCGTCCTTCTCGGCCTTCGTCATGGCGTCGACGCGATCGCGGTGCGCAGAATCGCCAGACTCGTAGAACGCGAAGAGGATCGCGAGGCGGTTCTTGGTGGTCTTCTCTTTCGCGTAGCGCTTCTCGAGCGCGGCGGCGACCTCGGCGTCGCCCTTCAGGAAGAAGCCGAGCGACATCGCCGCGGCGACGCGCAGCGGATCCTTCGGGGCCTCGAGCTGCTCGAGCAGCAGCTTCTTCACTTCCGGCCGGCCGCCGCCGCACGGGCCGAGCGCGCGCAGGAGGTCCTTGCGCGTCTCTGCCTCCTTCTCCTTCTCCCACAGCACGAGCAGCGCCGATCCCGACGCCGGATCGGCGATCTCCTCGAGCGAGACGACCGCGCAGCCGCGCACCCACGGCTCCTTCGATTCGAGCAGCTTCGCGACGGTCGGCGCCCACGTCTTGAACTCGGGCGAGCCGGCCGCGCGGACGATCGGCTCCTTGTTGGCGGCGCCGCTCACCTTGTCGACGGCGTCGAGGAAGGCGATCTCGCGCTCGGGCGAGTTCTCTTCGAGCAGGTCGCGCGTCGCCTGCGTGCGCGCCGCCTCGTCGCGCGCCTTCACGATCGCCTCTTGGAGGCGCTGCACCGAAGGCGAGTGGACGCCCGGCTGCGCGGCGGTCGCGGGATCGTTCACGAGCAGGAGGCCGCGCTCGAGGAATTCGAGCAGCCCCTGCCGCTTCATCTCGTAGGGGCGGCGCAGCACGAATTCGCCTTTCGCATCGCCGACGAGGTGCTGCGGCGCGAGGACCTCGTCGCTCCCCGCCTCGACGAGCCGCGCGTGCAGCTCGCGCTCGATCGCCTGGTGCTCCGAGCAGAGCGCGCCCACGAACTGCGGGCAGCTCGGCCCGCGCTGGCCGCCCTGGTCGACCTCGATCAGCGTGTGCGTGCCGGTGCTGACCGGGACGAGGACGAAGTTGGCGAGGCGCAGGCGCACCTCCTTGTCGCCGTAGACCTTGTCGAGCATCCGCTCGCAGCCTGGCTCGTGGTCCTTCATCACGACGACGAGGAGCGGCCGTTTCTCCGCCGTGGCGCGCGCGCACGCGGCCTTCCAGTCGTGCTCCCACGGCAGCGGCGCGGAGGACTGCGCGTGCAGCGGCGCGGCGAGCAGCGCAGCCGTGATCACGGCGCGCGCGACGTCTCGGAACGAGCGGAGCGGCGTGGCGGTGGACGTCATGGTCGCTCCCGGGCCTGCGGATCGGACGAGGGTATCTTGCCGCGGCATGAATCCTCTCCCGCGCCGTCGCTTCCTCCAGGCCGCGGCGACGTTCGCCGCGGCGGCCGCGCTCGCGCCGCGCCTGCCCGTTGCATCGGGCGCGCAGGGCGCAGGGAAAGAGCCCGATCCGGCGCCCAAGCCCAAGCGCACGCTCAAGAAGGCGGTCGGGCTGGGCATGGTCGGCGAAGGGGCGACGGTGCTGGAGAAGTTCCAGCTCGTGGCGGACCTCGGATTCGAAGGGGTCGAGGTCGACCGGCCCGACTCGACGCCGCTCGCCGAGCTGAAGCAGGCGCAGGAGAAGACGGGGATCCGCGCGCACGGCGTGGTCGACTCGGTCCACTGGTCGCTCCCGCTGAACAGCCGCGACGCGGGCGTCAAAAAGAAGGCGATCGACGGGCTCGTCGCCGCGCTCGACGACGCGGCGGCGCTCGGCGCGTCGAGCGTGCTGCTCGTGCCGGCGGTCGTGAACGGCGACCTGCCCTACGACGAGGCGTACACGCGCAGCCAGGAGGCGATCCGTGAAGTCCTGCCGCACGCGGCGCAGGTGAAGGTGAAGATCGCCGTCGAGAACGTCTGGAACAGCTTCTTGCTCTCGCCGCTCGAGGCGGCGCGCTACGTCGACGAGCTGAAGAGTGAATGGGCCGCGTTCCACTTCGACGTCGGCAATGTCGTCACCTACGGCTGGCCCGAGCAGTGGATCCGCGTCCTGGGCTCGCGCATCGCGAAGCTCCACATCAAGGACTACAGCCGGAAGAAGCGCGACGAGCAGGGGCGCTGGAAGGGTTTCGAGGTCGAGCTCGGCGAGGGGGACGGGGGCTACCCCGCGGTCATGGCGGCGCTCGACGAGATCGGCTTCTCGACGGCGCCCGGGGGGAACTGGGCGACCGCCGAGGTGGGCGGCGGCGACAAGAAGCGCCTGGCGCAGATCGCCGGACAGATGGACCGTCTGTTCGCGATGTAACGGAGGCGCTATCTCTCGGCGGCTCGGAAACCGGGAGATCCCTGATGAAGCCGCTCGCCCTCTCGCTCGCCGCGTCGTCCCTGTTCGCAGTCGCGCCGCGCGCCGCCGCGCAGCAGGACGTCGGCCCCGACGGCGTGCTGATCGTCGTGAACGACGCGAGCGCGATCTCGCAGGCGATCGGCACCTACTACGCCACGGTGCGCGGCATCGCGTCGGACCACATCCTCCACCTGCCGATCAAGACGCCGCTCACCGAGGAGATCACGCGCGGCCAGTACAACTTCCGCATCCGCGACAAGCTGGTGAACTTCTTCACGAACGACCGGCCCGACCTGAAGGACGTCATCAAGTACATCGTGCTGACCAAGGACGTCCCGCTGAAGATCCTCGATCCGGGCGGGTCGGGGCCGGTGGCGGAGGCGGCGTCGGTCGATTCCGAGCTCACCCAGCTCTTCACCAACAACGTCCCGGACGGCGGGCAGGCCGGCAAGGTCATCAACCCGTTCTTCCACACCTACCACTCGCCGGCCACCTGGAGCCACGCCAACCTCTCCTACATGGTGTTCCGCCTCGACGGGTACCAGACCAACGTCGACGTGACCACCGGCGTGCCGGCCGACATCCTCGCGCTGATCGACCACTCGCTGGCTCCCGCCACGTCGGGGAGCGTGCTGCTCGACGCGACGGCCTCCACCGGGATGGGCAACGACTGGATGGTGACCGCGAACGACATCCTCACCAAGATGAACTTCCCGGTCACGCTCGACACCACCGGCACGATGCAGAGCGGGTACACGAACCTGCTCGGCTACTGCTCGTGGGGCAGCAACGACCCCGCGAACGCGGGCGTGCCCTACTACGGCGAGATCCCGGCCGGCTCGGGCGTCTTCTGGCCCGGCCTCTTCGTGAACGGCGCGGTCACCAGCGACTACGTCAGCACCTCGGCGCGCACCTACATCGACGGCAACCAGAACTACGGGCAGTCGCTCGAGGCCGACCTGATCCGGATGGGGGTCACCGGCACCAACGGCCACGTCTACGAGCCCTACCTCGACGCGGTCGCGATCCCGCAATTCCTCTTCCCCCACTACTTCCAGGGGCTGCAGGCGGGGCTCGCCTACTACCACGCGCTCCCCTTTCTCTCGTGGATGAACGTCGTCGTGTGCGACCCGCTGATGAAGTCGGGCGTGACGGCGCCGATGCTGCCGCAGTTCACCGACGTCACGCCGACGCGCATCCCGTCGGGCAGCAGCGCCGTCCACCTCACGATCCACGGCGACTTCTTCACGACGACCGAGGACACGACCGTGTCGCTCGGCGGCATCGCGTGCACCAACATCTACGTCCCCAACGAGATCGGCTGCGGCTGCGACACCGGGACGGTGCTGCCCGGCCTGCTCGACCTGCAGATGACGTCGTTCATGGGGACGGGCGTCTGGCCCAAGGCGGTCGTGTCGTACCCGGCGCTCGACGTCACCGGCGACATCGTGCTCGGCGGCAACATCACGATCTCCGCCTACGGCGACGTGGGCGACACCGACCTCACCTTCCTGAGCCTCGGCACCGCCAGCATCCCGCTGCCTCCCTACGGCATCCTCGGACTCGACCTCACCAACCACTTCATGCTGCTCTTCTCCGCGACGCTGCCGGCGGAGCAGTACGACATCCCCGGCGTGCTCCCGAGCGACCCGATCTACTCGGGCTTCAGCTTCTATCTGCAGTCGCTGATCGGGCCGGACCTCGCGACGAAGAACATGAAGTTCACGAACACGGTGGGGGTGACGATCCCGTAGGCGGACGTCGCGGCGGGCGCGCGATCTCCATCGATCGAGATCGCCTCCCGCGAGCCGCGGAGTTTCGGGGCATGCACTGCGTCGCACTCGTCGCCTCGATCGCCCTCGCGTTCGGGCCGTCGCCTCCACGCGCCCTTGCCGATGACGACGTCGTCGTGTTCGTCGACGTCACGCTGCTGCCGATGGACCGGCCGGGCGCGCTGCCGCACCGGACCGTCGTCGTCCGCGGCGATCGCATCGATGCCGTCGGCGCCGCCGCCGAAGTCGCGATCCCGCCGGGCGCCACCCGCATCGAAGGCGCGGGCCGCTTCCTGCTGCCCGGCCTGATCGACGACCACATCCACCTCTTCGACGCGCGCGATCTCCTCCTCTACCTCGCCCACGGCGTGACGACCGTGCGCAACCTGAAGGGGGACCCGTTCCACCTGGACCTGCGCGAAGCGGTGCGGCGCGGCGAGCGGATCGGCCCGCGCTGCCTCACGAGCGGCCCCTACCTGAACGAGCCCTACGTCAAGACGCCCGACGAGGTCGAGGCGGCGGCGCGGGCGCAGGTCGACGCCGGCTACGACTGCCTGAAGATCCACGGCGCCCTCTCGAAGGAGAGCTTCACGCGGCTCGTCGAGGTCGGCGAGGAGTCGGGCCTCCCGGTCGTCGGCCACGTGCCGCGCAACCTCGAGCTCGAGGAGGTGCTGACGATCGGCGGCATGGCCGAGATCGCGCACGCCGAAGAGCTGCTCTACACCCACTTCGATCGCGCGGGCCACGGGCGCGACGCGCGACAGATCGAGGCGGCCGTCGCGCTGGTGAAGAAGGCGGGCGTCCGCGTCAGCGCGACGCTCGACGTCTACGGCGGCATCGCCGACCAGGTCGAGGACCTCGACCGGGTCCTCGCGCGTCCGGAGACGCGCCTCCTCCCGCCGCTCTCGCGCCGGATCTTCGAGCGCGACCTGAACGAATACCCGCGGCGTTTCACGAAGGACGACGTCGCCGGGCTGCGGCGCAACCGCGACTTCCTCGCGCGGGTGGTCAAGGCGCTGCACGAGGCGGGCGTTCCGATCCTGCTCGGCACCGACGCGATGGTGCCGTGCGTCGTGCCCGGCGCCTCCGTGTCGCGGGAGCTCGAGGCGCTCGTCGCCGCCGGCCTGCCGCCGTGGGACGCGCTCGCCGCGGCGACGGTGCGGAGCGGCGACCTCCTCGCGCTGTCGCCGCCGATCGGCCGCGTCGCCCCCGGCGCCGGCGCCGACCTCCTGCTGCTCGAGGCCGATCCGCTCGCCGACGTGCGCAACGTCGGCAAGCGCGCCGGCGTCATGGCGCGCGGTCGCTGGTTTCCGGAAGCGGAGCTCGCCACCCGCCTCGACGCGCAGCTCGCCGGCTACGAGCGCGAGCGCCCCTTGGCGAAGCTCGTCGATCCCAAGGACCCCGCCCCCCTGCTCGCCGCCGCGCGCGCGCTGCAGGCGGAGCCCGGCGCCGCTGCGCTCGACGAGAACTTCCTGAACGCCCTCGGCCTGGTCTACGTCAGCGCGAGGGCGCCGAAGCTCGCGGTCGACGTCTTCGCCGCGAACCTCGAACTCCATCCCGGATCGGCGCTCGCCCGCAAGCGACTCGACGAGGCGCGCGCGCTCGCCGGCCGCTGACGCCATCGCCGCCCCTTGCGTCGTTGACTCACGGTCGCGTCGTCGTCGCGATCGTGAACGCCGTCATGCTGAGCGTCCCGTAGGTGAAGCTGCGGTGGAGCGGGCGGCCGCGGGCGTTCTCGCCGGCGGCGCCCAGCGCGACGAGCAGCGGGAGGTAATGCTCGTCGGTCGGGTGCGCGAGCCGGGCGTCGGGGGCGTTCTCTCGCCACGCGACGAGCGCCTCCTCGTTGCCGGCCTCGACGGCGGCGACGAGCCAGTCGTCGAAGGCGCGCGCCCACGGGGCGTCCTTCGTCCCGAGCTCGCCCAGGTTGTGGACGGCGCCGCCGCTGCCGATCACGAGGCCGCCGGCGGCGGCGAGCGGCGCGAGCGCGCGGCCGAGCGCGAGGTGGTGGGCCGGGCCGAGCCCCGGCGAGAGCGAGACCTGGAAGACCGGCACGTCGGCGCGCGGCCACGCCAGCACCAGCGGCACCCACGCGCCGTGGTCGAGGCCGCGCTCGCGCTCGTCGCATGAAAGGCCGTGCTCGCGCAGCAGCGCGACGGCGTTCCGCGCGGCCTCGGGAGCGCCGCGCGCCGGATACATCACGCGCTCGAGCTCGACGCCGAAGCCGAAGAAGTCGTGCAGCGTCGCCGGCTTCGCGGAGACGTCGACGGCCGGGCGCTGCGTGCACCAGTGGGCCGACGCCACGACGATGAAGCGCGGCGCGGAGACGAGTTCGGAAAGACCCTCGAGGAAGTTGCGCGCGGCGGCTTCGCTCGTGACGAGGTCGGGAGCGCCGTGCGAGAGGAAGAGCGTCGGGAGGGTCATGGAGCTCCGGAGGGGCGGCCGCGGCTGAGCGCGCCATCTTCACGGAGATCCGCAGTGCATTCCAGCGCGCGTTCGCGCGCGCGCGTCGCGACGTCAACGTCGCGTCAGGAGTCGGCGCGAATCGACTCGGCCGCGATCGCCGTCCGGTCGCGCGTCGGCGCCGGATGTCCGCCATCGGGTTTCGGCTTCTCTTCGGGCTTCGGCTTCTCTTCCGGCTTGGGCTCGTCGTCGGGCTTGGGCTTCTCTTCGGGCTTCGGCTCGCCCTTCGGCTTCTCGCCGTCCTTGGGCGCGTCGCCCGGCTTCTTCTCGCCCTCGTGTTTTCCCTCACCCTCCTTCTTCTCGCCGGCCCCCTCCTCTTTCTTCGGCTCGGGCTTCGGTTCGGGCTTCGGCTCGGGCGCGGGCTCCTTGTAGGTCGACGGGCGCGGCCGCAGGTCGCGGAAGAGCGGCTCCTTCGCCTTGTCGTAGACGAGGCGGCCGTTCACGACCGCGTAGTAGACGAAGGATTCGTACGCGAGCAGGTCGCCGTCCAGGATGATCAGGTCGGCGTCCTTGCCCGGCTCGAGCGAGCCGACGCGGTCGTCGACGCCGAGGACGCGCGCCGCGTTGATCGTGAGCGCCGCCTCGGCGGCGTCGTGCGGCAGGCCGCCGCGCATCGCGAACATCGCCTCGACCGTCGGCGTGCGCAGGTCGCGGTCGAGGAGGCCGTCGCTGCTGAGCCGCTGGCTCTGCGGGATCACGGCGACCTTGACGCCGTGCGACCAGAGGAGCGCGGCGTTCTCGATGGTGGCGCCGTTGGGGCGGTTGCGCTGCGTGTCGGCCACGCGCGGCGTGTGGGGCGTGACGACGCACGAGACGCCGGCGCGGCCGAGCTCCTCCGCGACGATCCACCCCTCGGTCGCGCCGAAGATCACCGCCTTGAAGCCGTATTCCGTGACGAGCTTGGCGATGCTGCGCAGGTCCTCGGTGGAGCCGACGTCGAAGCGCGCCAGCACGTCGCCGCCGAGGAGCTTGAGCCACGCCTCGTTCACGCCCTCCGGCTTGGGCTCCGGAATCTCCTGGCCCGCCGCCTTGGCCTGCTCGAACGCGCGCCGCTTGCGCAGGAATTCGCGCGCCGTGTCGAGCTCCTCGCGGATGCGGCGGCGCTCGTCGCCGCTCGCGTAGTTGACGCGCAGCCAGAGGTTGTTGCGCAGGAGGAGCCCGTCGAGCGACCCCCAAGTGAGTTTCCCTGCACTGTTGCCGGAGACCATCGTCGTCCAGCCGCACGCGAGCGCGAAGGTCATGTTCTGCGCGTAGACGTCGGTCGTGAGGTCGACCGGCTCGCCGCCGAGCACGCCGGTCGAGTTGACCGCGAGCAGGCCGGGGTAGACGTGCATCCCGGCGGCGTCGATGGTCGCCGCCTCGGCGGGGACTTCGATCGCGTAGCCGACCGCCTGGATGCGGCCGTTCTTCGAAAGCAGCGTCGCGCCGCGCAGCACGCCGTCGGTGATGGTGTGGACGTCGCCGTTCAGCACGGCGAGCCACTCGTCCTTCTTCTCCTCCTTCTTCTTCTCTTCCTTCTTCTCGTCCGGTTTCTTGGCGTCCTTGGCGTCGGGCGGCTTCTTCTCGTCGCCCGGCTTCTTGTCGTCGGGCTTCTTGTCGTCGAACGGCGCGCGCGACGGCGTGACGTCGGTGAACGCCTCCTGCGCCGGCGCGCGCGGCGCGGCCGCGAGCGCGAGCAGCAGCGCGAGTCCCTCGAGGTGACCGCCCATCGTCAGCTCCGCCCCTTCTTCTCGCGCGACCAGGCCAGCTCGCCCTCGATCACGACCTGCTCGACGCGCGCCTGCACGTCGAAGGGGTCGGCCGAGAGCAAGAGCAGGTTCGCGTCCTTGCCGACCTCGAGCGTGCCGAGCCGCTCCTGCAGGCCGATCGCCTCGGCGGCGTGCTTGGTCATGGCGGTGATCGCGTCGGCGCGCGTCATCCCGCCCTTGATCACCTCGTTCACGTTGTACCGGAAGAAGTTGAACTCGTCGGGCGCGTCGCCGTTCGGCCCGAACGCGACGCGCGCGCCCGCCTCGACCATCCGCTGCGGCACGTTCACGAAGTCGACCGCGCCCTGCTGGTAGGAGAGGTAGGGCGCCAGCACGACCAGCTCCTTCTTCTCGCCGAACTTCTTCGCCGCCCAGTGCAGGTCGGTGCCGGGCACGCCGCCGAACGGCTGCGGGCGGCCGCGCGCCGGCGTTACCTCGGCCATCAGCACGTGCGCGACCTCGAAGTCCTTGGTCGCCTCGAGGAAGTGGAGATACGTCGTCGCCGCGCCGATCCGCACGAAGAGCAGCGCGCCCGGCTTCTTCTGGACCAGGTCGACGAACGGCTGCAGCGGCGGAGCGATCGGCGGCGGCTGGAACTCCTCCGGCGGCTTCTGCTCGGCCGGCTTGGCGCCCTCGGGCTTGGGCGGCTCGCCCTCCTTGGGCTGCGGGTTGGGATTGGGATTCGGGGGCGGGTTCGGCGGCTGGCTGGGGGGCGTTCCGGGCGGAGTGCCCGGCGGCGTGCCCGGAGCCGGCGCTTTCTTCGCCTCCTCCTCCTTCTTCTTCTGCTCCGCCTCGGCGGCCGCCTTCTTCTTCGCCTCGAAGTCGGCGCGCGCCTTCTCGGCCTTCTCGATCTCGCGCTTGGCACCGTTCAGCGCCTCGGTCAGCATCCGGCGATCCTGGGCCGGCGTGAGGAGGTTCGCCTTGATCGCGCCGACCGGCTCGACCACGAAGCCGGCGCCGACGTCGGCGGTGCGCACGATCATCGAGCGGCCCGGGATCCCGACCGCGCCGGGCGGCACGAGCTGCAGCGTCGTGAAGCCGGCCGCGAGCGGCACGTCGAAGGCGTCGGCGGCCGGAAAGAACTCGTCGGCGACCTTCAAGTCGGCGCGCGCACCGGCGCGCGGGAAGTCCATGAGCGAGACGCGGCTGTGCGGCGCGACGTGGCCCGGCATCGCGACGAACTTCGCCGCGTCGATCACCTTGCACGGGCGCGGGAGCTCGACCTTCTCCCCGATCGCCTGGATCTTCCCGTTCTTCACCAGGACGGTGACGTGCTCCTTCTCCTCGCCGGTGCCGGTGATCACGCGGCCGCAGTGGATCGCGACGTAGCGGTCGTCGCCGTCGTCGCGCGCCGGCGCGGCACGCACCGGGATCGCCGCCGCCAGCGCGGCGAACGCGGCGAACGCGGCGGCCGCAGGAATCGCTCGAAGGTGCATGGCAGCTCCTGGACGCACGCCGGGGATCAGTACCGGCGGCCCATCGTCCTCGCGTCGTAGGCGAGACGGCCGTTGACGAACGTCATGAGGCAGGCGTTCTTGGGATCGCACGGGTCGCCGGTCCACAGCCCGAGGTCGGCGTCCTTTCCGGGCTCGAGCGAGCCGAGCCGGTCCCAGATGCCGAGCGCCTGCGCCGGAACGCGCGTGAGCGCCGGGATGCGCAGCGACTTCGGCAGCCCGAAGCGCACCGCCATGCCGGCCTGCAGCGTCAGGTCCTGCTGCGGGAGCACCGGCGCGTCGGTGTTGACGCCGATCTTCTGCTTGCCGTTGCCGTAGCGCAGCCAGTCGGCGCACAGGCCGGTGATCGTCCGGTTCTTGCGCTCGTAGTGCAGCACGCGCGGGCCGACGATCACGAACATGTCGCGCTTGCTGGTCTGGCCGCCCAGCTGCACGGCGTCGAACTCGCTGTGGTCGAGCACGGTCCAGATGCCGAGCTCGTCGTGCAGCATCTGGATCGTCTCGGCGACGACCTGGTAGATCTGGGTGTGGACGGTCGCCGGGAACTTCTTCTCGAAGAGCCCGCGGAAGTCGTGGAAGAACGGGTTGAAGTCGGGCTTGCTCCCCTTCCCCGCCTCGAACGCCTTCCACTTCAGGTGGTACTCGCGCGCGCGCAGCAGCGTGTCGCGCGTGTTCCAGTTCATGAAGGAGCGGCCGACGCCGTACCAGTAGCGCTCCGGGTTGCCTGACTGCGCGATCTTGAGCGAGCCGGGGTAGCGGACCAGCACCTCGTCGAGGGAGTGGCCGAACGTCTTGACGATCGTCCCGAAGCCCGCCGAGTTGTTGCCCGAGCCCGGGATCACCAGCACCGTGGTCACGCCGCCGGCGAGCGCGTTCTTCACGTTCTCGTTCTCGGGCGTGATCGTGTCGAGCGAGCGCAGCCCGGGATTGGTGAGGTAGACGCCGTCGTTCAGGTCTTGGAGCCCGCCGCCGATGTGGTCGTGGCAGTCGACGAAGCCGGGCAGCGCCCACTTCGTCCCGGCGTCGACGACCTCGTACCCCGCCGGGATCGGGACGTCGACGTCGCGGCCGACCTTCTCGATTTTTCCGTTCGACACCAAGATGATCGCGTTGTCGAAGACGCGGTCGTCGGCGCTCGCCGTGACCGCCTTCGCGACCTTGATGGCATACCGCGGAACGTCCGGCAGCTCGGGCGCGGCGGCGCGGTCGCCGGCCGGCGCCCCTCCGGACAGCACGAGGGCGAAGGCCAGCGCGAAGATCGGGCTCATGGCTTCGTCTCCAGCTTCTGCTCCTCGCCCGCGACGAAGACGCGCAGGAGGCGCGTCGAGAGCTCGAAGGGGTCGCCCGAGAAGACCAGCACGTCCCCTTGGCGCCCCGTCTCGAGCGCGCCGACCTGGTCGTCGATGTGGAAGAACTTCGCCGGGTCGCTCGTCAGCGCGCGCAGCGCGGCGCGCGGATCCATGCCGCGCCGCACCGCGTAGGCGGCGTTGAGCGCGAGCCCGCGCGCGGCGTTCCCGCCGTTGCTCTGGAAGCCGACCGGCACGCCGAGCGCCGAGAATTCGGCGCCGGGCACCACCGTGGCGCGGCCGCGCGCGACCTCGATCGCCTCGGGGAGGACGACCCCCTTCACGATCGGCCGCCACTCGTCCAGGGGCAGGCGCGTGAGCTCGTCGCCCCCCATCACCACGACCTCGAGCTTGAACTCGGAGAAGATGCGCAGCGCGTGCCGCAGGCTGATCGCGGCGTCACACTCCAAGAGGAGCGGCGCCTTGCCGCCGAAGACGGCGCGGTAGGGCTCGAGCTCGGGCACCACGTCGGGCGGCAGCGGCCGGCCGTCGGCGCCCTTCTTCTTCTTCGCCTTCGAAACCGACACGACCTCGGTGAAGGACTTCTCGGTGCGCTTCGCGGAGAAGTCGAGGCTGAACGCCGCGCCGATCTGGAGCTTGCCGGTGAGGTGGTCGTCGGCGTCGAGGTCGGCCTCGATGGTCGGCTTGCCGACCTGGATGTCGATCTCGATGTCGAGGTGGAGGTGCTTGTCGGTGAAGCGGCCGCTCACCGGGGTCGGCTGCTCCTCGTTGCCGAAGAGCGCGCCGAGCGTCCCCCTCACCATCGAGTTCTCGAGCTTGAGGTGCATCACGCCCGTCTGCGGCGTCGGCAGCGGGCCGCCCGAGATCGACACCTCCCACTTGCCGGTGATCGGGTCGACCTTCTTCTCCTGCGTGACCTCGGGCTTCTCGCTCTCCTTCTTCGCGTCGGCGGCGGCCTTCGCCCTCTCCGCCGCGATCATCTCGGGCGTCTTCTTCTTCTGCTCCTCCTGCCACTTCTTCAGGTCATCGAGGTACTTGTTCCACTTGTCGACGTACTCCTTGGCGCGCCGCAGCTCGCCGCGGAAGCGGTCGGCGGTGGTGATCGGGTCGAACGGCCCGCGCCAGTAGTGCTTCACGGCGGCGAGCGGATCGACGATCCGCGCCGCGCGCGTCGCGCCCGCCGTCTTGACCGCCATCACGCGCGAGCCCGACTGGTGCGCCTGCCACGGCTGCACCAGCGCGGTCGTGACGCCGGCGCGCGCGACCATGCGCGCGTCTTCGCCCGCGTCGGCGACCACCAGCGTCGGGTCGAAGTCGAGGCTCAGGTTGGAGCGGTCCTCGCCGAATTCGAGGTGGCTGTTGCAGTCGAGGAAGCCGGGCGTCACGACCGCGTCGGGCCCCGCGTCGATGACGCGCGCGCCGGACGGGATCGCGACGTCGGAGCCGACGCCGACGATGCGGCCGTCCTTGATCGCGATGGCGCCGCTGCGGATCGGCTCGCCGAGCCCGGTCAGGATCGTGCCGGCGCGGATCACGACGGAGCCGCCGCGCACGGTCGCCGTCCCCGTTCCCGTTCCCGTCGCCATCGCCGCGGCGTCGCTCGGCGGGCTCGCCGCGAGGCGACCCTCGACGTAGACGGCGTCGACGTGCGAGCTGCGCAGGAACGGCTCGCCGGAGAGCACGACGAAGTCGCCGTCGCGGCCCGGCAGCAGGCTGCCGACGCGGGTCGAGACGCCGAGGATCTCGGCGGGCACACGCGTCAGCGCGGCGATCGCCTGCTCGGCGGTGAGGCCGCCGCGCAGCGCGACCGCGCCCGCGAGCAGGATGTCGGCCGGGTCGCGCCGCGCCGGCGTCGCGAGCGCGACCTTCACGCCGCGCTTCACGAGCTCGGCCGGCGTTTCGGGCCGCAGCCGCGGCGTGTCGGCGTCCATGCGGCGGTCGGCCGGCGGCGTCTGCAGCTGGAGCCCGATCTCGACGATCACCGGGTAGCGCGCGGCGGCGAGCTGGTCGGCGACGAGCGCGCCCTCGGCCGCGCCGCACAGCACGGCCGGCTGGCCGAGCTCGCGCGCCGCCTGCACCGCTCTCAACAGGTCGGAGGTCTCGTCCGCGGCGAAGCGGATCGTGCGGCGGGCGCGGATCGCCTCGGCGAGCGCGCGGGTCGGGAGGTCGCCCTCGGCCGGCTTCTGCGCGCGCGCGAACGCCTCGCGCAGACCCATCAGCTGGCCGAGCCGCGTGGTCGGGAGCTGTCGCTCGCCCGGCACGATCGGGTGGTCGGCCGACGGCGGGAGCGGCGGGTCGACCTTCTGCGGCGTGCGCGAGACCAAGCCGAAGTTGACCTCGAGCTGGCTCTGGCGCGCGAGCAGCTGCGCCTTGCCGTCGCGCGAGGAGAGCTTCGCGACGGCGCCCTGCCCGCTGATCAGGCGGTCGGGGCCGCAGCCGAGGTAGACGGTGGTGACGCCGCCGAGCAGCGGCCCGCTCCAGTCGGCGAAGAGGTCGAAGGCGTCGGCCGGGTCGAAGTGGGCCGCGACCGCCTCGTCCTTCCAGACCGTGTTCTGCAGCCAGGCCGACGTGCCGGCGAGCGTGGTCGAGGCGTTCACGATGCCGGGCATCACGACCGCGTCGCCGAGGTCGAGCAGCTCGGCGTCGCCGGGCTGCTCGATGGTCGCGCCGACCTCGACCACCTTGCCGTCGACGATCAGCAGCGCGCCGGGCGCATAGGACGGCGCGATCCTGGCCGAGGCGGGCGGCCCGCCGACCGAGCCGCCGTTGAGGGCGCCGTCGGCGGCGCCGGTGTAGACGCGGCCGGCGCGCACGAGCAGCTTGCGCGGCGGAGAACGGCGCTCGCCGTCGCCCGCCGGTTGCGGCGTCGCGAATGCCGCCCCCGCCACCGCGAGGGCGGCGAGCGCGAGCGGGAACTTGCGGTGGACCATGCGGGGTTCCCCGGCGCTCGTCACTTGCCGTCGGCCTTCGCGTCGGGCTTCGCGGCGTCCTGCTTGGGCTCGGTGACCGGCTGCGGCTGACCGGTCGTCAGCTCCTTCACGCGGCGGTCGGTCGCGCGGTCGTAGGCCGGCTTGCCCTCGATGTAGAGCTTCTCGACGACGGTCGTCTGCGCGAGCGGATCGCCGGAGAGCACCGCGAGGTTGCCCCACTTGCCGACCGCGAGCGAGCCGAGCGCCTCGCCCATGCCGATCGCGTTCGCGGCGTTCTGCGTGATGGCGGCGAGCGCCGCCTCGCGCGAGACGCCCTCGCGCACGCAGCGCGCGGCCTGGTACCAGAGCTGGCCGTCGGCCGTGAAGCCGAAGCCCGCGGGCTGCAGCACGAAGGGCACGCCGGCGTCGGCGAAGACCTTCGGCACGAAGGTCTCGCGGTCCTTGTGGGTCGCCGGATCGGGTTCCTTGTGGACGAGGATCGGCGAGAGGACGACCGGACGGCCCGCCGCCTTGAGCGAGTCGACCACCTTCCACGCCTCGGGGCCGACCACGAAGACCGACTTCTCGAGGAGCTTCAGCTCCTTCACGAAGGCGATGCCGCGCTCGACGTCCATGGCGCGGTCGCAGTGGACGAAGAGCGGGATCTCGCCCTTGGAGAGGCGCCAGAGGTTGCGGAAGCGCGACTCGACGTCCTCGGCGCGCACGAGCTTCGCGCCCTCCTTCTGCGCCTCGTCCGGCGGGATCAGGACCTTCTCGCTCTTCTTGGTCTGCTCCTCTTCGTAGCGCTTCTCCGCGACGTCCTTCAGGTGCTGGTCGAGGTCGGCGAAGGCGCGCCGCAGCTCGGCCATCTGCGTCATGCGGTTGAAGCCGGCGCGCGGAGAGATCGAGAGCTTCATCGCGTAGTCGGCGCGCACCGTCATCGCCTCGACCATCTCGCCCTGCGGCCGCACGATGCGCGAGAGGCCGGCGAGCACGGTGTTGTTGCCCTGGATCACGTGGATCGTCGCGATCCCGGAGCGCAGGCACTCCTCCCACTCGAGCGCGTTGGGCTCGATGGCGTCGTAGACGTTCACGAACGGCGCGACCGGCATGTTCTCGTTGGGGACGTCGAGGCCGATCTGCGTGTGGGCGAGGATCATCCCGGGGAAGAGGACCTTCCCGGCCGCCTCGTAGACGGTCGCGTCGGCGGGGATCACCGACGACTTGGGCGGCTCCGCCTGCTGCGCGGGCTCGGCGGGCTTCGCCGGTTCCGCCGGCTTCTCGGGCGCGGGCTCGGCCGGCTTGTTCGGATCCGCCGGCTTGTCCGGCTCGGCCGGCTTGTCCGGCTCGGCGGGCGGCGGGGGCGGGGGAGAGGGCGGCGGAACGTCGGGCCCGACGTAGGTGATCTTGCCGTCGACCATCACGACCACCGCGTTCTCGATGCGCGAGCCGTCGGGGTTGACGACCGTCCCGCCGCGCACGGCGGTCGATTCGCCGGGGGCCGGCAGCGCGAGCGCCGCGGCGAGGACGCTCGCGGCGGCGGACACGAAGAGCATCACGGGTTCTCCTTGCGCAGGCGTCCGTCGGCGTCGAGGACGACCTGGCCGTTGATCAGGACGAGGACGGGACGGCTGGTGTCGTCGAAGGGCGCGCCGTTCCAGAGGACGAGGTCGGCGTCGAGCCCTTCGGCCACGCGGCCGATCCGCTTTTCGAGCCCGAGCATCGCGGCGGCGTCGGCGGTGACGGCGCGCAGCGCGCGGGCGCGGTCGAGGCCGTTCTTGATCGCGAAGCCGGCCTGGCGCGCGAGCCCCGTGTCGCCGGTGCCCTCCGACGCGGTGAGGCAGAAGGTCGCGCCCTGCTCGGCGAGCAGCTTGGGCGTGCGCCACGCGGTGAGCGGCGACTCGAAGCGCGCCGCGCGGCCGTCGCCGTCGCGCGCGGGCCCGAAGATCACCGGGATCTTCTTCGCCGCGATCAGATCCATGCACTCGCCGACCTCGTTGCCATATTCCACCGCGAACGTGAGCCCGAACTCGTCGCAGTCGCGCTGCGCGCTGCGGATGTCGGCGACGTCGCGCGCCTGGAAGCGCAGCTTGACCTTGCCGTCGAGCACGTCGAGCAGCGCCTTCATCGCGGCCGGGTCGGCGTCGGTCTTCCCTTGCTGCTTGAAGAGCAGCGCGTCGTGGAACGCCTCGCGGAAGACCCACGTCGAGCCCATGCGCGTGGTCGGGCGGCGCGCGTTGAACGTGAGGTCGCCGAAGCGGAACGGCGACCCGTTGGCCGAGCCGCGGTAGGACGACTCGAGGCCGAGCGTCACCTTCACGCAGGGCGTCGCCGCGAGCTTGCGTCCGGGGAGCGGGCCGCCGGTCTTCACCGCGGCGCCGCGGCTCGAGATCACGCTCGCCGCCTCGCCGGTGACGTAGATCGTGGTGACGCCGTCGCGCACCAGCTTCTCGAAGTCCTTCGAGAAGTAGTCGATCGCGTCGGCGGCGTCGAGATGCGGGATCACCTCGCTCGCCTGCTCGGAGAAGCCTTCGAAGCGGAACGTCCCGAGCTGGCTCGCCGCGTCGACCAGCCCGGCGGTGAGCACGAGCTTTTGGCAGTCGACGATCCGGGCCCCGCTCGGCGCGGACGCCGTCGGGCCGACCGCGGCGATGCGGCCGTCGGTGATCACGACGGTGCCGGGCTTGAAGACGTTGCCGTCGCCGGCGTCGACCTCGGCGCCTTGCAGGACGATCGACTCGGACGCGCCCTTCGGCGCGTCGCCCGCGGCCGCGGCGAGCGCCGCGCAACAGAGGAGCGGCGCGATCATGGATTCTCCTTGCCGGCGGCGGCGGCATCCGGCGCCTTGCGCTCCTGTCGCGCGCCCCCCACCACGACGAGGCGGATCGCGGAGGCGAGGTCGAGCGGGTCGCCGTCGTAGACGACGAGGTCGGCGCGCTTGCCCGGCTCGAGCGTGCCGCAGTCGTCGAGGCCGAGGACGCGCGCCGGCACCGAGGTCAGCGCCTGCAGCGCGCGGTCGGACGCGAAGCCCGAGCGCACGGCGAGCGCGGCGGTGAGGCGCAGCTTCGCCGCGTTCCCGCCCGCGGTGAAGGCGACCGCCACGCCCTTCTCGGCGAGGCGCCTGGGAAGCGCGAGGTCGCGCTCGCGCGACGAGAGCGTGTAGGGGCCGACCACCGCGAAGACCGCCTGCTTCTTCAGCACGTCGTCGAGGAGGTCGTCCGCGTCGGCGAAGCCGTTGGGATGGAGCAGCGCGACCTGCCGGCCCGCGCTCTCGAAGGTCTCGAGCGCGATTCGGATCTCGTCGGCGGAGGCGGCGTCGACGAGGCAGGGGCCGGGCGCCTCGAGCTTCTTGGCGGCCAGCATCTCGCGCAGCTGCGGCAGCGCGCCCATGCGCGAGGTCGGGGCGCGGTCGCCGTCGAAGGCGGCGCTCGTGAGCGCGAAGCGGAGCGGCCCGGGGCCGCTCAGCACCGCGACGCCCTGCTCGCCGCTCGTGCGCACGATCGCGAGGCGGCCGCCGACGACGTTGCTGCTCGAAGGCGAGAGACCGACCGTCGTGATGCCGCCGGCGGCGGCCTTCTTGAACTCGGAGTGGTCGGCGTCGAAGGCGTCGCCCGCGGAGACCTCGGGCGTGAAGGCGCGCGCCGGCTCGGAGAGCTCGCCGGCGGCGCCGAGCGCGGTCGCGGGATCGACGAAGCCGGGCGACGCGACGCCGTGCTCGAACTCGAGGAGCGCCGCGTTGGCCGGCGGCTCCTTGGCCGCGACCGCCTCGATCCGGCCGCCCTTCAGCACGATCCAGCCGCCGTCGCCGAGCTTGCCGTCGGGCAGGACGATCTTCTCGACCTTGATCGCGAGCGTGCCGCCCTGGGCGGGGGGGCGGCTCCCTGCCGCCGGGATCGGCGCGCCCGCGAGGGCGACCGCCATGGAGAGCGCGAGCATCGAGTCTGTCCCCCCCGTTCGGAAACGTCCGTTCAGCGAGCGAGCACCGGCTTGCCGTCGACGTAGACCTGCTCGAAGACCACCGACGAGGAGAAGAGCTCCCCGCGCGTCACCACGAGGTCGGCGTCCTTGCCGGCCTCGAGCGTGCCGACGCGGTCGGCGACGCCGAGCTGGCGCGCTGGCGCCGACGTGATCGCGGCGAGCGCGGCCTCCCGGTCGAGTCCGCCGGCGACGGCGACCGCCGCGACCAGCGCAAGGAAGCGCGTCGAAGCCGAGCCTGGGTCGTCGGCCGTCAATGAAAAGTCGACGTTCGCCGCAGCGAGCTTCGCCGGCACCGCCGCGACGTCGGGCGCCGCGTCGGCCGCCAGCGCGAAGACGACCGGGACGGCGGCGCTCGCGAGCGCCGGCGCGAACTTCCAGGCATCGGCGCCGCCCGTCACGACGACGTCGATGGGGTAGTGCTGGCGCAGGTCGAGGAGGTTCTGGAGGTCGGCCGCGTGCGAGAGCTGCGCGCGCAGCACGAGCTTCCCCTCGAGCATCTTGCGCAGCGCCTCGGCCTGCAGGTCGCGGCCGGGACGCGGCGGCTTCTTCGCCTCCTCCTTCTTCTCGCCGGCGGCGGGCGTGGCGCCCTCCTCGGCGAACGAGACGCCGTCCTTGATCGAGAGGCCGGGCGGCTCCTTCGTGCAGTCGTGCGGCTCGCCTTCGGGCTCGTCGCCATCGACGTGGAGCGGCGGCGCGAACTCTTCGGGGAAGAGATAAGGAAGGAGCGAGCCGCTCGGCGGACGACGCCGGCCGCGCGGACGCCCGCCCGGACCGGGTGCGTCGGGGCCGGGAGGTTGCTCCGGCGGCTTCTGCTCGGGCGGCGTCGGAGGCTTGGGACCCTCCTCCTTCTTCTCGACCTTGGTGGCCCCCTCCTTCTTCGCCTTCTCGATCTCCTTCTTGTATTCGGCGAGCTTCTCCTCGTAGTCGTCCCACGCCTCGATGTACTTCTTGGTGGCGGCGAGCCGGTCGAGGAAGAGCTTCCACTCGCGCAGACGGGTGGTCGGGCGGTCGATGCTGCCGCCGAACGTCGCGGTGATCGCGAAGTCGCGCTTCAGGACGAGATCGTCGGCCGAGCGCGCGGGGCGCAGCTTGAGGACGGCGCCCCCACCGTCGAGGAGGCCGCGGTGCGCCGCGACGTAGACCGTCGTGACGCCGCCCGCCCACGCCTGCGCGCGTTCGTCCTTCTGGAACGGGTCGAGGGCGTCGACGACCGACGCGGCCGGCTGGCCCTCGCCGCTCGCGGACGCCTCGGAGTCGAGCAGCACGCCCGATTCGGCGTCGATCAGGCCGGGGTAGACGTGGCGTCCGGTGACGTCGACGACGCGCGCGCCTTCCGGGACGGCGAGCCCCTTGCCGACCGCGTCGATGCGCGCACCCTTCACGATGACCGTGCCGCCTTCGATCACGTCACCGTTGCCGACGTGGACCGTCCCTCCCTGCAGGACGACCACCTCCTGCTTGGCCAGCATCGGCGACTGGGCCGAGGCGGTGCCCGCCCCCATCGACGACAGCAACAACGCACCGAGGGCGCCAAGGACCGACGAGGCGAGGGACACGGCGGCGGCGCGCGACGCGCGCGCAGGGCCACGCCGCTCCCGCTCATCCTTCTTCATGAAAGGGCCTCGGGCCAGGAGGGAGCACGGGGAATCGAAGTGACTCCGGATTGTACGCGCATCGTCATCGCATCGCTCCTCGGTCTGGCGGCCGCATGCTGGCCCTTGCGATCGGATCGGGAGTGCGGCGCGCCCGCGCACCTCGGCCGCATCGACCTGCTCGCGCCGCGCGGCCGTCTCGACGGCGCGCCGTACGCGATCCGCTGGAGTACGACGCAGCGGGTTGTTCGGATCCGAGTACGTGTCCTGGACGACTCGGGCGAGCCGCTCCTCGAACGACTTACGGACGGAGGACGGGCGTCGGTCCTCGAGCTGGACGAAGGGGAGCGGCGGCGCTGGTCGCAGGCGCGCCGCTGCCGGATCGAGGTCGACGGGATGGCGGCCGATGGCGAGCTCGTCGCGCTCGGCGGCCCGGTCGCGACCTGGATCGACGAACCGGTGCGGCGCTGACAGCCCCTTGTCACTTGGGGGCAACTCGCGAGTATCGAGGGGACTGCCCCCGCCAGGCCCCGCCTCGATCGAGGCGTCTCGCACCGTGTCGGTCCCCCCACTCGGAGTACCTGCCATGGCCCCGACGTCCGCGGTCTCGCTCCGGCTCTTCCTCCCGGCCCTGCTCGCGGCAGCCCTCGCGCCCCCGCTGTTCGCGCAATCGATGGGGCTTCCCCCCGCGACCTTCAAGGGTCCCGGCAAGCCGCCGCCCGTGATCCCGCCGCCCCAGACCGCGACGATCACCAACGGCGTGCTCTCCGTCACGATCAACGCCTTCGGCGTCGTGACGAACGTCGAACCCGACGGCTTCCTCCCGACCTTCGGGCCGCGCATCGAGATCGTCCCGACGGTGAACGCCGGCTCGACCTCGACCGGCCTGCCGGGCGGCGCGACCGCCCCCGGCATCGTCGAGTGGTACGGCCTCTACTACGAGCTGCCGAGCGGCGATTTCGCCGCGTCGGCGTGCGGGCTGCAGCAAGACTGGACGACGACGCGCAAGCCGATCGAGCTGGTCGGCTTCACGTCCGGACCCGACAGCGCGACCACGATCACGAAGGTCGACGGCATCGAGATCCGTACGAGCTTCTCGTTCGCCCCGCAGAGCGACGAGCTCGTGATCCACGTCGACCTCGTGAACACCGGGGCGGTCGAGGTGAAGGACATCCTCTACTCGCGCGAGTGGCTCGTGAACGATCCGCGCGCGACCACCTTCCCGCCCGAGGAGGCGATGGAGGTGCCGCCCGCCGTGAAGGGCGTCCACCGCATCCTGCTCGAGTCGAACAACCTGAAACCCGGCATGAAGGACGGGACGACGCTCGCGCTCGCGCCGATCGGTACGAAGAACCTGCCGTTGGCCGTCGACGTGCCGCTCGTCAAATGGACCAACGCCACCTGGCCGAACGGCCTCGACTTCGGCGCCACCAACGGCATCTCGTTCGGCGACGTCGAGAACGACGGCTTCATCGACGTCTTCACCTGCATGGGCCGCCAGCTCTGGCGCAACCTCGGCGGGACCGACTTCAAGAAGGCCGGCAACATCAAGTCGCTGATCTCGATCAACGAGTTCAACTACGGCGCCGTCCTCTTCGACTACAACAACGACCACCAGGCCGACATCGCGACCGAGCCGCGCGGCGGCTGCGCCCACGTGCTGAAGAACCTCGGCGGGCGGCAGTTCCTGGAGGTCGGCAACGATCCCACGATCGTCGACGTGCAGCCGTGCAACGCGTTAGACGAGACCAACGTCGCCTGGGACGCCGACGGCGACGGCAACCTCGACGTCTTCTTCCCGACCTATCCCCCGTCGCTCGGCAGCACCGGCAACTGGTTCCTGCAGAACCTCGGGCCGGTCGGGACCGGCGGCGAGTACGTCTTCCACGAGGCGTCCGCGGCGGCCGGGCTCGACAATCCCGCGAACGTGAACCGCCCGGAAGGCGCCGGCATCGACGACGCCGACTACGACGGCGACAGCGACCTCTACAGCAACGGGACGCTCTACCGCAACGTCTCCGTGCCCGGCACGCCGCTCTTCGAGCCGATGACCGAGGTCGGCACCGGGATCATCCACAGCAACATCCTCGACGAGGGCGCCGGCTACTTCGACTACGACAGCGACGGCGACCAGGACCTCTGCGTCGCCTTCTGCGACGGCAATCTCGGCGTGCGCATGTTCGAGGCGCTGGGCGACGGCACCTACATCCTCACCAAGAAGTCGATCTTCGACTCCTACAACACCGGGCTGTGCCTCGGGCTGTCGTTCGACGACTGGGACAACGACGGCGACATCGACGTGACGACCAGCGAGGTGTTCCGCCGCAACCAGTACGTGGAGACCGGGTTGCGCCACTTCACGGTCGCGACCCACAGCATCAACGCCAACGAGATCACCGACGCCACTCCGGCGTGGGGCGACTTCGACCTCGACGGCGACCTCGACTCGGCGCTCGGCAACTGGGCCAGCAACGGCCACATGTACGAGAACATCCTCTACGACGCGAACACGCCGAACGACCAGCGCCGCTACGTGCGCGTCAAGCCGGTGCGCGATTCGGCCAACTTCGACGAGGGGCTCGAGACCGAGTTCGGCGCGATCGTCAAGGTCCGCGCGCTCGGCAACGCCGACGACGGCCTCGTGCGCCGCAAGATCTGCGCGCCCTCGAACGGCTACCTGAACCAGGGCGAGTACACGGTCCACCTCGCGCTGCCGGCCGATCCCGACCCGAACGACCCGGCGGTCGACCTCGACTTCGAGATCACGGTCGACTTCAAGGGCGCGAGCAACGCCGGCTACCTGCGCGTCGATCGCCACGTCAACCCGGTGCTCGGCGACATCCGCCTCGCGACGCTCACCAACCGCGAGATCTCGGTCTACCGCAGCGGGCGCGTGCGGATCGACGGCGCCGACTACATCCCGGCGGCGAGCCCGCTGCCGCTCACGACGACGACCGGCGGCCTGATCGCGCCGGGCGTCAATTCGGCGATCCCGCTGCCGGTCGTCGCCCCGAGCACCGACTGGTTCGTCGGCACGGAGATCTCGACCGTGCTGGCGTCCGCGCCGCAGCGCGTCGAGGAGGTGATCCTCGACGGGCAGCTCGACCTGGCCGTGACCTGCGGCAGCGACACCGGCAACCTCTTCGTGTGGGACGTGACGGTGCCCGCGACGCCGTTCCTCGTCTCGAACGGCGTGGTCGACGCCGTGACCCGGATCCGCAACGACCGCACCTACATTCCGGTCGACTTCACGCTCGCGCCGAACCGCGTCTACCGCATCGTCGCGCGCGTGACGCAGCTGCGCGCGACGCCGATCGCCGGCCCGGTGGTCGACGGCGTGCTCACGACGAACGGCGGCCTCTCATTCACCGACACGACGCCCTGCAGCGGCGCCAACGTGGCCGGGGCGACCGTCGACGCCGGCAACGTCTACCTCGCGATCCGCTTCCGCGACGAGCCGACGAGCGCGTGGGCCGACCTCGGCAACGGGCTCGCCGGCGTCTCGGGCGTGCCGGCGCTGGTCGGCAACGGCAGCCTGGTCGGCGGGTCGAACGTGTCGCTCGACCTCACGCTCGGCGCCCCGAACGCGCCGATCTTCTGGGTGCTCGGCACGTCGACCAACTCGTTCTCCTTCGCGGGCGGCGTCCTCGTCCCGACCTTCGACCTGATCGTGAACGGCCTCTCGACCGACGGGGCCGGCAGCGCCTCGCTCTCGGGCGCGTGGCCGTCCGGAGTGCCGGGCGGGTTCACGCTCTACGCGCAGACGCTCGTGGTCGACGCGGCCGCGCCGCACGGCCTCTCCTTCAGCAACGCGATCGCGGGCACGACGCCCTACTGATCGCACCACGCGGCGGGTGCGCCGCGGGCTCGAGCCGGAAACGAAGCGGGCCGTCGATCCGGAAGGGTCGACGGCCCGCGTCTTGGAAGTCGGGACTCAATCGCGCTTCATCGAGTCGGCGCCCTTCGCGGGCCGCGTCGACTTGGCATCCATTCCGCCGACATCGCTCGTGCGAGTCCGATGCCTGACCACGGTGCGTCGTCATTTGAACGCGAAAAAGGGGAGACGAGCGCCCTTTCATTCAGGACCGTCCCGTGGTTCCAAGCGTCAGGTTTCGACCCGATGCCGATCGTGCGCGCGCCGTCAATCTCCCGTGGCGCAGCAACGACGTCGGACGTCGTTCGAGGACGTTGGCGAAGAGGCCGCGGGGAGCAAGTCTCGTGGCGTCGCGCGACGGTCTCGAGCGGTGATGAAAGGGCGGAGGGGAAAAAGGTCGAGGGACGGGACACGCTCGCAACAATGAACGTTGACCGGTGGCTCGCTGCGTGAGGCGGTCGACCACGGAACTGCTTCGAGTCGTGCCCGAATGCGCCGAGCGCAGCGAGCCCCCCGTCCATCGTTGGTTTGGGGCGAGCGTGTCCCGTCCATCGAGCCTTTTTCCCCTCCGCCCCTCCACCCGCCCCCGCACGTCGCGCGTTCAACCACGCCCCCTTCTCCCCGCGCCCGCTTCACCCGCGTCCTCGACGTCCGCTCCAGTCTCAAGCCGCGGAACGGCTACAGAATGCCCGCTGGGATCGGCTCTTACTTCGACTCGAAGAGCTCGTCGGGGAGCGAAGGAGCGGGCACGACCTCGCGCGTGTCGGCGAGCGCGAAGCGCTTGCCGTCGATCGAGAGGTCGCGCCGGAACGCGTAGAGCAGGCCGTCGACGCGGCGGAAGTCGGAGTACTCGACGCGCTGCCGCGTCTCCGTGTGCGCGACCAGGTCGCCGGTCATCGGGAGCGTCGCCTCGAGCACGACGACCATCGGGCCGGCCGGGTCGACCCAGCAGTCGAACGCCGGGTTCCACCCCTCGACGACGACGTGCATGCCGACCAGCTTGCGCTCCCGCTTCGTGGCCGGATCGACGCCGGTCGAGGGCGGGAGCGGGGCGAGGCTCGACGCCTCGAGCAGCCAGACCGGCAGCTGCGCCAGCTGCCAGTCCCACTCGACGTACTGCTGGTTCGCGCCGAGAGCGCGGGAGAGCGGCTGCCCGCGCGCCGCGAGGTGCATCTCGCCGCGCCGCATCAGGCGCTGCTCGCTCTCCCCCGACTTGTATTCGAGCAGCGTGCGAATCGTCTGGTCGGGCCGCATCCACGTCGTCACGCGCACGTGGTGGCTTTCGGGGTCGCCCGAGCGCTGCAGGTAGAGGTCCTCGAGCCGCCGGAAGGTCCGCTTGCGCAGCGCCGCCTCGCCGCCCGCGGCGTCGACCACCGCGCGCACGATCGTCTCGAGCTCGGGGCGCGTCGGCGCGCGCCCCTCCTTCACGCAGGCGAGGTCGAGCGGGCGCGCCCCCTCGAACGGCACATCGGTGCGCGCGCGATCGCGCGTGCAGCCGAGCGGCAGCGCGGCGAGCAGCGGCAGCGCCGCCATCGCGATGGTCCAGACACCCCTCATGCCCGCGCTCCGGTCACTTGGAGCGGCGCAGCCGCTCCAGGAAGAAGCCGACCGCGAACGCAAGCAGCGCTCCGGCGGCGGCGGCGATCCCGGCCTCGCGCGGCAGCGCCTTCTGCCCGAGCTGCCACGCGACCCAGCCGATCGTGCCCGCGCCGGCCACGACGCCGAGCAGAAGGACGGTCCGGACGAGCGCGCGCTTCCACGCCTTGGGGGGCTCGGGCGGCGGCGGCTTCAAGAGGCGCAGCTCGCTGTGCGCCTCGCCGATCCCGACCGCGAGGCGGCGGATCTCCTTCTCCTTCTCCTCGTTGCGGGTTTCCGTGCGGTCGAGTCGCGCCTCGAGGTGGCGGATGAAGACGTCGCCCTCCTGGCGCACTTTCGCGTGGGCGCCCGCCTCGGCCTCGAGCCGCGCGATCTTCACGTCGCGCTCGTAGATCGTCTTCAGTGCCGTGTCGAGGCGCGCTTCGGCGGCGTCCCACTCGTCGCGAAGTTCGCGCGCTTCGGCCTGGAGGTGGGCGTGGGCGCGGCGCAGCTGGTCGAGCGCCGCGACCTCGGCGGCGGACGGCCCTGCCATCGGCGCGGGCGCCGGAGCGTGGGCGGCGGGAGTGAAGGAGGCGGGAGCGACCGCCGTCGCCGGAGTCGCCGCGGCCGCCGGCCACGCTGGCATGGAGCCGTTGCCCGCCGGCTTCTCGCCCGCCTTCTGGCGCAGCTCGGGCGAGGTGACGAGCGGCCGGTCGGCCGCGCCCGATTGGGTTGGCTCGAAGCGGACCTGCAGCTTGCCGTCGCGGATGCGGTCGAAGATGCGCGGGACCGCGATGCCGAGCAGCAGCGCTGCGCGCGCGACCGGGAACCAGCCGTCGGCTTCGGAGCGGGGCGCGGCGTCGTCTTTCATGGGCACTGGGGCGAGCGCCGGCATGGCCGCCGCGCCCGTCGGTCCCGTCGGCTCGGGCGCGTCCGGCTTCTCGTTCGGGGGCTTCAAACGGTGCACTCCGGTCGATGCGGACGGGGCGGAAGTATAGGTCTGCGCGCCGTAACGCGCGCCGTTCACTCGACGTCGAGGACGCCCTCGAACACCTCGACGGCGGGGCCGCGCAGCCGCGCCGGCTTGCCCTCGCCGTCCCAATGAACGGAGAGCTCGCCGCCGCGCACGCGGACCGCCACGTCGGGGCCGAAGCCGCGGACGCGCCGCGCGACGATCGCTGCCGCGGTCGCGCCGCTCCCGCAGGCGAGCGTCTCGCCGACACCGCGCTCCCAGGTGCGCTGCCGGAGGGCGTCCGGCCCGGTCGGCTGGACGAAGGAGACGTTCACGCGCTCGGGGAAGCGGGGGTCGCGCTCGATGGCGGGGCCGACGCTCGTGACGGGGAAGTGGTCGACGTCGTCCACGAAGACGATCGCGTGCGGGTTGCCGAGCCGGAGCGCGCTGAGCCGCAGCGCGCGCCCGGCCAGCTCGAACGGCTCATCGAGCGCCGGCCCCCGGAAGAAGTCGGGCACGCCGATCTCGACCGAGAGCTCGCGCGCGCGGCCGTCGGCGGCCGTCGCCTCGACGCGCATCGCGCAGACGCCCGCGAGCGTCTCGACCCGGAACTCGCGGCCGACGCGCTGGCGGTCGAAGAGGAACTTGCCGAGGCAGCGCAGCCCGTTGCCGCACATCTCCGCCTCGCCGCCGTCGGGGTTGAACATCCGCATGCGGGCTTCGGCGCGCGCGCGATCGGCGGGCGGCAGCACGAGCAGGAGCCCGTCGGCGCCCACGCCGGTGCGGCGGTCGGCGCTCGCGCGCGCGAGCGCGGCGGGGTCGGCGACCGGATGCGCGGCGGCGTCGACCAGGACGTAGTCGTTGGCGCAGCCGTGCAGCTTGACGAACGGGAGCTTTTGCGGGTTCACGAGGCCTTGGCGATGGGCGGAGGGGCGTCATCGCGGTCGTCCGAGGCGTCGGACGGCGGCGCGTCCGGGTCGCGCGCCCGGGCGCGCGCCTTGTTGTTCACGACGATCACGGCGATCAGCCCGCCGACCAGCAGGAGCGGGACGCCGAGCATGCCCAGGATGCTGTGGTAGATCGCGCGGGAGGTCCGGTCGCCCTGGTCACGGTCATCCTGACCGTAGACGTAGTCCTTTCACATCGCGCACTGCGCGGCCGCCTTGGGCAGCGGCGCGCCGCACGCGAGCGCCGCGACGAGCAGCGCGCGGGCGAAGCGAATCGGAAGGAGCTGGCGCTCGCGGAACATGGGGCCGACAGGTTAGCGAGGGGCGGCGCGGGGAGCAGCGAAGAGCGGACGTCGAGAACGGGGGTGAAGAGGGCGGGGGGAGAAGGGGGCGTGGTTGAACGCGCGACGGGCGGGGGCGGGTCGAGAGGGCGGAGGGGAAAAAGGCTCGATGGACGGGACACGCTCGCCCCAAACCAAAAGTTGAACGGGGGGCTCGCTG
>Ga0137432_1000046_pt1 | contig 98916 bp, 98 predicted proteins | sample EasRivERMZT820_2_FD_102337 | JGI IMG/M metagenome (GOLD analysis project Ga0137432, IMG submission 102337) | Soil microbial communities from meander-bound floodplain in the East River, Colorado, USA - East River MetaG ERMZT820_2 | ecosystem: Environmental > Terrestrial > Soil > Floodplain ... | reverse complement strand
GATATTGGCTGCGGCTCGCTTCGCGCCCTGAGCCAAAATCGTGACAGCGCATCGCGCGTTTCATTATGTTAGGGACTCTTAAGGCCGGTCTCAGTCCCGAGACCGTCCTCGCCGAGATGAAGAAGAACGGCGTCACCCACGTGGTCTGGCTGCCCGACAGCGAGACCAACTGGCTGTTCCTGCTGATGCAGGAAGAGCCGTCCCTCACGCTGGTCGGGGTCAACCGGGAAGGGTTGGCGTTTTCGGCGGCGGCCGGAATCGCGGCCGGCGGCAAGCGGCCGTTGATCCTGATCCAGAACACAGGCCTGATGGAGTCCGGCGACTCGCTGCGCGGGTGGGCCATCGGCCTCAACATTCCGGTCGTGCTCATGGTCGGCTACCGCGGCTGGACGCGCCACGGCGTCAATTCCGATACGGCCGCGGTCTACACCGAGCGGTTTCTCAACGCGTTCGGCGTCAACTACTACCTCGTCGAGGGCGATGCCGACGCACCGCGCATCTCGATCGCCTTCGAGGAAGCGAAGAAGACGAAGCGGCCGGTGGCGGTGCTGGTGGCGGATGAATACCACGGCTTCAACTAGGAGTGCCGCGCGATGATGGACACCGCGGAATTGCTCAGGATTTTCAACCGCCATCGCGGTAACGCCATCGTCATGCCCGGGCGCGGCGGGCGGCACTGGGTGAAGATCAGCGACCGCCCCAACCGGGACCTGCCCCTTGGCGACCCGGCGATGGGCGGCCACGCATCCTTTGCCATGGGCCTCGCGCTGGCGCTGCCGGCGGAGCGCATCGTGCTGTTCGATTCGGACGGTGATGTGCAGATGGGCATGGGCATCCTCGCGACCATCGCGGAGCAGCAGCCCCGGAACTTCTATCACTTCATGCTCGACAACGAGTGCTACGCGACGACCGGCGGCCAGCCCGTTCCCAACGCAAGAACGATCGCCTATGACTCGGTCGCCCGCGCGTGCGGATATACGCGCGTTCACGCCATAGACAACCTCGAGACCTTCTCCATCCAGATCGAAGGCATACTCTCCGCACCCGGGCCGGTGTTCACCTGGCTGAAAGTCAGGCCCGAAGTCGAGAACCAGCCGATCGGGGCGCGCTCGAAGTGGCGGACCCGCACCGCCGACCAGGCGATCCTGGACATGCGGCGGGAGCTTGGCATTTCCGAACGGTGACCCGTGACCAGTGACCGGTGACCCGTAATAGGTAGTAACTGACAAGATGACCAAAGCGTTCAAAGGGCGGCGGGAAGACGCCAGGCTCTTGACCGGGCAGGGTTGTTACAGCGCCGACTGGAATCTTCCCGGCCAGCTCTACGCGTCGTTTCTCCGTTCCGACCGCGCGCACGCGGAGATCGCCGCGCTCGATGTGAAGCGCGCTCTCGCTGCGCCCGGCGTGGTCGCTGTGCTGACGGCAAAGGACACGACACGGGCAGGCTTCAAGACCGCGCCTGCCATGGTCAAGTGGCCGGGGCGCGGCGGCATGGCGATCAAGGTGCCGCATCGCGACGTTCTCGCAGGGAGCCGCGTGCGCTTCGTGGGCCAGGAAATCGCGCTGGTCGTGGCGAAAACCGCCGCTGCGGCCCAGGACGCCGTCGAAGCCATCGCGGTCGAATATCGCGACCTGCCAGCGGTGGTGGAGCCGGGAGACGCGCTGGCTGGCGGGGCGCCCCAGCTGCACGCGGACATCCCCGGCAACGTCGCGTTCGACTACGAGTACGGCGACGAGGCGAAGACGAACGAAGCGTTCGCGCGCGCCGCGCACGTCACGCGCCTGACGCTCGACTGCACGCGCCTCGTCGGCAACCCGATGGAGCCCAAGGCCTGCGTCGCTGCGTACGACGCGGCCACGGACACCTACGATCTGTACTCGCCTACCCAGGGTATGTCCATGACCCGGGCAGGGATCTCGGGCATCACCGGCCTTCCGCCCGAGCGTTTCCGCGTCCACGCCCGCGACGTGGGAGGGGGCTTCGGCATCCGCTCCGACGCCTACGTGGAATACCTTGCCTGCCTGCTCGCGGCGAAGCAGCTCGGCAAGCCGGTAAAGTGGGTCGGCTCGCGCGCCGAGACCTTCATGAGCGACTATCACGGGCGCGCTGCGATCATGACCGGCGAGCTCGCGCTCGACCGTGACGGCAACTTCCTCGCGATCCGCTTCGACTGGCTCGTCAATTCGGGCGCGTACCTCTCGCAGCCCGGGCCGGTGATCAATACGGTCACGCCGGCCACGCACGCGGTCAACGCCTACCGCATTCCCGTGGTGTATGGCCGCCACCGCCTGGTGCTCACCAATACCACGCCCACCACCGCCTACCGCGGCGCCGCGCGCCCCAACGTGTCCTACCTCGTCGAGCGGCTGGTGGAGGCAGCCGCCCGCGAGATCGGGATCGACCGCATCGAGCTGCGCCGGCGCAATCTCATCCCGCGGGCGGCGTTTCCATACAAGGCGGCGACCGTGGACTACGACAGCGGCGATCCTCCCGGCCAGCTCGAGCAGGCGCTCGAGCATTCGCAGTGGAAGGCGTTCGAGCCGCGGCGTGCGGAGGCGGCGCGGCGAGGAAAGCTGCGCGGCATCGCGTGCGCGATGTTCATCGAGCCCGCCGGGGCGAGTGTCGCGCCCAAGGAGGAGGCCTTCATCAAGTTCGGGGAGTCCGGCAACGCGCTCGTCTACGCGCTTGCCGGGCCATCAGGGCAGGGACATGAGACGGTGTTCCCGGAAATCGTCGCCGAGATCCTGGGTCTGGACGTTGAGAAGATTACGCTCCGCGCGAGCGACCCGGCCGGGCCGCCGCTCGTGGGCGCCGGCACCATCGGCTCGCGCTCGATGATGTCGCACGGGGGCGCCATGGCGCTCGCGGCGCGCGAGGTGATCCGCAAAGGCATGGATCTCGCGGCGAACGAGATCGAGGTCGCGGCTTCCGACCTCGAGTTCGAGCACGGCCGCTACCGCGTCAAGGGCACCGATCTCGCGGTGAAGCTCGAGGCAATCGTCCGGAAGTATGCCGGCGCTTCGCCCCACCCCCTCGACTCGATGGGCGCGCTTGCGACGCCGCGGGCCTTTCCGGGCGGCGCGCACGTGGCGGAGGTCGAGGTGGACCCGGAGACCGGAGCGGTCACGATCCTGCGCTACATCGCGGTGGATGATTGCGGGCGCATCCTCAACCACGTGCTGCTCGAGGGGCAGCTGCACGGCGGCATCATCCAGGGGATGGGGCAGGTGATGGGCGAGCACTGCGTCTACGACGCGAACGGTCAGCTCCTCACGGGCAGCTTCATGGACTACACCATGCCGCGCGCGGGGATCGCGCCGGATATCCGGCTCTACGACCACTCGGTGCCGTCGCCGAACAACCCGCTGGGCGTGAAGGGCGCCGGCGAAGCGGGAACGACCGGGGCGTTGCCGGCGCTCGCGCTCGCGGTGCTCGATGCGCTGCACCCGCTCGGCGTGGATCACCTCGACCTGCCGTACACCTCCGCCCGCGTCTGGCACGCGATCGCGGCCGCGAAGCACAAATCCTGAAGGCCCGCATCAGGGCCGGTGCAGCGTTGGCGCCTCGCGCGTGAACACGCGCCGGCCGCGCTTGAATCCCATCGCGGGCTGCGCCACGGTTGCGACGACCTCGGCCGGCGTCGCCGCATTCCACACCACGAGGTCGGCCGGGTTGCCGGGCGCGATACCGTAGTCGTTCCTGCGCAGGATCCGCGCCGGGCGGCTCGACACCATCGCGAAGCACTCGGCGAGCTCCTCCGGCCTCGAGCGCTGCACGACGTTGGCGTAGAGATTCGCGATCCGCACCAGCGAGCAGTCGCCGAAAGGCGTGAAGGCATTCAGCACGTTGTTGGTTGAAATGGAGCAGTTCGCTCCCTCGGCGATCAGCGCGTTCGCGTCCGCGACGCCGCGGATGACGCTGTGCTCGAGGTGGCGCCCGCTGGTGAACATGTCGGTCGCCGGAAGCACCGTCACCGCGACCCCTGATGCGGCGAGCCGCTTGCTGAGCGCCACAATCTCCGCCGGCGGCAGGCAGGAGTACTTGTTGCCGTGGCCGATCGCGACGCGCCCGCCCCAGCCGTAGCGGTCGGCGAGGTCGCAGACGAGAAAGATCGCCATGTCGTGGGTGGTGTGGCCGCCGTCGAGATGGATATCCACATCGACGTCGAACTCGCGCGCGAGCTCGAAGATGCGCCGGATTTGCCCTGGCCCGTCGCTGTCGTAACGCGGCGCGCCGCCGACCACCCGGGCGCCGCGCTTCAACGCCGTGACGACATTCGCTTCGGCCCCCGGCACGTTGGTCCAGCCTTCCTGGAGAAAGACGCAGATCTGCAGGTCGATCGCCCAGGCGTAATCGCGCGCAATGTGCTCGACCGCATCAAAACCGTGCAGGCCCACGTTCGGATCGACCTCGACGTGGGTCCGCATGTGACCCACGCCGTTCACGACGCACTGCTCGAGCGTCTGGCTCGCGCGCGCATAGATGTCCTCGACCGTGAACGTGTGCTTGATCGCGGAGGTCCGCGCCATGTGATCGGTTGCGCGGCGATCCTTCTGCGGCTCGCAGCGCTCGACGATCCGCGACTTGTCGAGGTGGAAGTGGCTCTCCACCAGCCCGGGCGAGACCAGGCGCCCGCGGGCATCGATGTTCTCGCCCTCGCCGGCGAGGCGGGGCCCTACAGCGGCGATGCGTCCGCCCGCAACGGCAATATCGATCGGAGCGCCAGCCGCTTTGCCGTCCGCCAGCCGCGCATTCCGCAGAATGAGATCGAAGGCCATGCCGGCGCGCCGAGCGTTATTGGTTCGCCAGCTCCAGCAGCGCCGCGGTGAGCACGCGCGCGCCGGCGGCAAGATCGGCGGGCTTTGCGTTCTCCGCCTCGTTGTGAGACACGCCTTTCTCGCACGGCACGAAGATCATCCCGGTGGGGCAGACGCGCGCCATGTACATCGCGTCGTGGCTCGCTCCCGAGGCGAGCCGCATGCTGGGAAGCCACAGCTCGTTCGCCGCGCGCTCGACCGCGTCCACGACGCGCGAGTCAAAAACGCATGGGTCATCGTGCAACGTGGGCGTGACTTTGATGGCGCACGGTACGGCAGCTTTCCTTGCCGTGGGCTCCACGGATTTGCCGAGGCGGTCTATCGTGACCGGGTCCGGATGGCGCACGTCGACAGAAAACAGGACGTGGCTCGCCACCGAGTTGGGTGAATTGGGGGTCACCAGCATGCGCCCGACGGTGAAACGCACGGTGTCGGACGCATCGCGCGTCAATTCGTGGAGCGCGTGGATGATCTGGATGGAACTGCGCAACGCGTCCTGTCGCAGCGCAAGCGGCGTCGTGCCGGCGTGGTCGGTCTTGCCGAAGACCTCGACGTTGAACCAGCGCAACCCCTGGATGCCGGTGACGACGCCGATGGTCTTCCCCGCGTTCTCCAGCAGCGGCCCCTGCTCGATATGCGCCTCGATGTAGGCGGCGGCTGGCGTCTGCAACGTCCGCTGTGCGAGGCCCGGCGTGGCCGCAAGCGTCTGCGCCAGCGCATCCCGCAACGCGATCCCTTCGTTGTCCTTCACATCGAGGAATTCATCCAGCCTGCGGGCGCCGGTGTAGATCGCCGAGCCCATCGTGCACGGCGGAAAGCGCCCGCCTTCCTCGTTGGTCCAGGCGACGAGCTCGACCGCGCGCTTGGTCTTGACCTGCGCCGCGTCCATTGCCTCCAGCGCTTCCAGCGCGGCTAGCACGCCGTAGATGCCGTCGAAGCGCCCACCGCGAGGCTGGCTGTCCATGTGGCTGCCGGTCATCACCGGGGCGGCGGCCCGGTCCTCACCCGGCCGGCGCACGAAGAGATTGCCGATGGCGTCGGCACCCACCTCGAAATTGCGTTCGCGCGCCCAGCCGATCAGCACCTTACGGGCGGCGATGTCTTCCTTGGAGAGCGCGGCGCGATTGACGCCGTTGCCGGGAATCGCGCCGATGCGCGCCATCTCCATGAGGCGGCGCCACAGGCGCTCCTCGCTGACGCGGGCGACGGCCTCCTGGTGGGCTTCGCGCATGACCCGGCGCCGGGGCTCAGCGGACGTTCCAGGACGCGAAGCCGCAGCCCACGTAGACGTTGGGGATGGGGTCGTAGCGGATCAGCTCGAAGCCGCGCGCGCGCGCGGCGCCGTGGGCAGCGACCCAGTTGCGCACTTCGGATGCGCCGTTGCCGGCGCCGGGCAGGCGCTCGTTGAGGAACTCGATCAACGCGCGCGGATCGCCACGCTCGAAGCGTTGAATGCAATCGCGGTCGAACGCCTCGTCGATGCGGCCCATGTCCGGCTCGCCGATCGAGTGGCTTAACCCCCCGGTAGCGAGGATTGCGACGCGCAGCTTCCCCGGAAAGCTCGCAACGGCCTCCGCGAGCATCGCGCCCCAGTCGAAGCAGCGCTTGACCGAGGGGTAGGGCGGCTCGAGATCGTTGAACACCACGGGGACGATCGGCGGCAACGGATCGAGACCGGCTTTCCACAGCGGGATGCAGAATCCGTGGTCGAGCGCGAGCCGGTACGACACGGAAGGCTCGAAGTCGTGCTCGTGCGCGTGCCGCACGATATGCTCGGCGAGCGCCGGGTGACCGGGCAGCGTGCGGTGCGGAAAATCGTGGAGCCAGGGCTCGGGCGGACCGTCGTGGACCTCGCCGACGCCGACGCAGATCGCGGGCAGGTTGTCGATGAAGAAATTGACCCAGTGATCGGGCGAGATCACGATAAGCGCGTCGGGACGCGCCGCCCGCATGCGCTTGCCGAGCTCGGAAAACGCCGAGTCAAGGCCCGACTGCTCCGCGGGCGTGAGCTTTCCCCAGTTGCGCACGATCATCGGACCGTGGCTCGCGGCGTAGACGCCGGTCAACTCAGCCATGGGCGGCCCTCGCCGGGGCCCGTGCGCCGGTAGAGCGGATCCTGCGGAGAAATTCGTCCTCCGGCATGCCCGCCATCAGGAAGTAGAACCTCAACAGGTACGGATTGACGAGCTTTGAGAGAGTTCCCACGTCGTCGGACTCGACCGCGGCACGCACTTCGGCCTTGAGCGGGTAGCGATCGAGCACCTTCCCGCGGCCGGCGCGGTACTCATTCGCCAGCGCCGGATTCTGCAGGTCGAAAAAAAGCTTGGACAACCAGTAGTCGCGCATCTTGAAAGTATCGCGCCAAACCCGGATTCACGCCACTGTGTCCAATGTTGCGGTCTCGAGCACGATGCAGATGCCCCTGACGATCTCCTCGAGCGCCAGCGTTGGCGCACCCGCCGGCGCCTGCTGCGGCAGGCAGGGCACATGCAGGAATCCGCCGCGAAACGCGTGTCCGCGCGTCGCGGCGAGGTGCATGAGACCGTAGAAAACATGGTTGCACACGAAGGTGCCGGCGCTCATCGAGAGCTCGGCCGGGAGCGCCTCTGCGTGCAGCGCGGCGACGGCCGCCCGCACCGGCAGCGTGGCGAGGTAGGCCGCCGGACCGCCCGCGACGACGGGCGTGTCGGCGGGCTGCGCCCCGTCGTTGTCGGGAATGCGCGCGTCCTGGATGTTGACCGCAACCCGCTCCACGCACAGCGCGGCGCGCTCGCCTGCCTGCCCGACGCATAGAACGAGCTCCGGCCTGGCGCGCGCGATCGCCGCCTCGAGCGCGGGCAATGAACGGCTGTACGAAGTCGGCAGAGTGGCGGTTGCGATCTCGAGCGTGCCGATGCGCGCCGGCAGCCGCCGCACCGCCTCGAGCGACGCGTTGATACGCTCGCCGCCGAACGGATCGAAGCCGGTGACCAGAACACGCATTAGGTGACGAGTGACGAGTGACGAGTGACGAGTAATGAGTGATGAGAGCGAGATTCTAAATCACCTGTCACCCGTCATTCATCACTCATCACTTTTCTTGAGTCATAATGACACCTTCATAGGCGAAGCGCCATGGACCTGCTGGAAGTCGTCCTGTTCCTGCTGCTGTGCTCGGTTGCCCTCGGCTGGGTCGCGCGCCGCCTCAATTTCCCCTATCCCATCGCGCTGGTGATCGGCGGCGCGGCGCTCGGCTTCCTGCCGGAGATGCCGCAGTTCCCGTTCGATCCCCAGTTCATCCTGGTGCTGGTGCTGCCGCCCATCCTCTACCAGGCGGCGCTGCTCACGTCGTGGCGCGATTTCCGCGCGAATATCCGCCCCATCGGCTTCCTCGCCGTCGGTCTCGTCATCGCGACCACGCTTGCGGTCGGGGCGGCGCTGAAGTTCGTGGTGCCGGATATCCCCTGGGCCGCCGCGTTCGTGCTCGGCGCCATCGTGTCGCCCCCCGATGCGGTGGCGGCGACGGCGATCCTGACGCGGTTGAATGTCCCGCGCCGCGTGGTCACGATCCTCGAGGGCGAGAGCCTGGTCAACGACGCCTCGGGGCTCGTGCTCTACAAGTTCGCGGTGGCGGCGGTCATGACCGGGGCGTTTTCGCTGCGCGACGCGAGCGTCGAGTTCGTCGTCGTGGCGGTCGGCGGCATCGTGATCGGGATCATCCTGGGGTGGTTCTTCGTCTTCATCCATCGCCATCTGGGCGATGTCTTCATCGAGGTCCTGATGACGTTGGCGGTCCCTTACATCTGCTACATCCTCGCCGAGGCCCTGCACCTGTCGGGCGTGCTGGCGGTGGTCGCCGCGGGGCTCGTGCGCGGGCGCTACGCCCCGGAAGTCGTCTCGGCCGAGATGCGCATCATCGCGCGCTCGGTGTGGAACCTGCTCGTCTTCCTGCTGAACAGCCTGGTGTTCATCCTGATCGGCCTGCAGCTCTCGGGGATCATCGGCCGGTTGACCGGCTACTCGGCGGGCGACCTCATGTTTTACGGCGTCCTGGTGAGCGTGGTGGCCATCGCCGTGCGCTTCGCGTGGATCTATCCTGCTTCGTGGCTGGCGCGGTTGGTGAGCCTGGGCCAGCGCGGGCGCGAGCCCGCACCCACCGAGCCGGAGCTCTTCATCATGAGCTGGTGCGGCATGCGCGGCATCGTGTCGCTCGCGGCCGCGCTGGCCCTGCCGCTCGCGCTCGACGATGGAACGCCGTTTCCGGGGCGCGATCTCATCATTTTTCTCACCTTCGTGGTGATCGCGGCGACCCTCGTGCTGCAGGGTCTGTCGCTCGGGCCGCTGATCCGCACGCTGCACGTCGGCACGGACTGGAGCGAGCACCAGGAGGAGCAGCATGCCCGCTTCGCGCTCGGCAAGGCGGCGATCGCGGCGATCAGCGAAGTGGCGCAGAAGGAAGGCATTGCGCCCGAGCTGGCCGAGCGCATCCGCGCCGAGTTCGCGGAGAAAGTGAGGATTGCCCCGCCCGGCGGTCAGGTCATCACCGGCGGCGCCGACGTCGCGAGGCGCCTGCGGGTCGCGGCGATCCGGGCGGAGCGCCAGGAATTGATCCGCATCTGGCGCGCGAACAGGATCAGCGACGACGTGCTGCATCACCTCGAGGAAGACCTCGACTACCAGGAGTCGCGCCTGTAGTCCCAAACTGTGGAGAACAAAGTAATGGACGAGAAGACCTTGCGGCGCGATGTCGCGCTTTCCAACCGGATCATCGAGCGCTTCGGGCTGTCGAACGCGTTCGGCCATGCGAGCGCGCGGATCCCGGGCACGAATCGGTTCTATATCTCCACCCGGCGCAGCCCGGGCCTCGCCGACGAGAACAAGCTTCTCGTCATCGACACCGACGGGAAGATCCATTCGGGCGACGGCACGCCGAACAGCGAGTTCTGGATCCACGCCAGGATCTATGCGGCGCGTCCCGAAGTAAACGGTGTCGTGCACGCCCACCCGCTCGCCTGCATCGCGTTGACGCAGATCGGGGAGCCGCACCGCGTCGTGCACAACCAGGGCGGGGCCTTTGCCGGCGGCGTGCCCGAGTACGAACGCATCGGGTTGATCCGCTCGCGCGAGCTCGGAGATCTCGTCGCACAGCGACTCGGCAAAGGGGTCGCCGTCATGATGCGCGGCCACGGCATCACCACGGCGCTCGCGGACGTCCGCGCCGCGACGGTCGCGGCATGCTTCCTCGAGGAAAGCGCCGATCTCCAGGTGCGCATGCTGGCAGCGGCTGGCGGCGACGCGAAGCGGATTCGCGCCTTCACGCGCGAAGAGGCCGAGCTGACCGGTGGGCAGACCGGGCCGAGCGTCGCGGCGGCGGGGCGGGCGTGGGAGTACTACTCTGCCGTCGCCGAGCAGCGGCCACTCGGCGGGTAGCTTCGATCAACTGACGAGCGAGTAGCGCCGGTCGGCGGCGAGGCACTGCGCCTCGGGCAGGCCGAGATCCTTGCGCACCATGTTGGTGCCGAGGACGAGCGACACCATCTTGTACTGGGCGTGGCGGCGGCTCATGCCCTCGCGCCCCATGCCGCAGTCGGAGCAGATGGCGAGCCGCTCGGCCGGGATGTGCTCGAGCGCGCGGCGGATCAAGGCGGCCACTTCCTCGGGCCGCTCGATCTGCAGCGTGTGATGGTCGATGACGCCGATGCCGACCTTCTGCTGCTTGATGTGCTTGCCGATCGCGGCAAGATCGATGCCCCCGGAACTGCAGGTCTCGAAAGTGATGAGGTCGGCGTCGACGCGGCTCATCACCTCGAGCGCCGGCGCGTAGCTCTGCACCTTGGCGAACATGCGCTGCTGCGACGGATTGCCCCAGCAGGAGTGGCACCATACTTCGGTCTTCGCGCGCAGCCCGCGCACGGTGTTGTTGAAGACTTTGAGCATGAACTCGGGATTGATGACGGCATCCGTCAACCCGCGTATCGCCACCAGGTGGATCTGCGGCTCTTCCATCTGGATCACGGGGCAGCCGGCGTCGGCGAGCGCGTGCAGCTCCTCGTTGAAGGCGTCGGAGAGCGCCATGATGCGGTCGCCGACGCTCTTGTAGTGCTTGTCGCCTACCGCGAACGCCAGCAGCTCGGGCGTGATGGTGCCGAACTTGACTGGCTTCGCCGTCAGGCGCTGCGCGGCCTTCCACAGCTCCACGTACTGCAGCTTGCCGCGCCCCACCGGCCCGACGATACTGGGGAAGATCTTCGCTTCCACGTAGTCGTGCAGGATGTGCCCGCGCGGAAACGCGGTGCCGCCGCCGCTGCCCGGAAGCGCGATGGCCTCGTGGTCGAAGCCCGCCATGTGCTTCGGGGGATAAGAGGTCCAGCTCTGGCCGCCGACCTCCTCGTCGAAGCGGCAGTCGCCGTCGGTGCAGATATCGAGGCCCGCGGTTTCCTGGTCGCGCAGGTAGACCGAGAGCGCGTCGGTGTACTGCTCGCGGAACCGCGAGTTGACCATCGCCTCGAGGAAGGACTTGTTGCCGAGGTTGGCCGTGTACCACGCCGGGCGCGGCAACGAGCCGATGATCGTGGTCGGAAGGACGGTGTTGGCGGTTGCCTTGTACATGAGGGCTCCGTTTTCCAGCTTCAGCGGGGGAGTGCGATCTGCCTGATCTTCTCCATCTCGCCGGTTGCCTGCTGCAGCGCCGCGCTCGTGCGCTTGCGGGCCTCCGCGGCCAGATTGGCGTCGACGAGCGGCGCCGTCCGCGAGCGGGCGGCGAGCTTCGCAGCCGAGGCGGGCAGGGACTCCAGCAGCTTGTCGAGCGCTTCGGTCGCGCTCGCGTAGTCGCGGTAGTCCTTCTCGACGCGCTCCTTGCGCTCCACCGCCTCGCGGACCCACGCGCCGGTGCGGTTGTCGGCACGCATGTGATCGCGCAGCGCCTGGGCGCTTGCGTTCAGCTGCCGGCGGAACCGGTAGCTCGCCGCCTGCCGGACGAGAATCTCCCGGCTCGTAAGGAGGAAGTCATCGATCGCGTCCGTCAGCTCCCGGTTGCGCCCCGCGTCGAGGCGCCTCAGGGTCTCGAGGTTGCGGGTCGCGGTCGCGGCGTATTCGCCGACTGACTGGACCAACTCGGACGACGGCTGACGCGGATCCGTGGTGAGCGCCTCCTGCAGGTGACGGCCGGTTTCCTGGGCCAGCGCCATTGCGGTCTTGCCCGTATCGCTCTTCTTCTGGATCCCGTAGGCCCAGTAGCCGAGCGCCGCCGCGACGACGAGCGCGACCACCGCGATCAAAGGGGTTCTGGATGCTGTAGCCATGTCGATTCGCCTTGGTTAATGGTACGCCAACACTGACTCGAGCTAACCCTGCTTGCCTTCCCGCGCCCAGGAGTCGCGCAAGGTCACGGTCCGGTTGAAAACGGGCGCGCCGGGCTTCGAGTCCCGCAGGTCGGCCACGAAGTACCCGTGCCGCTCGAACTGGAAGCGGTTCTCGGGCCGCGCGTCCCTCAGCGACGGCTCGAGCTGCGCGGTGATCAATCTCACTGAAGCGGGATTGAGGTCTGCAATCCAACTTGCGTCGGCCGAATCGCCCCCACCCTCGCCCTCCCCCCCGGGGGGAGGGGAGGAGCGGCCGGGCTGCGCCACCCGGAACAGGCGGTCGTAGAGCCGCACTTCGCCCGGGCACGCGTGCCGCGCCGAGACCCAGTGGATGTTGCCCTTCACCTTGCGCTTCTCTGCGCCGGGCGTGCCCGATTTCGTGTCGGGGTCGTAGGTGCAGTGCACGGCCGAGAGGTTGCCCGCGGCGTCTTTCTCCAGGCGGGTGCACTTGACGAGAAACGCGTAGCGCAACCGCACCTCGTTGCCGGGAAAGAGGCGGAAGTAGCCCGCGGGCGGTGTTTCCACGACGTCCTCGCGCTCGATCCAGAGCTCTTTCGAGAATGGAACGGCGCGGGTGCCGAGCTCGGGCCGCTGCGGGTGGTTCGGCGGGCGGCAGTCCTCGGACCGCCCCTCGGGATAGTTGTCGATCACGAGCCTGACCGGGTCGAGCACGGCGACGCGGCGCGGCGCGACCTCGTTCAGGTGCGCGCGCATGCAGTCCTCGAGAATGGAATAGTCGATCCACGAGTCGGCCTTGGCGACGCCGATGCGCTCGGCGAATCGGCGGAAGCCCTCCGGGGTATAGCCGCGCCGCCGCGCACCGACGAGGGTGGGCATGCGCGGGTCGTCCCACCCGGAGACGTGGCCTTCTTCGACCAGCTGGATCAGCTTGCGCTTGGAGAGCACGACGTAGGTGAGATTCAGTCGCGCGAACTCGATCTGCTGCGGAAGCGGACGCTGCAGCAGCCCGCCCGCGGCAAGGCGCTCGAGCAGCCAGTCATAGAACGGCCGCTGGTCCTCGAACTCCAGCGTGCACAGCGAGTGCGTGATGTTCTCCAGCGCGTCCTCGATCGGGTGCGCGTAGGTGTACATGGGGTAGACGCACCACGCGTCGCCGGTGCGGTGGTGCGAGGCCTTGCGCACGCGGTAGATCGCGGGGTCCCGCAGGTTGATGTTGGGCGATGCCATGTCGACTTTCGCGCGCAGCACGTGCTCGCCTTCCTTGAAACGGCCCTCGCGCATCTGGCGGAAGAGCTTGAGGTTCTCGGCGACGCTGCGGTCGCGGTAGGGGCTGATCTTGCCGGGCTCGGTCAATGTGCCGCGCAGCGCCCGCATCTGCTCGGCGCTCAAGCTGTCCACGTATGCGTTCCCATTCTCGATCAGGTGCTCGGCCGCGCGGTACATGAAGTCGAAGTAGTCGCTGGCGTAGTAGAGGTGCGGCCCCCAGTCGAAGCCGAGCCATTTCACGGCAGCGATGATCGAATCGACGTACTCCTGCTCCTCTTTTTCCGGGTTGGTATCATCGAAGCGCAGGTGGCACGCGCCGCCGTACTCGAGCGCGAGCCCGAAATTGAGGCAGATGGATTTCGCATGCCCGATGTGCAGATAACCGTTCGGCTCCGGCGGAAAGCGCGTGCGGATCTTCGCGGTGTCCTTCGCCGCCCCTTCGTGCGTTTGCGCTGGGCCAGGCTTCCCGCCCCACGTGCGGGCGGCGTACTTGGCGATCGCAAGGTCGGCCTCGATCGCGGCACGGATGAAATTCGATGCGGACGCGGGCTGCGGCGCGGACTTCTTCGATTTCGCGGGAGCGGACATCGGCGCTATTCTAGCCGAGACGCCGGTACGATCCCCTTCGGACGAGGGGCTTGATACACTCGCGCAAGCCGCGCGCAGGCGGCGCAAGCCTGAAGGGAGGAGGAAATGCGTTGGACGAACATCGTATGCCGTGCCGGCGCGGCGATCCTGATTTCTGCAGGTACCGGAGCCGCGGCATGGGCGCAACCGTATCCGACGAAACCGGTACGGATCGTGGCGCCGTTCGGCCCGGGGGGCCTCGTGGACGTGCTGGCGCGCGCCGTCGGCGAGAAGATGCGAGCGAGCCTCGGCCAGCCCATCATCGTGGACAACCGGCCCGGCTCGGGCGGCAACATCGGCGCCGACATCGTGGCGCGGGCGGAGCCCGACGGCTATACGCTGCTCATGTCCTCGGCAGGAATCCTCAGCATCAACGAGGCGCTCTACCCGAAGATGCCGTTCGATCCCCAGACTGCGTTCACGCCGGTTTCGCTGGTCGCGCAGATGAACATGCTCGCGGTGGTGAACAGCGGTTCTCCCATCAAGACCGCGAACGATCTCATCTCCGCGGCGAGGAAGGAGCCGGGGAAGCTCAACTTCGGCTCTCCAGGCAATGGCACCACCGGGCACCTCGGCATGGAGCTCTTCCAGTATGCGGCGAAGGTGAAGCTTACCCACGTGCCGTACAAGAGCGCGGCCGAAGCCGTGCTGGCGTTGAGCGGCAACCAGATCCAGGGCGTGTTCGACAACCCGCCGACCGTGCTGCCGCACATCCGCGCGGGGAGGCTGCGCGCGCTGGCCTACGCCGCGCCGAAGCGCTTCCCACTTCTGCCGGATGTGCCGACCTTCGACGAGTCGGCGCTGAAGGGCTTCGAGGCGTCCTCCTGGTTCGGGCTGGTGGCGCCGGCAAGGACGCCGCGGGCGATCGTCAACCTGCTCGCGCAAGAGACCGGGAAGGCGCTGCGTGAGCCCGACGTCGAAAAACGCTTCGCGGACCTCGGCGCGACGCTCGTCGGCAACACGCCGGAGCAGTTCGGCACGTTCATTCACGCCGAGACGAAGAAGTGGCACGGGGTTGTCAGGGCAGCCGACATCAAACTGCAGTGACTGGGCCACAAGCGCGTTTTGGGGTAACGTACTGCCTATGGGACACCGCGAGTCCAGATCGATCGTCACCGTCGACCCCCAAATTCTCGGCGGAACACCGGTATTTGCGGGCACGCGAGTTCCGGTAAAGAACCTGTTCGACTACCTCGAAGCCGGGGACGGCCTTGAGGTGTTTCTGGACGCCTTTCCCTCCGTCACTCGGGAACAGGCGGTCGCCGCGCTCGAAATGGCGCGCGAGGCGCTGGTAGCGGATGCGCATCCTGCTTGACGAATCCCTCCCACGCCACCTCGCCGCCGAATTTCCCGCACACGAGGTTCAAACCGTCCAGAAAATGGGATGGTCGAGCCTGAAAAACGGTGATCTGCTGGAGCGTGCCAGCGGCCGGTTCGACGCACTGCTGACTGCAGACCAGAATATCGAGCATCAACAGAACCTGGCGCGCTTCGATGTCGCTGTTGTCGTGCTCGTAGCAAGAGATAATCGCATCGAATCACTGCAGCCTATCGTGCCGGCTGTCGAAAAGCTCCTGAAGGAAATCAAGACCGGAAGTTTGACTCGCGTTGGTGTGTAATTCGAAAGCCCGACTCACGCCCCCTTGGAAATTTCCCGCGCCGTTAACTTGAGTATCTCGATGAACCGCTTGGCGGCGGGGGAGAGGTAGCCGCCGTCGCGGTAAATTACGCCCACGGAACGGCGCCATGTGACCTCCTTCACGGGAAGCGGTTTCAGGCGGAATCGTGGCGCTGCCTGCCGAATAATCCGTATTGAGATGAACCCCAGAAGATTGGAAGAAGCCACGGTCTGGAGCCTGAGGCGTACGGACCGTGTCTCGACAGCGACGCGGGGAGGAGACAGCCCTCTATCCTGAAATGCCCGGTACAGCCAATGCCAAGGAAGCATATTGACCGGAGATAGTGCCCATCGCTCCCGGGCAAGATCCACCAGCGTCACAATCTTTCTCCTTGCAAGCGGATGGTTGGCCGATGCGTAGACGACGACCTCGTCGTCATACAAGATTTCCTTGACGCAGCCCTCGTAAGGAGATTCAGTGAGGTAGTTGACGATCAAGTCCAGCTGTCCATTGCGCAGCGCCGGTAGCATCACATCGTTGTCAGAAACGGTGATCGCCAGCGTCACGTTTGGCGCGTCTTTCAGCAGAGCGGCGTAAGCAGCGGGCACTTCTTCGGCTCGAGCCGCGCTTACACCGATGCGCAGATGGCCTGCGCGTCCTTCGCTCAGGTCCGCGGCTTCACGGGTCACATCGTCCAGAGTCAAACGAATCCGGCGCACCTGCGCCAGTAATGCGGAGCCCACCTCGGTCAGTTCCACGCCTTTGGGCGTGCGTTTGACCAATTTTGCCTTCATGGACTCTTCCAGCCGGCGCAAACTCTTGCTAAGTGCCGGCGGGCTCAACCCTAAGGCTTCAGACGCGCGCCGTACATTGCTGTGTTCGGCCACGGCCGCGAAATATTCGATGTCACGTAGCTCCATACCGTTAACCAAAATTCAGTAAGAGATGAAAACTAGATAATTGCGGAAAACAGGATGCGATGTCAATATCGTTTCGACTTTCTGAACCGGTTGGTCGAGATACACGACGCGAGTGATCAGCGGTAACGAGCAGGAGGGAATATGGGTACTTTTCTGAGAGTCGCCGTAGCAACCCTGATAGGTGCGGTAACCGCGACAACGCAGGCATTCGCGCAGAACCCCTCGACAGGCTCAGAGCAGGCTTACCCCACAAAGTTCGTCCGCATTATTGCCGGGGCTGCCGGCAGCATGGGTGACATTGTTGCGCGCCAGTTGGGACAGCGGCTCGGCGAACGCTGGGGTCAGTCCGTCGTGGTCGAGAACCGACCCGGCGGCGGGAACACGATCGCGACCGGCCTCGCTGTGAGATCGACCCCAGACGGCTATACGCTTGCAATGTCTGACCGAACTTCACTCGCGGTCGCACCGAGTGCCTTTAGATACCTTTCGTACGATCCCGCCAAAGACCTCGCGCCGATCACGCTCGTTGCCCGAGCACCGCTGTTGATCGTTGCTCATCCATCCATTCCGGCAACTAAGCTGCGCGAGTTGATTGACTACGCTAAACAGCGTCCCGGCGCTCTCAATTACGCCGCGGCTGCCCAAGCAACCGTTAATCATATCGCCGGGGAGCTCTTCAAGCAGATGGCCGGCGTTGAGATTACGGCTGTTCATTACAAGGGTACGGGAGCGGCAATGCTGGCGGTCGTTGGCGGCGAGGTGCAGATGGGTTTCGGCATGATACCCGTTGCCCTGCCGCACGTAACAGCTGGCAAACTGAAGGCGTATGCTGTCACCAGCAACAAACGCTTTTCCGGCCTGCCCAAAGTCCCAACCGCGGCCGAAGCGGGACTCCCGGGATTTGAATCCGACTATTGGATCGGAATGCTTGCTCCCGCACGCACGCCGGGGGTACTCATAGTCAGGCTCAACAACGAGATAGTCTCAATTTTGCGGACATCGGAGTTGCATGGATCGTTGCTCGCACAGGGCGCGGAGCTCGCCGCAGGCACCCCGGAAGAATTTTCTGCTTTCATCAAGAGTGAGACGGCGAGACTTAAGAAGGTGGTCGAAATTGCGGGTATACGCGTAGATTGACCACCTCGGCGCGACTCTTCAACGTCGCCCACGTCCGACGGCAGGTGACGGGTGATCGTTGATCAATGACGAATTTTCAAAACGTAACGGGTCGAATCACGACTCACAAATCACGATTCACGCCGTTCCTTACCTTGGCGGCTACACCGCCAAGGTAGCAATGCAGCCGGTAATGGCGTAAGCCGGAATCGGCTCGAAGCACAGCGTTTCGCCGCGCGCGCCCTCGGTGGCGGCGGAGACCACGATCCAGGCGCGGACCTCGTGGCCGCCGGGGCCGGCGTCGCGCTCGATCTCGTCCTCCGAGTAGCGGGTGAGCGCGTCGCGCCGGTGCGCGAGGAAGTCTTGCAGGAACGCGCGGTCCCACGCCTCGTTGATCTTTCCCGACTCCGGCACCGCCGGCCAGTGGGAGAGCCCACCGCACGCGAGGAGTCCGATGCGCTCGGCACGCGTATCGATCGCCCGCCGGAGCGCGCGCCCGAGCGCGTAGCAGCGCTTCAGGGCCGGACGCGGCGCGGCGAGACAGTTGATGACGACGGGCACGATCGGCAGCCGCATGTCGGGCGTGAGAAGGTGCAGCGGCACCATGAAGCCGTGATCGAGCACGAGCTCTTCCGAATGCGCAATGTCCACGTCCTCGCTCACGGCCGTTGCAAGCGCGCGCGCAATCCGCGCGGCGCCCGGCACCGTCGTCTTGGGGATCTTGAGAAAGGGCTCGTCTTCCGACGGCCCCGGATAGCCTTCGGCCAGCCCGAAGCAGAATGCCGGCATGTTATTCATGAAGAAATTGGTGAAGTGCTCGGCGCTCACCATGACGAGCGCGTCGAGCCGGGCCGCTTCGAGGCGCTCTCGCAGTCGCTGGTAGGCGGGGAAAAACACCGCGCGCTGCTGCTCGGTCGCGTTCTGCGGGCGGCCGGTGATGCCGGGCGCGTGCACCGCGGCGGCGGCAAAGGCGAGAGGCATTATTTTCCCCGCGCATCGCGGGCGCGTTGAAGCGCCGCGAGGTAATCCGTCCACTTGAGCCCGGAGCGGCCGGCGAAGGGCGCAAGCAGCAGCGGATGCGCGCCCATCAGGTGGAGCGTTCCGACATCGGCCTCTGCGAGTGCGCGCCGCTCTTCCTGGGTCAGCGGATACTCGGCGAGCACGACATCGGGTTCCGTGCCGAAGCGCCCACGCTCGGCCGAATCATTATTGAGGCGAAACAGCAGCTTTTGAACGGCGTAGAGGCTCACACGGGCCACCCCTTCTCACTGGGCCTTGTATCCCGTCTCCTTCACCAGCCTCGTGAAGCGCTCCAACTCGTCGCGCATGAATTTCGTGGAATCGGCGGCGGAATTTCCGATCGGGTCGGCGCCCTGCGCCTGCATGCGCTCCTTCATCTCGGGAGTGAAGAGCACTCGCGTCACCTCGGAGTTCAGCTTGGCGATGACCTCCGGCGGCGTGCGCGCGGGCGCGACGATGCCCTGCCACGATCCGGTCAGGAATCCCGGCAGGAATTCGGCGACGGCCGGCGTGTCGGGCAGGCTCGGGTGGCGCTTCTCGCTGGTCACCGCGAGGAGCCGCAGCCTTCCCGCCTTGACCGGCGGCAGCGTGGCGAGCATGCCGTTGAAGAGGACGTCGGCCTGCCCGGTCATCACGTCCATGATCGACTGCGCGCCGCCGCGCCCGGTGATGTATTCCCACTTGATGCCGGTGAGGTGGGCGAACTGCAGACCCGCGAGATAGGGCGCGCCCGCCGGGCTCGAGGCGTAGTTCAACTGGCCCGCGCGTTTCTTCGCGAGCGCGATCAGCTGCGGCACCGTGGTGACCGGCACGTTCGGGTGCACGCACAGCAGGTGCGGCGAATAGGAGATCGTGGTGATCGACGCGAAGTCGTTGACGCTGTACGGCGTCTTGGGATAGAGGACGGGGAGGATCACCCACACGCCGAGATCGGAGAGGACCAGGGTGTAGCCGTCGGGCGCGGACTTCGCGACCACCTCAACGCCGATCGCGCCGGCTGCGCCGGGTCGGCTCTCCACCACCACCGGCTGTCCCCATCTTTCCGTGAGCTTGGGCCCGATCAATCTCGACAGAATGTCGGAGGTGCCGCCCGGCGGAAACGGCACGACGATGCGGATCGGCCTGGCCGGAAAGGCCTGTGCCGGGCCGGTCGCAGGGGTCTGCTGGGCCTGCGCCGCGCTGCCCGCAAGTATCATCAAGACGCACGAAAGCGAGCGAATCATCGTCATGGTTGCCTCCGGGTGGATTGCCGATCGGGCGCGCCGCGTTTCCGCGACGCCATTGCCTCGGCTATTCTATACCGGTCCCATGAAACCCCTGACTGCAGGCGTGTTCGCGCGGCTGGCCGACGGCGGCTTTCACTCCGGCGAGGCGCTGGCGCGCAGCCTCGAGGTGTCGCGCGCGAGCGTGTGGAACGCGGTGCGCGACCTGGAGGCGACGGGTATCGAAGTCTACAAAGTGCACGGCCGCGGCTACCGCCTGCCGTATCCGGTCACGCTGCTCGACCGCGGCGCCGTCGAGCGTCACCTCGGCGCGAGCGCCGGGCGCTTCGCACTCGACATCCGCGACACCGTGGATTCCACCAATACGGTTCTCTTCGAACTTGCGGCGAACGGGGCGCCCGGGGGCACGGTGCTTGCCGCGGAATGGCAGTCGGGAGGCCGCGGGCGGCTCGGGCGCGCCTGGTATGCTGGAGTGGGGGAGGCACTCACCTTCTCGCTGCTGTGGCGGTCCGCGCGTGGCGCGGGCGCGCTCTCGGGCCTCACGCTTGCAACGGGCGTGGCAATTGCGCGCGCGCTGGAGTCGGCCGGCGCAAAGGGCGTCGCCCTCAAGTGGCCGAACGACGTGCTGTGGCGCGAGGGCAAGCTTGCGGGGGTTCTCTCGGAGCTGCAAGGCGATGCGCTGGGGCCGACCGCGGTGGTGATTGGCGTCGGCATCAACGTGCGCCTGTCGGACGCAACGCGCAGCCGCATCGGTCAGGCGGCGACCGACCTCGAAACCGCGTGCGGATCGGCACCCGACCGCAATCGGCTGCTTGCCGAAGCGCTGCGCGAGCTCGACCGGGTGCTCGAGGTATTCGGCCGCGACGGATTTGCGCCGCTGCGCACGGAATGGCAGCAGCGGCACGCGCACCAGGACAAGCGCGTGACGCTCATGCTGTCCGACGGAGCGCGCCGCAACGGACATGCGCGTGGCGTGGCGGAGGATGGCGCGCTGCTGCTCGAGACGGCATCCGGCACGCAGCGCATTCACAGCGGGGAGATCACGCTGCGTCCCCAAAGGCAGTGACGAGCGCATGCACATACTTGCCATAGACGCCGGAAATTCCCGCATCAAGTGGGGCGTGCACGAGGACGGCTCCTGGCTGGCGCAGGGCTGGGTGGCGACGGGCCGTGCAGCGCAGCTGTCCCGCGCGTGGGCGCGGATCGAGCGCCCGGACGCTGTCATCGCAGCCAACGTTGCCGGCGCGCGCATCGCGCGCACGCTCGCCGCCGCCGCGCGCCGCTTCCGGCGACCGGCGCGCTTCGTCACCAGCACGGCCGCGCAGTGCGGGGTGCGGAACAGCTATGCCAACCCGCGCCAGCTCGGCGCGGACCGCTGGGCGGCATTGATCGGTGCATGGAACCTCCATCGTGGCCCCTGCGTTGTCGTGAATGCCGGCACCACGGTGACGGTGGACGCGCTCGACGGAGGGGGTGTCTTCCTCGGCGGCATGATTGTCGCGGGCGCGGGCCTGATGCGCGATGCGCTGGCGCGCAACACGGCCGGACTGCGGCCGGGGCCCGGCCGCTTCGCCTATTTCCCTTCGCGCACGGCGGACGCGATCGAAAGCGGCGCGGTCAACGCGCTCGCCGGCGCGGTCGAGCGCATGGTGCGCTTCATGCGCGAGGCGGGCGTGCCGTCGCCGCTGACGGTGCTCGCCGGCGGGGCCGCGCAGATCCTCGCGCCGCAGCTTAACGGCGCGGTCGAGGTCGTGGATAATCTTGTGCTCGAGGGCCTGGTGCGCATTGCACTTGAGCCGTCACCCGTCACTCGTCACTCGTCACGCGACCCCGAGAAGTGAGAGCATTCTTCCTCCTGCTGGTCCTGGCTAACCTGGCGTTCTTCGTCTACGGGCACGTCGTGCTCGAGGGCGGCGCGGCGGAGAGCCGGATTCCCGAGCTGCAGGTCGCCACGGACCGGGTCCAGCTCGTCCAGGCGGGGGAGCTTGCGCCGGCCGCCAAGCCGCGAGCACCGGCCAAGTCGGTCCCGCCCGCGGAGCCGAAGTCCGCTACCGCCGCACCGGTCGCCTGCCTCGAGTGGGGCAATTTCGCCGGGCCGGGCGTGGCCAGGGCGGAAATCGCGCTTGCCCAGCTCGCGCTCGCGCCCGGACAGGTCGAGCGCGTGGTGATCGATGCGGGCGGCTACTGGGTGCACATCCCGCCGCTCAGGACCAGGAGCGAGGCCGACCGCAAGGTGGGCGAGCTGAGGGATCTCGGCGTGACCGAGTTCTTCGTGGTGCAGGACGCCGGCCCGTGGCGCAACGCGATCTCGCTCGGCATCTTCCGCACCGAGGAGGGCGCGCAGACTTTCCTGGCCGGCCTGCGCAAGCGCGGCGTGCGTTCCGCGATCGTGGCGCGGCGCGAGGACTTCCTCAAGCAGGTCGCGTTCTACGTGCGCGAGCCGAGCGAGGCGACCGTCGCCCAGCTGACGCTCATCCAGCAGGAATTCCCGGACAGCGAGATCAGGGCCGGTGCGTGTCCGCCGTCAGCACAGCCGGCGGGCGGCTAAGTATTGCGGATGCGCTGTAGCAGCAAGGTGGTCGAGCGCTCGTGCACGAACGGGATCGAGTGCACCGCGCCGCGCCAGCTTTTTACTTCCTTCGCACCCACGATCGCCTCGGGCTTCCAGTCGCCGCCCTTCACCAGCACCTCGGGCTTTGCGGCGAGGATGAGCGCGAGCGGCGTCTCCTCCTCGAACCAAGTGACGAGCGTTACTGCTTCGAGCGCGGCGACCAGCGCCACTCGGTCTTCGAGCGTGGTGACCGGCCGCCCTTCGCCTTTTCCGAGACGCCGGGCCGAGGCATCGGAGTTCACGGCGACCAGCAGGCTCGCGCCCAGCGCGCGCGCCTGCGCGAGGTAGGTCACGTGACCGCGGTGCAGGAGATCGAATACGCCGTTGGTGAACACCAGCGGCCGCTTGATTGACTTCAACCGCGCCGGCAGCTCGCGCGGGGGACAGATCTTCGCTTCGAACGCGGGTAAATGGGGACGCACACCTTTTCCTATGTGCTGCAGCCGAGATACGTGGAAAAGGTGTGCGTCCCCTGTCAGTCGAGGAACTCGAAGACCCGGACCACCTTCTGCACGCCGCTGGTGGTGCGCGCGATCTCGGTGGCGTCGTTCGCTTCCTGCTTCGTCATGAGCCCCATCAGGTAGACGATGCTGTTCTCGGTGACCACCTTGACATGCAGCGGGTTCAGCTTCTGGCTGTCGAGAAGGCGCCCCTTGACCTTCGACGTGATGACGGAATCGTTGCTGCGCACGGTATAGGAGCTCACGCCGGCAACCGCAAGCTCGTTGTGGACGCCGCGCACGTTCTGGACCGCCCACGCGATGCGCTCCGCCTCGGTGCGGGCCGCGGCGTCGGGCACCTCGCCGGTAAGGAGGACCATGCGGTTGTAGCTCGTCACGTTGACGTGCACGCCGTCCTTGAAGCGTTCGCCGATGCGGCTGGCGGTCCGGATCTCGATGCCCTCGTCCTCGGTGAGCGTCCCGACCGTGCGGCGGTCCTGCGAAAGCACGACCCCGGTGGCGGCGGCGCCGCCCGCGATGAGCGCGCCGCAGCCCTGGAGGAGCGGTAGCGCGGTGAGCAGTGCAATGATCGCGGTTCGCATCATTCGACTCCCAGTAACAGACAATCGATCGCATCGCACAGGCAGTGCAGCGTCAGCAGGTGGACTTCCTGGATACGGGCGGTGCTCTGCGCGGGAACGCAGATATGGATATCGTCCGGCCGCAGCGCCTCGGCCATCTTGCCGCCGTTGCGTCCCGTCAGCGCGATCGCGCTCATCTGGCACTCGTGCGCGGCCTGCATGGCCTGCACAACGTTGCGCGAATTGCCGCTGGTCGAGATGGCGAGCAGCAGGTCTCCGGCGCGGCCGAGCGCGCGCACCTGCTTGGAGAACACCTGGTCGTAGTGATAATCGTTGGCGATCGAGGTGAGGGTCGACGTGTCCGTGGTGAGCGCGATCGCGGCCAGCGCCGGCCGCTCCCGCTCGAAGCGGTTGATCAACTCCGCCGCGAAGTGTTGCGAATCGGCCGCCGAGCCGCCGTTGCCGCAGCTCATGATCTTCCCGTCGTTCTTCAAACATTGCACCATACGCTCGGCCGCCGCCGCGATCGGGCGCGCGAGCGCGTCCATGGATTGCAGTTTGAGGTGTGCGGACTCGGAGAAGTTCTCGCTGATGCGGGTGATGAGGTCCACGGTGCGCTGCCGCTACGGGTCTGCCGCTATTCTACCGACCGCCCCGGTCATTCACCAAACGCGTCGGTCAGCCACTCCACCTGCTGCTCGGCTCCGCGCACCAGCACCACGTCGAACCGGCAGGCGCGATCGACCCGGTGCGTGGCGAGGTAGTGTCGTGCGGCGGCGACAAGGCGCCGGCGCTTGGTGGCGGTGATGCTGCCGGCGGCGCCGCCGAACGCTTCCGACCTGCGGGCGCGCACCTCGACGAAAATCAGCAGCTCGCCGCTGCGGGCGACGAGGTCGATCTCGCCGAACCGGCAGCGATAGTTGCGCTCGAGGATGGTGAGCCCGCGGCGCTGGAGGAAGTCGGCAGCGAGCAACTCGGCGGCTTCGCCGCGCCGGATCATCGGCGCTCGCGCACGATCAGCCGGCCGTCGCTGAACTGGGCCGCGGTCAGGGCGCGAACGAATTGGGCGTCCTGGCCGAGCGAGAGCTGCCCGGTGACGCCATCGAGGGCGGCCCCGGGGCGGCCGCCGAGAAGCACCATCGCGATGCGGAACGCGTCGATGCCGAGGGCGTAGAAGCGGCTCAGCTCGATGGATTCGTCGTAGCCGGGCCGCGGATAGACCATGACCAACGGATGGTCGGGCTGCAGGAGCCACGGCATGTCAAGAAACCGCACGTCGGCGAGATCGAACGCCACCAGCGGTCCGGAGACTCCCGGATGCACCTGCGAAGTCGCGTAGATCGGCAACGTGCTGAGGTAAGGGCGAACCAGCCGTGCCCGCGAGAGATCGAGCGCCATGAACACCATGTCCGCGGTCTCGGTATCGATTGCCGCGTCCGCCGCTTTCTTGATGCGCACCAGGCCTTCGGGGTCGGTGGTGAAGGGAAGAGGCGCGAGCACCGTGCCGCCAAGTCGCGTGAACTCCTCGACGAACGCATGATGGATGCGCCTCAGGAGCTGTGTTTCGCCGAGGACGGTCAGCGCGGTGCGGCGCCCTTCCCGCCAGGCGAGCTGCGCCACCTGCCGGGCCTCGGATTCCGCGTGCAGGCTCAGCATGTAGAACTCGGGGACGGCCGGAATGCTGCGTTCCGGCACATTGAGCGCCAGGGTCGGCACCATCACGGTCGCGCTCTCCGCGAGCGCTGTCACGCCATTGCGGGTGAGCGGGCCGACCACCACCCGCGCGCCCGCGCCGAGCGCGGCGATATAGGTCTCGACGGACTGCTGCGGGTCGTCGCCGACGGCGTAGATGTTGACCGGCAGCGCGGTTCCCCTCTGCGCCCGTGCCGCAGCGAGAAAGCCGTCCTTCACGGCCAGGGCGTGCTGCGCGAACGCCTTCGAGGCAAGCGGCAGGATGAGCGCGAGATGGGGGCCCGGGACGTGGGGCGGCACCGGCGTGGGCGCTGGGGCTGCGACTGGCGCCGGCGGAGGCTGTGCGGCGCCGGGCGGCAGGACCACGGAGGGCGTGGTGGCCGGTGCCGGCGGCGTGGACGGCGAAATCACGGCGGGGGCAGGCGCTGCCAACGGCGCGGTGGCAGGAAGCCCGGGCGGTGGAGCGGGCGCGCTTTCCCCCTCTTCGCTGGCCAATACCGGGGTGCCACCGTATAGTACGGCCGCAGTCAGAGGCACAACGAGCCAGCGATGGAGCACGCCGCAGCGCATGGGGGGACCGGCGGAAAGCGGAGTGCAACATTATATGTAGTGGCCACCCCGATTGGAAATCTCGGGGACATCGGCTTGCGGGCGCTGGAAACCCTGCGCGGCGTCGAAGCGGTGGCGGCGGAAGACACACGCGTCACGCGGCGGCTGCTTGCCCACCATGACATCTCCAAGCGCCTGATCCCGGTTCACGAGCACAACGAGAAGCGCGCGGTGGACGGCATACTTGCGCTGCTGCGCGAAGGGCGGTCCGTGGCGCTGACCTGCGATGCCGGAACTCCGGCCATTTCCGATCCAGGAGCGCTGCTGGTGGCAGCGGCGCGCGCGGCCGGCTTCCGGGTGGTGCCGGTGCCCGGACCCAACGCGGCGATTGCCGCGCTGTCGGTGTGCGGATTCGGCGCGCCCCATCACCTCTTCTATGGATTCCTGCCAGCCCGGGCCGCGGCCCGGCGCCGCGAGCTCTCCGCTCTCGCTCCGTTGCCCTACACGCTGGTGTTCCACGAGGCGCCCCACCGCGTGGAGGAATGCGTGTCCGACCTGTGCGCGGTGCTGGGGGAGGCGCGGCGCATCGTGATCGCGCGTGAGCTTACCAAGCTGTTCGAGTCGGTACACGCGTGCACGCTGGGAGAGGCAGGGGCGTGGCTCGCCGGCGATCCCGACCGGCGCAAGGGGGAGTTCGTGCTGATCGTGGAAGGCGCTGCCGGGACGGCGGCGGCGGAAACGACCGGCAAGCGGATACTCGAAGCGCTGCTGGACGCGCTGCCGCTGAGACAAGCGGTGGATCTCGCGGCCCGGATCACGGGCGAGCGGAAGAACGAGCTCTATCGGCTTGCGCTTGCCATGCGGAAGAAAGCGCTACCATCCCGAAGCAGATGAGAAGAATAACGATCACCCGCCCGGACGACTGGCACCTTCACCTTCGCGACGGCCCGCAGCTAAGCGCCGTGCTGCCGGACACGGCGCGCCGCTTCGCGCGGGCGATCGTGATGCCCAACCTCAAGCCGCCGGTGTCGACGGTGAAGCTCGCGCTGGAGTATCGCAACCGCATCCTTGCCGCGCTGCCCGGCGGCGCGCGCTTCGAGCCGCTGATGACGCTTTATCTCACCGACGCGACCCGCCCCGGTGAAATCGCGGAGGCCCGTGCGAGCGGTATGGTGCATGCCGTCAAGTACTATCCGGCGGGCGCGACCACCCATTCGGACGCGGGCGTGCGGGATATCGCAAAGTGTGGCCCGGTGCTGGAGGCGATGGAAAAACACGGCCTGCCGCTGCTGGTGCACGGCGAGGTGACCGATCCGGAGGTGGACATATTCGACCGGGAGCGGGTGTTCGTCGAGCGCGTGCTCACGCCGCTCATCGATCGCCACGCCGGGCTGCGCGTCGTGCTGGAACACATCACGACGCGCGAGGCGGCCGAGTTCGTGGCGGCCGCGCCCCCACGCGTGGTCGCGACCCTCACCGCTCATCACCTGCTGCTCAGCCGCAATGCGCTCTTCGCCGGGGGCGTCCGGCCGCATCATTTCTGCCTGCCGGTACTCAAGCGCGAAGCGCACCGCCAGGTGCTGCTGCGCAGCGCGACGAGCGGGGATCCCAAGTTCTTTCTCGGCACCGACAGCGCGCCGCACGCGCGCCACACCAAGGAAAACGATTGCGGCTGCGCCGGAATCTACACGGCGCACGCCGGCATCGAGCTCTACGCCGAGGCGTTTGCCGCCGCGGGGCGGCTCGACCGCCTGGAAGGCTTCGCGAGCAAGTTCGGGGCACAGTTTTACGGCCTGCCGGTGAATACGGGCACGATTACGCTCGCGGAAGAGCCATGGGCGGTTCCGGCCGATGTGCCCTTTGGTGCCGACCGGCTGGTGCCGCTGGGGGCGGGGGGACAGGTGGGATGGAGGATCGTGTAATCCACCGAGGCCCGAAAACGTTAGGGGAGACATGAGCGCCGCCGCGGCGGATACGGTTCTCCCATATCCCCAACCCTCCGAGCTGGACCTGCCGCGGGGAGATCTGTGGATTTTCGGCTACGGCTCGCTGATGTGGGACCCAGGTTTTCCCAACGAGGCAAGCCTGCCGGCCCTGATCTACGGCTATCACCGGGAGCTGTGCATCTACTCGAGCCGGTGGCGGGGCTCGCCCGAGCGGCCCGGCCTTGTCCTGGGGCTCGATCGCGGCGGCGCATGCCGGGGCGTGGCGTTCCGTATTGCCTCGGCCCATGTTTCGCGATCGCTCGATGCCCTGTGGGAGCGCGAAATGCGCCGCGGCGTCTATCATCCGCGGCTGCTCCACGCCCGGCTGCCGGGACGCACCGCGCGCGTTCTTGCCTTCGTCGCGAATCCGAAGCACCCCGGCTACGCGGGGACGCTCCCCACCGAGCGCACCGCGGAGCTGATCGCCAACTGCTGTGGCGACCGCGGGCCGAACGTCGAGTACCTCGCACGCACGATCAAGCACCTCTCCGATCTCGGCGTGCGGGACCATCACCTGCTGCGGGTGATGGCGGCCGTGCGCGCCCTCGAGAAAGAGTAAAATACGCTTGGGAAGCCGGCCAGACAGCCGCTGCGCGCGGGTGAAGCGAGCCTATACGATGGTTCGAACCGCGCGGAGAGGAAAGTCCGGGCTCCATAGGGTAGGGTGGCGGCTAATCACCGCCCGCCGCGAGGCGAGGAACAGGGCCACAGAGACGAGTCCTGGCGTGGGCAACCGCGCTGGGGGTGAAACGGGGCAACCTCCACCCGGAGCAACACCAAATAGGCAAGCGATGACGTGACCCGCCGAGCTTGCGGGTAGGTGGCTTGAGCCGTGGAGCAATCCGCGGCCTAGAGGAATGGCTGTCGTAGGCCGCAAGGCCTTCACAGAACCCGGCTTATCGGCCGGCTTCCCTTCTCTTCCTTTCAGATACTTCATGCCGATGTTGCCTGGTCGCAACATCGCGTGATTTCTCGACCCTACGTACCCCACCTGGCAATTCTTAATGTATTACTTTCAGATTGGATGTTAGTACACTGTTTATAGGCGATAATTATCTTTAGATTACACTTGAAATCCAGGTCGGCTTCCCTCCATAAGTCATTGTCCTAAAAACAGAAACCGCTTGATCGTCCTTGACCATTTCCCACCCTTTCCAATATAGTGGGAAGAAGTGGAGAAAAGTGGGAAATCTGAGCGCCCCGCACTGAGCCGGGCGGTGCTTTCCCGCGAGCCAAGGGGGACGAGTGTTTCGTGGCGTCGCGCAACTGAATCTCGACAGCAAGGGGAGGCTTGCGGTGCCTTCCCGATTTCGCGACGCCCTCATCGCGCGGGCGAGCGGGCATCTCGTGCTCACCGCCGACTCCGACCGCTGCCTGCTCATCTACCCGCTGCCCGACTGGGAGCCGATCGAGAAGAAGCTCATGTCGCTGTCGAGTTTCAATGGACAGATCCGCGAGCTGCAACGGCGGCTCGTCGGCTACGCCGAGGACGTGGTGATGGACGCCACCGGACGCATCCTGGTGCCGCCGGCTCTGCGCCGCTACGCGCAGCTCGAGAAGGCCGTCGTGCTGGTCGGGCAAGGACACAAATTCGAGCTCTGGAACAAGGACCACTGGGACGAATTGATGGAGAAGGGCGGGGCGCCCGGCGCAGGCGGGTTGCCGCCTGAGCTGGAGGGCTTCTCCTTGTGAGCGGGGGCTCACATACCGCGGTCCTGTTGGAGCAGGCAGTAGAGGGTTTGAAGGTGCGCAGCGACGGGCGCTACGTCGACTGCACGTTTGGCCGCGGCGGGCACAGCCGGCTGATCCTGGCGCGGCTGGGGAGGGCGGGGCGGCTGCTCGCTCTCGATTGCGACCCGCAGGCGGTGGCCGCGGGAGGAGAGATTGATGACCGGCGTTTTCGCATCCTGCACGGACGCTTCGGCCAGCTCGCCGCTCTGGCGGCGCAGGCCGGCATCACGGCGGCGGACGGCATTCTGCTCGATCTGGGCGTGTCCTCGCCGCAGCTGGACGACCCCGTCCGCGGCTTCAGCTTCCGATTCGACGCACCGCTCGACATGCGCATGGACCCCGGCGCGGGGATTACCGCCGCCGAGTGGCTCGCGCGCGCGCCGGAGCGGGAAATACGGGAGGTCATAAGAACCTATGGCGAAGAACGGTTTGCTAAATCGATTGCAGCAGCGATTGTTGCGGCTCGAGCGCGGGGATCTGTTGGCACCACACGACAACTTGCCACGCTCGTGGCAAAGGCCGTTCCCACGCGGGAACCATCACAGGATCCGGCGACGCGCACGTTTCAAGCTCTACGGATTCACCTCAATCAGGAGCTTGAAGAGTTGTCGCTAGCACTGCCGCAATGCGTGGAACTCCTGGCACCCGGCGGGCGTCTGGTGGTGATCAGCTTCCATTCGCTGGAGGATCGCATCGTCAAACGTTTTATGCGTGATCACGCCCGCGCCGACCGGTTGCCGCCGCGGCTGCCGCTGCGCGCCCGCGAGCTGCCGCAGCCGCCGCTCAAGCTGATCGGGCGGCCGGTGCGGCCGCCGGCTGCGGAGATTGCGGCCAATCCGCGCGCGCGCAGCGCGGTGATGCGTGTCGCCGAGAAACTGCCCGCCGCGGCCCGCGCAGCATGCTGAGGCTCAATCTGGTACTGCTTGCCGCGGTAACCGCCTGCGCCCTCGCGCTGGTCACCTCCCAGCACCAGGCGCGCAAGCTCTACGTCGAGCTGCAGAAGGAGCAGGAACTCGCGAAGCAGCTCGAGGTGGAGTGGGGGCAGCTGCAGCTCGAGGCCAGCACCTGGGCGACCCATGCGCGCGTCGAGCGGCTGGCGAGCCGCGCGCTGGGCATGCGCGTGCCGCCCGCCTCCCGCGTCCAGGTGGTGCCCGTCGCGGCGCCGGAGGCAAGCCGATGAGCCCGGTCGCCCATCCCGGGCTGGCGCTGCAGCTGCCGGCATGGCGCTCGCGGCTGTTGCTGCTCGCGCTGCTCGTGTGGTTCGCCGCGCTCGCCTTGCGCGCGCTCTACCTGCAGGGCCTGCACAACGATTTCCTGCAGCAAAAGGGGCAGTCGCGCTACTCGCGCGTGCTCGAGCTGTCGGCGACGCGTGGCAAGATCGTGGACCGCAACAACGAGCCGCTCGCAATCTCGACCCCCGTCGAATCGGTGGCGGCGAGCCCGGCCGACATCGAGATGACGCCCGAGCAGCTGCGGCGCCTGGCCCGACTGCTCGGGTCCGAAGCGGGCGAGCTCAAGAAGCGGTTCGCCGATACCCGGCGCGAGTTCGTCTACCTCAAGCGGCAGCTGCCGCCGGATGAGGCCGCGCGCGTGGTGGCCCTGGGCATCCCCGGTGTGTTCCTGCAGCGCGAGCACCGCCGCTATTACCCCGCCGGCGAAGTGACCGCGCACCTGATCGGCCTGACCGACGTGGACGGCCGCGGGCGCGAGGCACTCGAGCTTGCGTTCGAGCAGCAGCTCGCGGGCAGGCCCGGCAACCGCCGGGTGATTCGCGACCGCCTCGGGCACATCGTCGAGGACATGGAGAGCATACGGGCGCCTCAGAACGGGCGCACGCTGGCGCTCTCGATCGACGCCAAGATTCAGTACCTGGCGTACCGCGAGCTGAAGGCTGCGGTGGCCGCGCATCGAGCGCGCGCGGGCAGTATCGTGGTCCTCGATGTCGCCACCGGTGAGGTGCTGGCGATGGCGAACACGCCGTCGTTCAATCCCAATAACCGCGAGCGCTTCGACCCGCAGCGTGCGCGCAACCGCGCGGTCACCGATCTCTTCGAGCCGGGCTCGACGTTGAAGCCCTTCACCGCCGCAGCGGCGCTGGAGTCGGGCACCGTGCGGCCGGAGTCCGTGATCCAGACCTCGCCCGGCCAGCTCGCCATTGGCAACCGGGTGATCCATGACCCGCACCCGCAAGGCGCACTCACGGTCGCCCAGGTGATCCAGAAGTCGTCCAACATTGGCGCCGCCAAAATCGCGCTTGAGCTCAAGCCCGAGACGCTGTGGAGCCTGTTCCACCAGGTCGGATTCGGCGCGCCGCCGCATTCGGGCTTCCCCGGGGAGGTGCCGGGGCGGCTGCGCGCGGCGGCGAGCTGGCGGCCGATCGAGCAGGCGACCATGTCCTATGGCCACGGCATCTCGGTTTCGCTGCTACAGCTTGCGCGCGCCTATCTCATCTTCGCGAGCGACGGAGAGCTGCGGGACGTGACGCTGTTGCGGCGCGAGGCCCCGGCCGGGACGACGCGCGTCATCTCGGCGACGACTGCGCACGCGGTGCGCCGCATGCTGGAGCTGGCGGTGCAGCCCGGGGGAACCGCGCTGCGCGCACAGGTCACCGGTTACCGCGTCGCGGGCAAGACCGGTACCACGCACAAGCTCGAGGGCAGGAATTACGCGCCGGATCGTTTCGTGTCCTCCTTCGTCGGCTTCGCGCCGGCCTCGGCGCCGCGCCTCGTGGTGGCGGTCATGATCGACGAGCCCTCGGCGGGCCAGTACTACGGTGGCGCGGTCGCGGCGCCGGTATTCAGCGCGGTGATGGCAGACGCGCTGCGAGCGCTCGGTACTCCGCCCGATGCGCCGCTGGACAACGTGGTGCTGCCGCCGCCGGGCCTACCGGAAATCAGGGAAGAAGTGTGACAACACCAAGATTCGGGATCCCCGATCCAGGATCGAGTGACGGCGCGCTGACGGGCGCCGACTGGAAGGCGCTCGAGTCGCTGGGGATGCGGCGACTCGTGAACGACAGCCGGGTGGTGATGCCCGGCGACACCTTCGTCGCTTATCCCGGGCACGCGCGCGACGGGCGCGACTACATTGCGCAGGCGATCGCGAACGGCGCGGCGAGCGTGCTGTGGGAGCGCGCGGGATTCCGCTGGGATCCGCAATGGCACGTGCGCAATCTCGGCGTGCGGGCACTGCGCCATAAGGTCGGGGCGATCGCGAGCCGCCTGCACGGCCATCCCAGCCGGCGGCTGCGGGTAATCGGCGTCACCGGCACCAATGGCAAGACCACGTGCAGCCAGTGGATCGCGCAGGCGCTCACGCGCTGCGGGCGGCGCTGCGCGGTAATCGGCACGCTGGGCTACGGACTGCGCGCGCCGCTGAAGCCCCTCGTCAACACGACGCCGGACGCGTTGTGGCTGCACGCGCAGCTCGCCGAGTTCGCGCGCCGCGGCGCGCAGGCGGTGGCGATGGAGGTGTCCTCCATCGGGCTCGACCAGGATCGCGTCGCCGGGATCGAGTTCGAGACGGCGCTCTTCACCAACCTTACGCGCGACCACCTCGAGTACCACCGCACGATGCGGCGCTATCAGGAGGCCAAGGCGCGACTGTTCGCCTGGGAGACGCTCCGCCACGCCGTGGTCAATCTCGATGACGCCTTCGGCGCCAAGCTCGCGCGCGGCATCCGGCGACCCGGGCTCGACGTGATCGGCTACGGATTCGGCGCCGCGCGCGGCGCGCAGGTCAGCGGCGCCCATGTCGTCTCCCATGCCAATGGGGTGAGTTTCGACGTCCGGACCCCGTGGGGCGCCGCGCGTGTCACGGGCCCGGTGCCGGGGCGGCATAACGCAGCCAACCTGCTCGGGATACTGGCGGTCCTGCTTGCAGGCGGCGTTTCACTGCGCCGCGCGGTCGCGGCTCTGGCGGCGCTCAAGCCCCTGCCCGGCCGCCTTCAGCGCGTGGGAGGCGGCGCCGACCCCCTCGTCGTCGTCGATTACGCCCATACTCCCGACGCCCTCCGGCAGGCGCTGACGACGCTGCGGGAGCTGCTCAACCGCCACTCGTCGACCGTCACTCGTCAGTCGTCACGTCTCTTCTGCGTGTTCGGCTGCGGCGGCGAGCGCGATCCGGGCAAGCGCCCGCACATGGGGCGCATTGCGGCGCGCCTTTCCGACCGCGCCGTGGTGACCTCGGACAACCCGCGTGGCGAGGATCCCGAGGACATCATCAGGGATATCGTCGCGGGCGTGCCCGGAGGTGCCCGCGCAGTCGAGATCGAGGCCGACCGGCGCGCGGCGATCCTGCGCACGGTGGGCGAAGCGCGGCGCGGCGATATCGTGCTACTTGCGGGCAAGGGCCACGAGCCCTATCAGGAAATCCGCGGTGTGCGGCACCCGTTCTCGGACGCGGCGGTGGCGCGGGAGGCGCTTTCCAGATGAGCCTGATGCGCCTCTCGGAAGCCGCGCGCGCGCTCCCGGCGGAGCTGCGAGGGGAGGACGGCGAGTTCGATGCGGTGTGCACGGACACGCGCACGCTCAAGCCGCGTGCGCTGTTCGTCGCGCTCAAGGGCGAGCACTTCGATGGGCACGATTTTGTCGGGCGGGCCGCCGCCGCCGGCGCAGCCGCCGCGCTGGTCGATGATTCGGGATTCAGGATCCCGGATTCGGCGAAGTCTCTGCCGCTGCTGGTGGTCAGGAACACGCGTCTTGCGCTGGGCACGCTCGCGGCGTACTGGAGAAGCAAGTTCAGCATGCCGCTCGTCGCCTTGACCGGCAGCAACGGCAAGACGACCGTCAAGGAGATGCTCGCCTCCATTCTGCGCGAGGCGGTGCTCGCGGAGTCCCCGGCGTCCGACCCCGGGGCCTGCGTGCTCGCCACCCGCGGCAATCTCAACAACGATATCGGCGTGCCGCTTACCCTGCTCGAGCTCGGACCGGGACATCGTTACGCAGTGGTGGAGATGGGTATGAACCACGCGGGGGAAATCCGCTATCTCACGCAGCTCGCGGCGCCTGAGGTCGCGCTCGTCAACAACGCGGGACCGGCGCACCTGGAGTTCTTCGGCTCGGTCGAGGCCATCGCCCGCGCCAAGGGCGAGATCTTCGAGGGCCTGCGACCGGGCGGTACGGCGGTGATCAATGCCGACGACCCGTTCTCCAGCATGTGGCGGGAACTGGCACGCGACCGGCGCATCGTTGAGTTCGGCCTCGACCACCCGGCGGCGGTAAGCGCGCACTACGCGCTCCGCCACCTGGAAAGCGAGATCGTCGTGCGCACGCCGCAAGGCGAGGCGCAGGCGGTCTTGAAGGCGCCGGGCCTGCACAACGTCCGCAATGCCCTTGCGGCGAGTGCCGCCGCGACGGCGCTCGAGGTGCCGGCGCCCGCGATCGCGCGCGGCCTCGCGGGCTACGCCGGGGTGAAGGGTCGGCTGCAGCGGCAGGCGGCGCGTCACGGCGCGACTTTGATCGACGACACCTACAACGCCAACCCGGAGTCGGTGCGCGCCGCGATCGCCGTGCTGGCGCAGGCCCCGGGTACAAAGCTCCTCGTGCTGGGCGACATGGGAGAGCTCGGTGCCGGGGCGGCGCAGTTGCACGCCGACATCGGCAGGATCGCGCGCGCGAGTGGCATCCAGCGGCTGATCACGCTGGGCGAGCTTTCGGCGCACGCGGCGCGCGCGTTCGGCGACGGAGGACGGCATTTCACGCGCATCGAGGACCTGCTGGGCGAAATCGAAAGCGCGCTGACACCCGGCGCCACCCTGCTCGTCAAGGGCTCGCGCTTCATGCAGATGGAACGGGTCATCAAGGCATTCGCCGTTGCAAGCGAAGAGCGCGCATGTTGCTAGAGCTCGCACAGTGGCTCGCGAAGGACATCCGCGCGTTCAACGTGTTCAACTACTTGACGCTGCGCGCGGTGCTGGCGTGCCTGACCGCGCTCGTCATCACCTTCCTCATCGGCCCGGCGCTGATTCGCCGGCTGACCGCCTACAAGGTCGGCCAGGCGGTGCGCGACGACGGCCCGCAAACTCACCTCGCCAAGGCCGGCACGCCGACCATGGGCGGCGCGCTGATCCTCGCCTCGATCACCATTACCGTCCTGCTCTGGGCCGACCTCGAGAACCGCCTGGTCTGGCTCGTGCTGTGGGTAACGCTCGGCTTCGGCGCGATCGGCTGGGTCGACGACTACCGCAAGGTCGTGGAGCGCAATCCCAAGGGCCTGTCGGTGCGGATGAAGCTATTGTGGCAGTCGGTCATCGGCGTTACCGCGGCCTGCTTCCTCGCCTTCTATACGAGCCTGCCGGCACAGACCGAGTTCATCGTGCCGTTCTTCAAGCAGGTTGCGTATCCGCTTGGCGCGTTCGGCTTCGTCGTCATGACTTTTCTCGTGATCGTCGGCACGAGCAACGCGGTGAATCTCACCGACGGCCTCGACGGCCTCGCCATCATGCCCACGGTCATGATCGGCAGCGCGCTCGGCGTCTTCGCCTACGTCGCGGGGCACGCGGTGTTCTCCAAGTATCTCGGCTTTCCCTACATCCCCGGCGCGGGCGAGCTCGCGGTGATCTGCGGCGCCATCGCCGGCGCCGGCCTCGCATTTCTGTGGTTCAACGCCTACCCGGCGGAGGTGTTCATGGGCGACGTCGGCGCGCTTGCGCTGGGCGCCGCGCTGGGAACGATCGCCGTCGTGGTGCGGCAGGAGATTGTGCTCTTCATCATGGGCGGGGTGTTCGTCGTGGAAACGCTGTCGGTGATGCTGCAGGTCGCCTCCTTCAAGCTGACGGGCAAGCGCATCTTCCGAATGGCGCCGCTGCACCACCACTACGAACTTAAGGGGTGGAAGGAAAACCAGGTCGTAGTCCGCTTCTGGATCATCACCATGATGCTCATTCTGGTCGGGCTGTCGACGCTGAAACTGCGCTGATGGGCCGTGGAACTGAAGGGGCGAAAGGTCGTCGTGCTCGGTCTCGGTGATACCGGGCTGTCGATGGCGCGCTGGCTCGCGCGGCGCGGCGCCTCGGTGCGCGTCGCCGACAGCCGCGCCCGGCCGCCGCACGCCGCGCGGCTTGCACGCGAGTTGCCGCGGATACCGCTCGCAGCCGGCGCGTTCGACGACGCGACGCTGCAGGGCGCGGACCTCGTCGCCATCAGCCCGGGACTGGATCGCCGCGCGGCGCCGATAGCAAGCGCAATCGAGCGCGGCGTGCCCGTGGTCGGCGACGTGGAACTGTTCGCGCAGGCGCTGAAGGCGGCCTCCGATGGCTCTGGGCTGAATTTTGATTCTGATGCGTCGGCCGCCCTGCGCGCCACCGGGGGTCAGATCCCCGCGAAAGAGCGGGGCCCCTCTTCCGCCCCTCGACGCGCTCCCCTCACGCCGAAGGTATTGGCGGTGACCGGCTCGAACGGGAAGAGCACAGTCACGGCCATGACGGGCGCGGTCTGCCGCGCCGCCGGGCACCGCACCGTGGTGGCGGGAAACATCGGCACGCCGGTGCTCGATGCCCTCACCGCAATCGAGGACGGCGCGGCCGCGCCGGAGGTGTTCGTCCTCGAGCTCTCCAGCTTCCAGCTCGAGAGCACGGCGAGCCTCGAGCCCGCGGCGGCGGCGATGCTCAATCTTACGGAAGATCACCTTGACCGTTACGCTGGCATGGCGGAGTACGCGGCGGCCAAGGCGCGCGTGTTCGCAGGCGAGGGCGTGCAGGTCCTCAACCGCGACGACCCCCGGTCCATGGACATGGCGCGACCCGGCCGCACCGTCTTCACGTTTGGCGGCGGGCAGCCCCGCACCGACACGGAATGGGGGATCGGCTCCGCGCGCGGCGGCGACGCGCTCATGCGGGGCTCGCGCCACTTGATGGCGCTCGCGCAGCTGCCTGTGGCGGGATTGCACAACGCGGTGAATGCGCTTGCCGCGCACGCGCTCGCACGCGCGATCGGCGCGCCCGATGACGCGATCGCGCGTGCGCTGCGCTCGTTCCACGGGCTGCCGCACCGCATGCAGAAGGTGGCCGAGCACCAGGGCGTTGTGTTTCTTGACGACTCGAAAGGCACCAACGTGGGCGCGACCGTGGCGGCACTCGCCGGCCTGCGCCAGCCGGTGGTGCTGATCGCGGGTGGTGACGGCAAGGGACAGGACTTCGCGCCGCTCGCGCCCGCGGTGAAGGCGCGCGCGCGCGCAGTGGTCCTGATCGGGCGCGACGCGGAGAAGCTCGCGGCCGCGCTGGCAGCGAGCGGCATTCCCATCGAACGCGCGAAGGACATGGACGAAGCGGTGCAGACCGCGTTCCGCGCAAGCCGCGCCGGCGATGCCGTGCTGCTGTCGCCCGCCTGCGCGAGCTACGACATGTTCCGCGACTACGTGCACCGGGCAGAGGTCTTCGTCGCGGCGGTGCGGCGACTTGCGGGGAGTGGGGGCTCATGAGCGGCATGAAAATACTCGGCGCCGCTCGTCCCTCACCCCCGCCCCTCTCCCGAACGGAGAGGGGAGTTTCGAGGCGCGATTGCATTGCCATGCATTGGCGCGGGGATCGATAGCGTGTTCTACACCGACGTCAAGGCGCGCGCGCAACCCGCGGAGTACGACGAAGGCCTGGTGTGGGCCGCGATTCTGCTGCTCGGGGTGGGGCTGGTGATGGTGTATTCGGCCTCGATCGCAATCGCGGAAGGCAGCCGCGTGAGCGGCCACCAGTCGACCTATTTCCTCGCGCGCCACGCGCTGTTCGTCGCGATTGGCCTGGCCGTGGGCGTCGCGGCATTCCAGGTTCCGTTGCGGCTGTGGCAGCAGGCCGCGCCGTACCTCTTTCTCGTCGGGGCGGGACTGCTCGCCCTGGTGCTGGTTCCCGGGGTGGGGCGGGAAGTGAACGGCAGCCAGCGCTGGATCTCGCTCTACTTCATGACGTTTCAGCCCTCGGAGCTGATGAAGCTCTTCGCGGTGCTCTACGCGGCCGACTACACCGCGCGCAAGGCCGCGCACATGGCGAGCTTCCGCAGAGGCTTCCTGCCGATGCTGGTCGTGATGCTGGTGATCGGTTGGCTCCTGCTGCGCGAGCCGGACTTCGGGGCATTCGTGGTCATCACCGTGATTGCCATGGGCGTCCTTTTTCTCGGCGGCATGAACTGGAAGCTGTTTGCCGGGCTGTTCGCGCTGCTGCTGGCGGGATTCGCGCTGCTGATTCTGGCTTCCCCCTACCGGCTGCAGCGCGTGATCGGATTCATGGACCCGTGGGCGGACGCCTACGGCACGGGCTACCAGCTCTCGCACGCCCTCATCGCGTTCGGCAGGGGGGAGTGGCTGGGCGTAGGCCTCGGCGCGAGCGTCGAGAAGCTGTTCTATCTCCCCGAGGCGCATACCGATTTCCTGCTCGCGGTGATCGCGGAGGAGCTGGGATTCGCCGGCGTCGCCGCGATCATCGCGGCGTTTGTCTGGATCGTGACGCGGTCGTTCGTGATCGGGCGGCGCGCCGTGCTCCACGAGCGCTATTTCTCGGCGCTGGTGGCGCAGGGTATCGGGGTATGGATCGGAGTGCAGGCCATCATCAACATCGGCGTCAACACCGGCATGCTGCCCACGAAGGGCCTGACGCTGCCGCTTGTGTCCTTCGGCGGCACGGCACTGGTCACGACCTGCTGCGCGCTCGCGGTGCTGCTGCGGGTGGACTGGGAGAACCGCCAGCTGGCGAAGGGCCTGACGGTATGAGCCGGACCATCATGATCATGGCGGGTGGTACCGGCGGGCACATCTTTCCTGCTCTGGCGGTAGCCGAGCACCTGCGCGCGCAGGGCTGGAACGCAGTGTGGGTCGGCATCCGCGGCGGGATGGAGGAGCGGCTGATTTCGCCGCGCGGCTACACCATGGCGTGGGTCCGCTTCGCCGGGGTGCGCGGGCGCGGTCTCCTCGGGGCGGCGCTGCTGCCGTTCAACCTCCTCATCGCGTTCTGGCAAAGCGCGCGGGCGATCTTCGCGCACCGCCCCGACGTGGTGCTCGGGATGGGGGGCTATGTCTCGTTTCCGGGGGCGTTGATGGCGTCGCTCTTCAACCGGCCGCTCGTGATCCACGAGCAGAACTCGGTGGCCGGGCTCGCCAACCGCGTGCTCGCGAAGCTCGCGGACCGGGTGCTCACCACCTTCCCCCAGGCCTTCGGCGAGTCGACGGCGGTGATCTGGACCGGCAATCCCGTGCGGCAGGAGATCGTCAGCATGGCGCCCCCAGAAAACCGCTACGCCGCGCGCGCCGGCCAGCTGCGGGTGCTCGTCGTGGGCGGCAGCCAGGGCGCCCAGGTGCTCAACACGGTCATGCCGGATGCGCTGGCGCTGCTTGCGCCGGCCGTGCGTCCGCGCGTCGTGCATCAGGCGGGGGCACGGCACGATGCCGCGGTGCGCAGCCGCTACCAGGAGCGCGGCGTCGCCGCAGACGTGGTCGCCTTCATCGACGACATGGCGGCTCGCTACGCGGAGACCGACCTCATCGTGTGCCGCGCCGGCGCCACCACGGTGGCAGAAATCGCGGCGGCGGGTATCGCCTCGCTGCTGGTGCCCTATCCGCACTCCGTGGACGACCACCAGACGATCAACGCGCGCTTCCTCGCCGACCGCGGCGCCGCGCTGCTCATCCCCCAGAGCGAGCTGACCGCGCAGCGGCTCGCAGAGGCGCTCGGCGGCTTTACACGTGAGCGGCTGCTTGCGATGGCGCAGGCCGCGCGTGCGGCCGGCAGGCCCGAGGCGACGCGTTCGGTGGCGCAGGCCTGCATGGAACTCGTCGCATGAGACACAAGGTCAAGCACGTTCACTTCGTCGGCATAGGCGGCGCGGGAATGAGCGGCATCGCGGAGGTGCTGCTCACGCTGCGTTACCGGGTGAGCGGCTCCGACCTCACCGAGAGCGCCGCCACGCGCCGGCTGCGCCAGCTCGGCGCCCGCATCCACATCGGCCACGCGGAGGATCACATCGCGGGAGCCGACGCGGTGGTGGTGTCGAGCGCGGTCGGGGACACCAACCCCGAGGTCGCCGCCGCGCGCGCGAAAAAGATACCGGTGGTTCCGCGGGCACTGATGCTCGCCGAGCTGATGCGGCTGCGGCAGGGCATCGCGGTCGCCGGCACGCACGGCAAGACCACCACCACCAGCCTGGTCGCCAGCGTGCTCGCGGAAGGCGGGCTCGATCCGACCTTCGTGATCGGCGGGCGGCTGGAGGCGGCGGGCTCCCATGCCCGGCTCGGGGCGGGCGAGTTCATCGTGGTGGAGGCGGACGAATCGGACGCGTCGTTCCTCTACCTGCAGCCGGTGCTGGCGGTGGTCACCAATATCGACGCCGACCACATGGAGACCTACGGGCACGCGATGGATCGCCTGCGCCAGGCGTTCGTCGATTTCCTGCAACGCCTGCCGTTCTACGGCGTGGCGGTGCTGTGTGCCGACGACGCCAACGTGCGCGCCGTGATGCCGCAGCTCACCAAGCCGATCACCACCTACGGGCTCGCGCCGGACGCGCACGTGCGCGGCCTCGACGTCACGGCAAGCGGCGGCCAGATGCGCTTCCGCGCCGTGCATTCCGGCGGGGAGCTCGCGATCACGCTCAACCTGCCCGGTGCGCACAACGTGCGCAATGCGCTCGCCGCGATCGCGGTCGGCGTCGAGCTCGGCTTGCCGGAAGCGGCCATTGCGAAGGCACTCGCAGAGTTCAAGGGCGTGGGACGGCGCTTCCAGAACCACGGCAAGGTGCGGCTGCCGGGCGGCGGCAGCTTCCTCCTCATTGACGATTACGGCCATCACCCCGCGGAAATGGCGGCAACGCTCGCGGCCGCGCGCGGCGCCTTTCCCGGGCGGCGCATCCTGCTCGCGTTCCAGCCGCACCGCTACACGCGCACCCGCGACTGCTTCGAGGACTTCGTGAAGGTGCTCTCCACCGCGGATGCGCTGGTGCTGGCCGAGGTCTACCCGGCGGGCGAGGCGCCGATCGTGGCTGCGGACGGCAAGGCGCTTGCGCGCGCGATCCGCGTGCACGGGCGGATCGAGCCGATCTTTGTCGAGAAGATTGCAGACCTGGCGGGAGCGATCCTGGGTCTCGCGCGCGATGGCGACATGGTGCTCACGATGGGCGCGGGATCCATCGGCACCGTGCCGGCGCAGCTCGTGAACGCGCGGCCGAGGAGCGTGAACGGGCTCGCATGAACATGGCCGAAACAGACATCCTGGCGATGGGCCTGCGCGGTGAGCTGCGGCGGCGCGAGCCGATGGCCGGCCACGTGAGCTGGCGCGCCGGCGGCGCTACCGAGACCGCCTATTTCCCCGCCGATCTCGAGGATCTCGTGCGCTTCCTGCAATCGCTTCCTGCTGGCGGGCCCGTACACATGACGGGGCTCGGCAGCAACCTGCTGGTGCGCGACGGCGGGCTGCGGGGCACGGTGATCTTCACTCACCGGGCGCTGGGCGAAATCCGGCTCGACCATCTGGGCGTGCTCGGCGGGGGGGTCTACGCCGAAGCCGGCGTGGCGTGCCCGAAGGTGGCCCGATTTTCCGCGATGAACGAAATCATTGGCGCGGAATTCCTCGCGGGCATTCCCGGGACGGTGGGCGGGGCGCTCGCGATGAACGCCGGCTGCTACGGCGGCGAGACGTGGGACATCGTCGCGCACGTGCTCACGGTGGACCGAACGGGCAAGACTCGCGCGCGCACGCGCGAGGACTACGAGATTGATTACCGCAGCGTGCGCTTGAAGGCCCCGCATCCGGCGGAAGAGTGGTTTGTCGCCGCGAGCTTCCGCCTGAAGCGCGGCTCGGGGTCCGAGTCCCGCCGCAAGATCACCGAGCTGCTCAAGCAGCGCATCGCGACGCAGCCGCTCGGCGAGCCCAATGCGGGCTCGGTATTCCGCAATCCTCCGGGCGATTACGCGGCGCGGCTGATCGAGGCCTGCGGGCTGAAGGGGCGCGCGATCGGGGGCGCGATGATCTCGGACAAGCACGCCAATTTCATCGTCAACCGGGGCGGCGCACGTGCCGCGGACATCGAGAGTCTGATCCTGCTCGCGGAGAAATCGGTGAAGGAGAAGTTCGGAATCGCGCTCGAGCGCGAAGTGCGCATTGTCGGGGACGCGTGACGAGTGACGGCCAAGTTTGGAAAGGTTGCGGTGCTGATGGGCGGCCGAAGCGCGGAGCGCGAGATTTCGCTCAAGAGCGGAACCATGGTGCTGAACGCCCTCAAGAAGAGCGGCGTCGATGCGCACGCCTTCGATCCGCGCGACAGCGGCCTGGAGGCGCTCAAGGCCCAGCGCTTCGAGCGCGCGTTCATCGCGCTGCACGGGCGTTTCGGCGAGGACGGCACGGTGCAGGGAGCGCTCGAGTACCTCGGCATCCCTTATACCGGCAGCGGTGTGATGGCGAGCGCGCTCGCGATGGACAAGTGGCGGACCAAGCTGCTTTGGCGCGCCGCCGGACTGCCGACACCGGCTTACGAGCTCATCAACGTGCGCACGGATCCCGCCGGCCTCGCGGCGCGGCTGGGCCTGCCGCTGATGGTGAAGCCCGCGCGCGAAGGCTCTTCGATCGGCATGAGCAAGGTGACCTCGATCGAGAAGATTGCTCCGGCGCGCGAGCTTGCCGCGCGCTACGACGACATCGTGATCGCGGAGCGCTTCATCGAGGGCATGGAGCTCACCGCGGGCATCCTGGGGGAGCAGCCGCTGCCGCTGATCCGTCTCGAGACCCCGCGCGAGTTCTACGACTACCAGGCCAAGTACTTCGCCGACGACACCCGCTACATCTGCCCGTGCGGCCTGCCAGCAGCGCAGGAACAGTCGATCCAGCAGGCAGCGCTGGAGGCCTTCCGAGTGCTCGGCTGCAGCGGCTGGGGGCGGGTGGACGCGATGCTCGATCGCGATGGCGGCCTGCACCTGCTGGAGGTCAACACGATTCCGGGCATGACCGACCACAGCCTGGTGCCGATGGCGGCGCGCGCGTGCGGGATCTCGTTCGAGGACTTGTGCGTGCGGATACTGGAATCAGCGCATGCGGGATGAGGTGAAACGGCGATGTGGAATCGGCCCGTGCTGATGAACGGGGTTGCCAACGCGCTCTTTGCTGCAGCGGCGCTGCTCGTGCTCGTCGGCGCGTGGAAGCTTGCCGCGCACCAGCCGCTGTTCGAGCTGCGCGAAGTCACGGTTGGAGGCGCGCTCGCCCACGTCACCCGCGGCGAGATCGAGGACGTGGTGCGGCGCGAGCTCAGGGGCAACTTCCTGACGCTCGACCTCGCCGCCGTGAACGCCGCGTTCCAGCAGCTGCCGTGGGTGCGGAAGGTCAGCGTGCGGCGCCAGTGGCCGGGGCGGCTCGATGTCGTGCTCGAGGAACACGTGCCGCTCGCGCGCTGGGGTGCGGGCGCGCTCGTCAACACGGAGGGCGGCGTGTTCCGGGCCACCTATAGGGGCGAGCTGCCGCAATTCGTCGGACCGGAAGGGGCAGCGCGGGAAATGGCGATCCAGTACCGCTATTTCCGCAAGAGCCTGGAGGCGATCGGTCAGACGCCGGTGCGGCTGGAGGTGTCCCCGCGCCGTGCCTGGAAGGTCAGGCTCGCAAGCGGGGTCACGCTCGCCCTCGGGCGCGAGCAAATGGAAGCACGCTTCGCGCGCTTCGTCGCAATGCACGACCGTGCGCTTGCGCCGCTCGGGCCGCGGGTGGAGTACGTGGATCTGCGTTACGCCAACGGCTTCGCGGTGCGCCTGGCGGAGCCGCGTCGCGGGAAGGCGGCGCCGAAACGCGGGCCAAAAGCGGGTCAACGGGCAGGATGAACGCATGAGCAAGGCGCGGGATAACAAGAAGCTGATCGTCGGCCTCGACGTCGGCACCTCCAAGATTGCCGCCATCGTCGCCGAGGTGAAACCGGAGGGCGGCTTCGAGATCATCGGCATGGGCAGCCATCCCTCGCGCGGCCTGAAGAAGGGTGTCGTGGTCAACATCGAGACCACGGTCAACGCCATCCAGCGCGCGTTGGAGGAGGCGGAACTGATGGCCGACTGCAAGATCCGCGAGGTCTACACCGGGATCGCGGGCAGCCACATCCGCAGTTTCAACTCGCAGGGCATGGTGGCGGTGAAGGACAAGGAGGTGGCGCTCGCCGACATCGAGCGCGTGGTCGACACCGCGCGCGCGGTGCAGATTCCCAACGACCAGCAGATCCTGCACGTCCTCAACCAGGAGTTCATCATCGATGGGCAGGAAGACGTGCGCGAGCCGCTCGGCATGAGCGGGGTGCGTCTGGAGGTCAAGGTGCACATCGTGACCGGCGCGGTCTCCGCCGCGCAGAACATCGTCAAGTGCGTGCGCCGCTGCGGGCTCGAGGTCCGCGACCTGGTGCTGCAGCCACTCGCCTCCGCGATGGCGGTCATCTCCGACGACGAGAAGGATCTCGGCGCCGCGCTGGTAGATATCGGCGGCGGCACCTCCGATCTCGTGGTGTACACGCACGGGGCGATCCGCCACACTGCGGTGATTCCGATCGCGGGCGACCAGATCACCAACGATATCGCGATGGCGCTGCGCACCCCGACCAAGGACGCGGAGGACATCAAGGAGCGCTACGGATGCGCGCTGTCGCAGCTTGCCGATCCGCAGGACATGGTGGAGGTGCCGGGCCTCGGCGAGCGCGACACGCGCCAGCTTTCGCGCAAGACGCTGGCGGAAGTGATCGAGCCGCGCGTGGAAGAACTCTATTCGCTGGTGCAGACCGAGCTGCGGCGGAGCGGCTACGAGGAGCTCCTCTCCTCGGGCGTCGTGATTACCGGCGGCTCGAGCGTGATGCAGGGCATGGTCGAGCTCGGCGAGGAGATCTTCCACATGCCGGTGCGGGTGGGCTACCCGGCATACCACGGCGCTTTGGCGGAAGCGGTGCGCCACCCGCGCCACTCGACCGGCGTGGGATTACTGCTTGCAGGCATGCAGCAGCTGCGGAACCGGGAGATCGCGCGCATGAGCGCGGGCTCGTTCCGGCAGGTGCTGGAGCGAATGAAGACCTGGTTTACCGGAAATTTCTGATTCACTCGATGAAAGGAGACTACAGTCATGTTTGAAATCGTGGACGCACAAGCACAGGAGGCCGTGATCAAGGTGATCGGCGTGGGCGGCTGCGGCGGCAATGCGGTCGACCACATGATCGACAAGGGGGTGGAGGGAGTGGAGTTCATCTCCGCCAACACCGACGCGCAGGCGCTCAAGCGCTCGCAGGCCAAGATTCAGCTGCAGCTCGGCGCCGCCATTACCAAGGGGCTCGGCGCGGGCGCCAACCCCGAGGTCGGGCGCAAGGCGGCGCTGGAGGACCGCGAGCGTGTCGCCGAAGCGATCGCAGGAGCCGATATGCTGTTCCTCACGGCCGGTATGGGCGGCGGCACCGGGACGGGCGCGGCGCCGGTGGTGGCGGAGCTCGCCAAGGAGCTCGGCATCCTCACGGTCGCGGTCGTCACCAAGCCGTTCTCGTTCGAGGGCAAGCGCCAGAAAATCGCGCAGGAAGGCATCGAGCAGCTTACGCCCCACGTCGATTCGCTGATCGTGGTGCCCAACGACAAGCTGATGGAAGTGCTCGGCATCCAGGTGACGCTTGACGGCGCGTTCCGGGCCGCGAACGACGTGCTGCACGGCGCGGTCGCCGGCATCGCCGAGATCATCAGTTGTCCGGGCATGATCAACGTCGACTTCGCCGACGTGCGCACGGTGATGGCGGAGATGGGCATGGCAATGATGGGCTCCGCGCGATCCTCCGGGCCCGACCGGGCGCGGCTCGCCGCGGAACAGGCGGTAGCGTGTCCGCTGCTCGAGGACGTCAACATCTCGGACGCGCGCGGCGTGCTGGTGAATATCTCGGCGAGCAAGGCGACCTTCCAGCTGCAGGAGATGTACGACGTGATGGGAACGATCAAGGCGTTTTCGTCGGATTCCGCGCATCCCATCATCGGGACGGTCTACGACGATGCGCTGGGAGATCAGCTGCGGGTGACGATCATTGCGACCGGCCTCGGCAGGCCGGTGGTGCAGCGGCAAAGCAAGCCGCTCACCGTGGTCGCCAGCAAGACCGGCACTGACAACCAGCCGATGGAAGTGGATTACGGTGCGCTCGAGATGCCGGCGGTGATGCGCTCCAAGCGCAACCGCGACGCGACGGTCGAGGCGATGCGGCAGTCGGGTGTGGAGATGCTCGACATCCCTGCGTTTCTGCGCAAGCAGGCCGACTGACCGGCTCATGGCACGACAGATCGAGGGCCGCGCGCCTCTGCGCGAGGGCGGGGAACTGTGCCGACCATCGCCGGGTCGGAACGTGAGGACCTTGATTTATGACGTTTTTTTGCACAGCAGCAATCGGGCGTGCTAGAATTCTTGGCTTAAGGACCTGAAATATCAGGGAGTTTTTGCGTGATCCAGCAACGCACGCTGAAGAACATCATCCGCGCGACCGGCGTGGGGCTACACACCGGTACCAAGGTATACATGACGTTGCGCCCCGCCGCCGTGAACACGGGCATCGTGTTTCGGCGCATCGATCTCACGCCGCCGGTGGAGATCCGGGGCGAGCCGTACTCCGTGGGCGATACCCGTCTCTCCTCGTGCCTGGAAAAGAATCAGACGCGGATCTTCACGGTCGAGCACCTGATGTCGGCGCTGGCCGGGCTCGGCATTGACAATGCCTATATCGACCTCACGGCACCCGAAGTGCCGATCATGGACGGCAGCGCGGGCCCGTTCGTGTTCCTGCTGCAGTCGGCGGGAATCGAGGAGCAGAGCGCGCCCAAGAAATTCGTTCGCATCCTGAGGCCCGTGGAAGTGAAGGAAGGCGACAAGTGGGTGCGCTTCGAGCCCTACAATGGCTTTAAGCTCACCATGGGCATCGATTTCGCGCACCCGGTTTTCGACAAGTCCGGCCGCACGGTGACGGTGGACTTCTCCACGACATCCTATGTCAAGGAGGTGAGCCGCGCCCGCACCTTCGGTTTCATGCAGGACGTCGAGACGTTGCGCTCGCAGGGACTTGCGCTCGGTGGAAGCCTCGATAACGCGATCGTGATGGACGAGTACCGCGTGCTCAACACCGACGGCCTGCGCTACGAGGATGAATTCGTCAAGCACAAGGTGCTCGACGCAATCGGCGATTTGTACCTACTGGGCCACCCCCTGATCGGAGCGTTCTCCGGACACAAGTCGGGGCACGCGCTCAACAACCGGCTGCTGCGCCGGCTGCTCGAAGACAAGCCGTCCTGGGAGTTCGTGAGTTTCGAGCGCGAGGAGGACGCACCCGCGTTCCTCGCGTGGCAGCCCCAACCGGCCTGAGCGGTAACAATTTTCCGCCGCTGCCGGTACCCCGGTGCTGGTACTGAGACTGATCGGCATTCTGGCCCTGATCGCCATCATCGGGTCGATCGCGCTCTATATCTTCACCCGCAACCGGCGCTATCTCACCATTGCCTGGCGCGTATTCCAGTTCGCCTTCGTGTTCCTCCTGATCTTCCTGGCGCTCTACGTGCTCGAGCGCCTGCTGCTGGTCGTCTGAACGATCGCCAACCCTAGTCCCGGGGGGCACGACGGCGCCGCGAGAGCATGCGCCCCAGTGCGGCCTTCAGGGGGGAGGGCGGAAGGGCTTCGGCGAGCCCCGCCAAATCCTGAATGGCTTCAGGGGGTAAGGACGGACGCGTGACATCATCCTCACCCTTGATTTTGTGCGTTTTTACTTGCACGCCCACCCGGATTCCAGTAATCTCTGGCAGCTGATTTTGAAGGTGTTTTAGGACTCGCGGGGCGAGTTGCCGGAGTTTGGCAGCCACGGCTGGATTGTCAGCCAGAACGACAAGGGTCCCGGCCCTGAGATCCATCACCCGGGACGCCGCCGCGAGGGTGGAAGGAACCGTTTCAAGGAACAGCTGTTGCAGGTCGCTCAGGCGGCGAGCATGACGGGCAAGCGCCTTGAGGTCGCCCGAGTGGGCGATGACATCGCCGATCTTCTGAGCTGGCACCAGGGGTGCGTCGGGAGCAGGACAATGAATATTATCCTGGTTTCAGGAAAGCGGGCGAAGGCCAAGACGATTACCCTTGGGCTGCCGCAGTTCGTGCTGCTCGGCCTGGGCGTGATGGTTTCCGTGCTGGCGCTCGCTTCGGCGATCAATTATGTGCTGCTGCGCTACGCCGCCGAGCTCAACGTTCCCTACCTGCAGTCGATCTTGCTGTCGGCCCAGCAGGAACACAACGAGAAGACGGAGTCCTACCTGCGCGAGAATCTCAACGCGATGGCGGTGAGGCTCGGCCAGATGCAGGCACAGCTGGTGCGTCTCGATACCCTGGGCGAGCGGCTCGCCAAGCTGGCGGGCTTCAAGCCCCAGGACTTGGTTTTCAACGAGCCGCCCGCGCGCGGCGGCGCGGTCTCGTCGCTGCCACCGCAGGATATCTCGCTCAGTGACTTCACCCGCCAGCTCGACATGCTGACGCAGCAGGTGGAAGACCGTGGCGACAAGCTCGGAGTGCTCGAATCACTTTTCACCGTGGACAGCGCGAAGAAGAAGCTGCTGCCAACGATCCTGCCGGTGGAAGGCGGCTGGTACTCGTCGAACTTCGGCTGGCGCATCGATCCGTTCACCGGCCAGCGGGCATTTCATGAAGGCATTGACGTCATGGCCGAGCACGGCACGGGATTTCGCGCTGCGGCGAGCGGCGTCGTCGTCTTCTCGGACGTGCACCCGCAGTATGGTAATATGATTGAGATCGATCACGGCAACAGCCTGATCACGCGCTACGCGCACGCGTCGAAGCGGTTGGTGAAGGTCGGAGACATGGTGCTGCGCGGCGCGAAGATCGGCGAGGTCGGCAAGACGGGGCGGGCGACCGGTACCCACCTGCATTTCGAGGTGCGCCAGCGCGGTGCGCCGGTCAATCCGGCGCAGTTCCTGAGGTTGCCCGGCTGATTCGAGAGCGCCAGGAATTGTGAGAGGGGGTGGGGCGTTTCCCCACCCCTTTTTGTTTAGCATAGCCTGCGGTACATGATTCAAACCATACTGAGGAAGATCTTCGGCAGCCGGAACGACCGGCTGCTGCGCCAGTACGGGCGGCAGGTGCGCGCGATCAACGCGCTCGAGCCGCAGATGGGAAAGCTGACGGACGCCGAACTGCGCGCGAAGACCGACGAGTTCCGCGCCCGCATCCGCGACCGGCTGGCGCGCTTCGCCGAGGACGCCGGCGGCGATGCCGAGCGGGCGCAGCGGCTGGCAGGCGAACGGAAGAATGCCCGCCGGGATGCCCTCGAGGAGCTGCTGCCGGAGGCGTTCGCGGTGGTGCGAGAAGCCGCCCGGCGCACGCTCAACATGCGCCATTTCGACGTGCAGCTCGTCGGCGGCGTGGCGTTGCACAACGGAAAGATCGCGGAAATGCGCACCGGCGAGGGCAAGACGCTGGTCGCAACCCTTCCCGCCTACCTCAACTCGCTCGCCGGCGAGGGCGTACACATTGTCACGGTCAACGATTACCTGGCGAGCCGGGACGCCGACTGGATGGGCAAGATCTACGGCTTCCTCGGCCTCACCGTGGGAGTCAATCTGGCCTATCACGATCTCGCGCAGGAAGAGCGCCAGGACGCAAAGCGGCGCGCCTGTAACGCCGACATCACCTACGGCACCAACAACGAGTTCGGCTTCGATTACCTGCGCGACAACATGGTGTACCAGACCGCGGAGCGGGTGCAACGCGGACTGCACTACGCGATCGTGGACGAGGTGGACTCGATCCTGATCGACGAGGCGCGCACGCCGCTCATCATTTCGGGGCAGGCGGAGGACACGACGGATCTTTACGTCCGGATGAACAAGGTTGTCCCCGGGCTCACGCGCCAGAAGAAGGAGGACGCGGCGGGCGACTACTGGGTGGACGAGAAGGCGCACCAGGTGCTGCTGTCCGAGCAGGGCCACGAGCACGCCGAGGAGGTGCTGACAACGGCCGGATTGCTGACACCGGGCACCAGCCTCTACGACCCGGCCAACATCCATCTGATGCACCACCTGAACGCGGCGTTGCGCGCGCACAGCCTGTTCCACCGCGACCAGCAGTACGTCGTGCAGGGAGGCGAGATCATCATCGTCGACGAGTTCACCGGGCGGCTGATGCCCGGGCGGCGCTGGTCGGAGGGCCTCCACCAGGCGGTCGAGGCCAAGGAAGGTGTCGAGATCCAGAAGGAGAACCAGACACTCGCGACAATCACCTTCCAGAACTACTTCCGCATGTATTCCAAGCTCGCGGGCATGACCGGGACGGCGGACACGGAGGCCTACGAGTTTCAGCAGATTTACGGGCTCGAGACCGTCGTGATCCCCACGCACCAGAAGATGATCCGCGAAGACCGCATGGACCAGGTCTACCGGACGACACGCGAGAAGCTGCACGCGATCATCAACGACATCAAGGACTGCTACGAGCGCGGCCAGCCCACCCTCGTCGGCACCACCTCCATCGAGAATTCCGAGCTGCTGTCGGAGATGCTCAAGAAGGAGAAGCTGCCGCACAACGTGCTCAATGCCAAGCAGCATGCGCGTGAGGCCGAGATCGTGATCCAGGCCGGGCGGCCCAAGATGATCACCATCGCCACCAACATGGCGGGCCGCGGCACCGACATCGTGCTCGGCGGCAACCCCGAACCGGAGATCAACCGGCTGCTGGCGGACCCCGCGTTCGACGAGGCGAGCCGCAAGAAGCAGGCCGAGGCGGTGCGCATCGAGTGGCAGAAGCTGCACAACCAGGTGGTCGCCGCGAGCGGGCTGCATATCGTCGGCACCGAGCGGCATGAGTCGCGCCGCATCGACAACCAGCTGCGCGGTCGCTCCGGGCGCCAGGGCGATCCCGGCTCGAGCCGGTTCTACCTCTCGCTCGAGGATCCCCTGTTGCGGATCTTCGCCTCGGATCGCGTGGCAGCGATCATGGATCGATTGAAGATGCCGGAGGGCGAGGCGATCGAGCACCGCTGGGTAACGCGCTCGATCGAGAACGCCCAGCGCAAGGTCGAATCGCGCAATTTCGACATCCGCAAGCACCTGCTGGAATACGACGACGTCGCGAACGATCAGCGGAAGGTCATCTACCAGCAGCGAAACGAGCTGCTGGAGTCGGTCGACATCTCGGAGACCCTGCACGTGATGCGCGCCGATGTCATCAACGGCATTGTCGGCCAGCACATCCCGCCGGGGAGTCTCGAGGAGCAGTGGGACGTGGAGGGTCTGGAGAAGTCAGTCGCGTCCGATCTGCAGTTGCGGATCGAGGTGAAGCGCTGGTTGAAGGACGAGCCCGAGCTCGAGGAGCAGGATCTGCGCCTCCGCATCGTCCACGCGGCGCGCAAGCAGTACGAGGAGAAGACCGCCGCGGTCGATCCCCAGGCGATGCGCCAGTACGAGCGCGCGATCATGCTGCAAAGCCTCGACACGCACTGGCGCGAACACCTCGCGGCGCTCGACCACCTGCGCCAGGGCATCCACCTGCGCGGCTACGCGCAGAAGAACCCGACGCAGGAATACAAGCGCGAGGCGTTCGAGCTCTTCTCCATCATGCTCGAGTCGATCAAGGCCGAGGTGACCAAGATCCTCATGGCGGTGCAGATCCGCAGCGCGCAGGAGCTGGCCGCGGCAGAGGAGCTCGAGGCGCCGAGGAATGTCCAGTACCAGCACGCCGACTTCACGGCTGCCGCCGGCACTGCCGCGGAGGCCGAGGCGGAGGGTGACGTCGCCGTGGCCGAACGGCCGCGGCCCTTCGTGCGCGGCGCCGAGAAGGTCGGACGCAACGATCCCTGCCCGTGCGGGTCGGGGAGGAAATACAAGCAATGCCACGGACGACTCACGTGACGGCGTGAGCAGTGACCGGTGACCAGCGACTGGTGACCGGCAGGGCAGGCATCGAGAACGTCGCGGTTTCCCCGCTATAATTCACGCGGTTCACCGTCCCTGACGTTCTCGCCAATGCCCGTCAACCTCAAGACTCCCGATCCGAAAAGCCTGCTGCCCGTCGCGGGCGTGAGCCTGGGCGTGACGGAGGCGGGGATCCGCAAGGCGGGCCGCAAGGACCTGCTGGTGATGAAGCTCGAGCGCGGCGCGCGCGTGGCGGGCGTGTTTACCCAGAACCGTTTCTGCGCCGCGCCGGTGACGGTGGCGCGCCAGCATCTCAGCATGGTCGACCCCGACGCCTCGGTGCGCGCGTTGCTGGTCAACACGGGCTGCGCGAACGCCGGCACCGGCCGGGAGGGCATCGCCGCTGCGCGCCAGACCTGCAGCGACCTCGCGCGGCTGCTGGAGTGCTCCGCGTCACAGGTGCTGCCATTCTCGACCGGCGTCATCATGGAGCCGCTGCCGGTGGACCGGGTCGCGGCGGGGCTTCCGGCCTGTATTGCCGGCCTGCGCGGGGACAACTGGCTTGCCGCGGCGCAGGCGATCATGACGACGGACACGCTGCCAAAGGCGGCCTCCCGGCGCATCAAGTTGAACGGGACCGAAGTCACCATCACCGGCATCGCCAAGGGCGCCGGCATGATCCATCCTAGCATGGCCACGCTCCTCGGCTTCATCGCCACGGATGCCCGCATGACACTGCCGCTCGTGCGCTCGATGGTCGCGCGCGCCGCGGACCGCTCGTTCAACTGCATCACGGTCGACGGCGACACCTCGACCAACGACTCGTTCGTGCTCGTTGCGACCGGCCAGGCGGGCATGAAGGAAATCGATGACGCAAGCAGAGCGGATTACGCGACGCTGCTGGATGGCATCTCGGCGGTGGCCGCCGAGCTCGCGCAGGCCATCATCCGCGATGGCGAAGGCGCGACCAAGTTCATCACGGTCCGGGTCGAAGGCGGTCAGAAGGAGGCGGAGTGCCGCAAGGTCGCATACTCGATCGCGCACTCGCCACTCGTGAAGACTGCCTTCTTTGCTTCGGACCCCAATCTCGGCCGGATACTGGCCGCGGTCGGCTATGCCGGCGTGCCCGACCTCGCGGTGGACCGGGTTGATCTCTATCTGGACGATGTCCTGGTCGCGAAGAACGGCGGGCGCAGCCCCGGCTACCGCGAGGAAGACGGCGCGCGCGTCATGCGGCAACCGGAGATCACGGTGCGGGTCGTGTTGAACCGCGGCGCGGCCGCCGCGACGGTATGGACCTGCGACCTGTCGCACGACTACGTGACGATCAACGCCGAATACCGAACCTGAGCCGTTTCCCGTCGCGGGCGGTTAGAATCCGGCCATGGCAAATTCCGACAAGCTGATCAAGCAGGCTGAGGGGCTCCTCACACGCCTCGAAGGTCTGCTGCCGCGCGAGGCGCCGGAGCCGGACTGGGACGCCTCCGTCGCCTTCCGCTGGCGCAAGAAGAACGGCCGTGGCCACATCAAGCCGGTGCGGCATGTGCACCGCATCGCGCTGCGCGACCTCCAGGGCATCGACGCCCAGAAGGAGCTGGTCGAGCGCAACACACGCCAGTTCGTGGAAGGCTATACTGCGAACAACGTGCTTCTCACCGGCGCGCGCGGCACCGGCAAGTCCTCGCTCATCAAGGCGCTGCTCAACAAGTACGCCCCACGCGGCCTGCGCCTGATCGAGGTGGACAAGCAGGACCTTGTGGACCTCCCCGACATCGTCGACTGCATCGGCGAGCGGCCGGAACGGTTCGTCCTCTACTGCGACGACCTGTCGTTCGACGCCAACGAATCGGGATTCAAGGCGCTCAAGGTCGTGCTGGACGGCTCGATCGCGGCGGCGACCGACAACTGCATCATCTATGCGACCTCCAACCGGCGCCACCTGATGCCGGAATACATGCAGGAGAACCTCGACTACAAGCACGTGGGCGAGGAGATCCACCCGAGCGAAACCTCGGAGGAGAAGATATCGCTCTCCGAGCGCTTCGGTCTGTGGGCGGCGTTCTACCCCTTCGACCAGGACGATTACCTGAAGATCGTTGGCGTGTGGCTCGAGCACTTCAAGGCGCCCGGCGCGCGCGGCGGTGAGGTGCAGCGCGCGGCGCTGCAGTGGGCCCTGCAGCGCGGCTCGCGTAGCGGCCGCGTGGCCTGGCAATTCGCGCGCGACTGGGCAGGCCGGGGACGGCTGAAGGCTGAAGAAAGAAAGCACAGGGACAAGTAGGAGGATGAAGGCCGCAGGCGGAAGGCAGAAGGCCGAGGCCGATCCTGCTGCTCGTCATCCGTCACCCGCCGTCCGTCACGCGCAGCGCATCGAGGTCGCCGCGGCGGTGATCACCCGCCTCGACGGCAGCTTTCTTCTCGGGCAGCGGCCCGCTGGCAAGGTCTATGCGGGCTACTGGGAATTTCCCGGTGGCAAGATCGAGCCGGGGGAAGTCCCGCTCGCCGCGCTCGCGCGCGAGCTGCGCGAGGAGCTCGGTATCGAGGTCGAGACCGCCTATCCCTGGCTCACCCGCGACTACGACTACGCGCACGCCGCGGTTCGGCTGCGCTTCTATCGCGTGGTGCAGTGGTCGGGAAACCTGCGTGGGCGCGAGAGCCAGCGTTTCGTGTGGCAATTTCCTGACGCGATCTCGGTCGATCCGCTGTTGCCGGCGAACGCGCCGATTCTGCGGGCACTCGGACTGCCGCCGGTCTACGCAATTACCCACGCAACGGAGCTGGGCGGAACGGAGCAATTACGCCGGCTCGAGCTGGCGCTTGGCCGGGGCGTGAGGCTCGTGCAGGTGCGGGAGAAGGCGCTGGGCGGAAAGGCGCTGCGGGAGTTCGCGACCAGGGTCACAGAGCTCGCTCATGCACGCGGCGCACGCGTGCTGGTGAACGCCAGCACGCAGCTCGCGCGCGAAGTCGGTGCGGACGGCGTGCACCTCACGTCGGCGCAACTCAAGGAAACCCGGGCACGGCCCGAGTTCGCGCTTGTCGGCGCCTCGTGTCATGACGCGGGCGAGCTCGCGCGCGCGCAGACGATCGGAGCGGACTTTGTGGTGCTGGGACCGGTGCTGCCGACGCCGACTCACCCGGGCGCAGCCGGCCTCGGCTGGTCGCAGCTCGCGGCGTTGCTGAAGGATTGTCCGCTGCCCGTGTATGCGCTCGGCGGGCTTACGCCCGCCGACCTGGAAACGGCGTGGCGCCACGGCGCGCACGGCATCAGCATGATGCGCGGAGCGTGGCCCGCCCCGCTCTGAACTAGGGTTCGCCGCGCGCCGGCTCCCCCGGGGGCGCGTCTTCCGGCTGATCCTTGTCCTCGACCACCGGCACCCGGTAGCGCTCAGTCGCCCACGCGCCGAGGTCGATCAGCTTGCAGCGCTCGGAGCAGAACGGGCGCCACACGTTCGCCGACGTCCACAACAAACTCTTGCCGCAGGTCGGACAGGTGACGGCGCGTGGCTTGGGATCCATGTCCGGGGCGTCACCCTAGAGGTTGCAGAACGTGAGCTCGAACTGGACGTCGGATTCGGCGGCCTTGGGGCGCTGCATCCCTTCCTGGGTGGTGAAGCGGATGTTGAGTGCGTACTTGTTGGCGCTGATCTCCGGCACGCAGTGGTACTCGCGCTTCAGCCGTATGCGCAGCATCTGGGACAGGCGCCCCGCCATCATCTGCTGGTAGACGCCCTGGTAGGCGATCTGCGAGGTGGTCTTGCCCGACTCGCGCAGCAACCGCAGCACGATTGCGATGGCGTCGCGCATCGGTAGAAAGGGCGCGAGCCACTGCTGCAGGTCATGGCGATGCTGCTCCGGCCCCTGCTCCAGCCAGTAATGGTAGGAGGGCAGGTCGAATTCGCAGACGCCGCCGGGAATGCCGGTGCGCTGCCGGATGCTCATCAGCCACTCATTCTCGCGCAGCTCCTGGCCGATTCTGCCGGAAACCTTGATGAGCCGCGAGGACGCCTGGTCGATCTGCCACAGGACGTTGTCGAGCGCCTCGCCCGACACCTCGGGATTGTCGCGCAGCGACTCGAGCCCCTGCTTCTGCCGCTCCAGCTCCTGCAGCAGGTCGGACTTGAGGTCGGCGCGCCCCGACACCTCCAGGATCTCGAAGATCGAGAGCAGCGCCACGTGGTGCTCGTGGGCGTCGTTCTTGTGGAGAAAATGTTCGATGCGCTCGAACACGTCCTCGAGCCGCAGCAGCGTGCGCACGCGCTCGCTCAGTGGGTACTCGTAGCTGATCACTGGAAAGGGGTGAGGGTCGAGCAGCCAGTATTCATCAATACCCGGGGATTATAAAGGGTCCATGAGCGCATCCGGCCGCTGCGAGCCCGGATCATGCCGGGTGCGCGAGCGCGAGGTAACGGGCATGGAGCCGCTCGACCTGCCCGCGCAGCGCCTCGATGCCGTTCTCGTTGTCTAGCACGTCGTCGGCGAGCCGCAGTCGTTCCGCGCGCGATAATTGCGTCGCCATGACCCGGCGCACTTCCTCGGCGGGGATACCCCTGCCCGCCACGACGCGGCGCACCTGCTCCGCCTCGTCGCAATCCACCACCAGCACGCGCTGGACGAATTCCAGGCAGGCCCCGGTCTCGAACAGGAGTGGCACCACCACGATAACGTAGGGCCCGCGTGCTTCGGCGATCGCGGCCTGTGTGCGGCCGCGGATCAGCGGATGCAGGATCGCCTCGAGCTGCTGTCTCGAGCGCGCGTCCCGGAATACCAGCCGCCGCATCCGCTCGCGGTCGAGTCCGCCATCGGGACCGATCGCCTCCGCCCCGAACTGCGCCCGCAGGGCGCCGAGAGCAGCGCCGCCCGGCGCGGTCAGCGCGCGCGAGATCTCGTCGGTATCCACCACCGTCGCGCCCAGCGCCTCGAACAGTCCGGACACTACAGATTTGCCCGTGCCGATACCGCCGGTGAGGCCGACGCAATACGGCATGTCAAAGCTGGTCGAGGTACTGCCGGGTGATGCGCTCGCCCCAGAACATCGCGATCAGTCCCGCGACCGCGAGGTAGGGACCGAATGGAATCGGCTTCTCGCGCGCGTGCTTCGCGAACACAATCATCGCGATCCCGACCACCGCGCCGACCAGGGACGACGCGAGGATCGTGAGCGGCAGCAGCTTCCAGCCGAGCCAGGCGCCGATCGCGGCGAGCAGCTTGAAATCCCCGTAGCCCATGCCTTCCTTGCCGGTCGCGAACTTGAAGGCCCAGAAGACGGCCCACAGCACGAGGTAGCCCGCCGCGGCGCCGATCACCGCGGAACGCAGGTCGGTGAAGGTGCCCCCGGCGTTGAACAGGAGTCCCGCCCACAGCAGCGGCAGCGTGATGCTGTCGGGGAGGTAGAACGTATCGAGATCGATGAAGGCAAGGGCGATCATCACCCAGGCGAAGAGCAGCGCGCCCAGCATCGCGGCGGAGAGTCCGTAGCGCCACGCGATGTATCCGGCAAGGCCGCCGGCCAGCGCCTCGACCACCGGATAGCGCAACGAAATCGGCGCCTTGCACTGGGAGCACTTTCCGCCCAGGAAGAGGTAGCTCGCAAGCGGAATATTCTCGAGCGCCGAGATCCGGTGACCGCATCTCGGGCAGGTGGAGCGCGGCTGCACGAGGTCGTAGCGCTCGGAGGGCGGCGCCGGCGTGCCGGCGAGCTCCGCGCACTCGGTGCGCCACTGCCGCTCGAGCATCTTCGGCAGCCGGTGAATGACGACGTTGAGGAAGCTGCCGACGATCAGGCCGGCGATGACGGTGACGGTGACGAGAAAGGCAGGGTAAACGTAGAAGGAAGCGGGAAGCATCCCGCGGTCAGACGGCCTGGCCCATCTTGAATATGGGCAGATACATGGCGACGACCATGCCGCCGATCAACGTGCCCAGCACCACCATGATCATGGGCTCCATCAGGCTCGACAGCGCCTCGACCGCGTCGTCCACTTCCGCCTCGAAGAAGTCGGCCACCTTGGACAGCATGGCGTCGAGCGAGCCGGCCTCCTCGCCGATCGCCACCATCTGGATGACCATGTTGGGGAAGACGTCGGTGCCCTGCATCGAGGAGGTCAGGCTCGAGCCGGTGGACACCTCGGCCTGGATCTTCTTGGTGGCGACGTAATACTCATAGTTGCCGGACGCCCCTGCCACCGACTCGAGCGCTTCGACCAGCGGCACGCCGGCGGCGAACATGGTGGAGAGCGTGCGCGCCCAGCGCGCGATGCACGATATACGCACGAGGTGCCCAAACACCGGCAGCTTCAGCATCACGCGGTCCATGACGATCTGCATCTTCTTCGAGCGCTTCCAGGTCCAGAAGAAGGCGTAGACGCCGCCGACCACGCCGAACAGGAGCGCATACCAGTACTCGACGAAGAAGTCCGAGATCGTCATGACGAACAGCGTCGGGCCCGGCAGATCGGCGCCAAAGTTCGTGAACACCTGCTTGAACGCCGGGATCACGAAGATCATGATCACCGCCGTGATGACGATCGCCACCACGATGATCGCGATCGGATAGAACAGAGCCGCCTTGATCTTGCTCTTGATGGCGAGGATCTTTTCCTGGTAGGTCGCAAGCCGGTCGAGCAGCGAGTCGAGAATACCGGCCGCTTCGCCCGCGCCGATCAAGTTGCAATAGAGCGCGTCGAAGTAGAGCGGATGCCTCTCGAACGCCTGCTTCAGGCTCGACCCGGTCTCGACGTCGGTCTTGATCTCCAGCAACAGGCGCGCGACCCGGGGGTTGCTGTGCCCCTTGCCCACGATGTCGAAGGCCTGCAGCAGCGGCACGCCGGACTTCATCATGGTCGCCATCTGGCGCGTGAAGAGCGTGATGTCCTTCTGGGTGATCCGGCTCCCGCCCCGCGTCCTCTGCTTCTTGATCTCGACGACGCGGATGCCCTGGCGGCGCAGCGTGGCGTTGACCTGCGCCTCCCCGCTCGCGCGCATCTCGCCGCGCACGGTCTTGTTGCCCTTGTCCGTGCCGACCCAGGTGAAGCTGAATTCCCTGACGTCTGCCTTTCTTGCCGCTGCTGCCGTGGCCATGGAAGGCTCCTGATTGCCCTAATGAACCAATAAGTTAGGCGCGAGTGTTCACAAAATGATGCACGTCTTGGCGGGCTTTGTAAAGCCCAGTCTGCCACACGGCGGGCGACGTCCGGACCTTAGACGCGTCCCTGAGGCAGGATCCGCACCGCTTTGACCACCCGATCCTGGGTCTGGACGATCTCGAGCGGCTGCCCGGCGATCTTGAGGCTGGTGCTGGGCTCCGGCATCGCCTGCAGGTGCTCGAGGATCAGCCCGTTCAGCGTCTTCGGCCCATCGAGCGGAAAATTGAAGCCGAGCTTGCGGTTCAGTTCCCGCAGAAGGGTCGCGCCCTCCACGAGATAGCTGCCATCGGGCTGCTTCACGAAGCCGCCGGTCTGCAGCGGCGATTGCGTGGTGAACTCGCCGATCATCTCCTCGAGGATGTCCTCGAGCGTGAGCAGCCCCATCAGCTCGCCGTACTCATCCACCACCAGGCTCATGCGGTCCTGCTGCTCCTGGAAGTTCTGCAACTGCGCGAACAGCGGCGTGCCGGAGGGGACGTAGTAGGTCTCGCGCATCAGCCCGCGCAGCTTGTCCTGGGTGAGCTCCTCGTTTTGCAGCAGGTTCAGCACGTCGCGTACCCGCAGCGTGCCCAACACCTCGTCGAGGTGGCCCTCCACCACGAGCACCCGCCGGTGATGGGAAGTCGCGATCTGGTGGCGGATCTGCTCGATGGGGGCGGCGAGGTCGATCGCCTCGATGTGATTGCGCGGCACCATCACGTCGTCCACGGTGATGGCCTGCAGGTCGAAGAGATTGAGCAGGATCGAGACGTGCTTTTTGGGCAGGATGTTGGAGGACTCCAGCACGATGGTGCGGATCTCCTCCGGCGAGAGGGGCTGCGGACCCGATTCCTGCGGCTGGATCCGCAGCAGCCTGAGCAGCGCGGAGAGAATAGCGTCGGTCGATACCGCCAGGAGATGCACGAACGGACCCGAGAGGGAGGCGAGGGTCCGCATCGGCCACGCGACCAGCCGGGCGATGTTTTCCGCGTTGTGCTGCCCGAGGCGCTTCGGCACCAGCTCCCCGGCCACGATCGAGACGTAGGTCACACAGATAACGATGAAGCCCGTCGCCACGGCGTTGCTCACCTTCAGCTCCAGGCCGAGCGTCTGCAGCCAGACGGAGAGCGGCGCGGCAAGCACAGCCTCGCTGAAGATGCCGGTCAGCAGCCCGATCGAGGTGATGCCGATCTGGATGGTGGACAGAAACCGCGTCGGCTCGCCGCTCAGCTTCACGGCAGCGGCGGCGAGCGTGTCTCCGTGCTTGGCGAGCGTTGTCAGGCGCGACCGGCGCGCGGTGAGCAGCGCCACCTCCGACATCGCGAGAGCACCGTTGAGAAGGATCAGGCAAGCCAGGATCAGCAGTTCCATGGTGTCACCTTGTCGTGCTTGTGCGGGGCTGCGGAGGCATTCGCCGCCTGCCGCTCAGCTGCGGCCGAGTATCACTTCGAGGACGAATTTGCTGCCGATGTAAGCGAGTACCAGCATGAGAAATCCGGTGAGTGTCCAGCGCACGGCGACGCGCCCCCTCCAGCCGTAGACGTGCCGGCCGGCCAGCAGCGCCGCGAAGATGATCCAGGACAGCACGCCGAATACCGTCTTGTGGTTGAAGCGCGCGGCGCGCCCGAACAGCTCCTCGGAGTAGAGCACGCCGGTTGCGAGCGTCGCCGTGAGCAGGAGGAAACCCGCCCAGATGATGCGGAACAGGAGGGCCTCCATCGCAAGCAGCGGCGGCAGTCCCTGCAGCGCCCGCGGCAGGCCGCCCTGGTGCAGGCGCCTCTCGAGCAGCGCCATCAGGAGAACGTGCAGCGATGCGATGGTGAAGAGACTGTAGGAGAGCATGGCGATCAGCAGATGGACCTTGAACACGAAGAGCTCGGTATTGGGCAGCGGCTTCGCCGAAGGCAGCACGGCCGGCAGAAACGAAGCGAGCGCCGCCACCGGCAGCACCAGCGATTGCAGGCCGTCGAGCCGGTAAAAGAAATTGCCCGTCCAGTAGATGAGCACCGTCAGCCACAGGATCGCGGATACCGCGTTGCCGACACCGAGGTGCAGGCCGTCCGGGGCGAACAGCGCGCGCGCGAGGAGCGCCGCGTGCAGCCCGAGCGGCACGAGCACGGCGTAATGCTCGATGGCGCCGGAGGGGACGGCGGGTGAAGGAGCGTGTAGCGCGGGGCTCCACCGGACGCGCCAGACGTAGAACGCAAGCGCGCCGTAGAGCAGCGCGTTGACGGCGTAGGGTAGAATCTCCGGCACATTTCGAGTCTACACCAACCGTACTCCCATGTTCGACCAACTGACCGAGCGGCTCTCGCGCGCGATCAAGACGCTGCGCGGAGAGGCGCGGCTCACAGAGTCCAACATCCAGGAGGCGCTGCGCGAGGTGCGCGTCGCGCTGCTGGAAGCGGACGTCGCACTGCCGGTGGTGAAGAAATTCATCGACGGCGTGCGCGCAAAGGCGCTCGGGGAGGCGGTCGTCGGAAGCCTCACGCCGGGGCAAGCGGCGGTTGGCGTCGTCTACCGCGAGCTGGTCGCGCTGATGGGCGAGAAGAACGACGCGCTTGACCTCGCGACGCGGCCGCCCGCGGTGGTGCTGCTCGCGGGATTGCAGGGCTCGGGCAAGACCACGACCGCGGCCAAGCTCGCGCGCTGGCTCCACACCGAGCTGCGGAAGAAGGTGCTGCTCGCGAGCTGCGACGTCTACCGCCCGGCGGCGATCGAGCAGCTGAAGATGCTGGCGGCGCAGGCCGGCGCCGAGTTCTTCCCCTCCGCGGCGACTGAAAAGCCGGTTGACATCGCCGCTCGGGCGCTCGATCACGCGCGCACGCACTATGCAGACGTGCTGATCGTGGACAGCGCGGGACGGCTCGCGATCGACACGGCGATGATGCACGAGATCGGCGAGCTGCACGGGGTGCTCAAGCCGGTCGAGACGCTGTTCGTGGTGGACGCGATGCAGGGGCAGGATGCCGTCAACACCGCGCGTGCGTTCGCCGACGCGCTGCCGTTGACCGGCGTCATTCTCACCAAGCTCGATGGTGACGCGCGCGGCGGCGCGGCGCTGTCGGTGCGCGAGATAACCGGCAAGCCGATCAAGTTCGCGGGCGTCGGCGAGAAGCTGGACGCGTTGGAGCCCTTCCACCCCGACCGCATGGCCTCACGCATTCTCGGCATGGGCGACGTGATGTCGCTGATCGAGGACGTGACGAAGGGCGTCGACCGCGTGCAGGCCGAGAAGCTCGCGCAGAAGGTGAAATCGGGCAAGGACTTCGACCTCGAGGACTTCAAGCAGCAGGTCGCGCAGATGAAGAAGATGGGCGGGCTCGCCGCGCTCGCGGACAAGCTTCCCGGCAACCTGGCGCGCCTTGCGCAGGGCGCGCCCGGGATGGACGACAAGGCGGTGCGCCGCCTGGAGGGCATCATAAACTCGATGACGCGCGAGGAGCGCGCGAAGCCCGAATTGATCAAGGCCTCGCGCAAGCGCCGCATCGCGGCGGGCGCCGGCGTGACCGTCCAGGAAGTGAACCGCCTGCTCAACCAGTTCGAGCAGACGCAGAGGATGATGAAGATGATGTCGTCGAAAGGCGGCATCGCGCAGATGATGCGTGGCATGAAGGGCATGTTCCCTGGCATGCGGTAGTCACAGATCGTGAGCGCACCCTCGCGCGCCCCGGCGCTCGCCCCGTTCCGCGTCCGCAGTTTCCGCTTCCAGTGGCCCGCCGACCTGGCGACGTCCTGGGCGTTCGAGATGGAGTTGCTGATCCTCGGCTGGTACGTGCTGGCCGAATCGCAGTCGGTCTTCATGCTCACGGTGTTCGCGTCCCTGCTCTACATCGGCACCCTGCTCGCGCCGATTTCCGGCGTCATCGGCGACCGCATCGGCAACCGCAACCTGCTCGGCGCGATGCGCGGCCTCTACACGATCCTCGCGTCGATTCTCATGACCCTCGCATTTCTCGAGGCTGTCACGCCGGCGGTCGTGCTCGGCATCGCCACGGTGCTGGGCCTGGTGCGCCCGTCGGACATCGGGGTGCGCGCCGCGCTGGTCGGCGAAACCATGCCTGGCGACCACCTGATGGGGGCGATGAGCATCCAGCGTACGACGCTCGACTCCGCGCGGATCGTGGGCGCCCTGACCGGGGCGGGACTGGTCGCGACGCTCGGCATGGGACCGGCCTACGTGGTCGTCGTGAGCTTCTATGCGGCGAGCTGCCTGCTGACCTTCCAGGTGGACCGCGCGCATCCGGCGCGCCATCGGGCGGCAATCCCGGGAGTCGCGCAACGTCCTTCGCCCTGGCGCGATCTCTGGGAAGGACTCGCCTACGTCTGGAATACGCCGCATCTCTTCGGGATGATGTGTCTCGCGTTCCTCGTCAACGTGACGGCGTTTCCGCTGTTCAACAGCCTGATGCCGTACGTGGCCAAGGAAGTCTACGGGGCGGATCAGACGGTACTCGGGTATCTCGTCGCGGGCGGGGCATTCGGCGCGCTGACTGGCTCGATTGCGTTGAGCCGTTACGGCGGCGCGATTCCCGCCGGGCGCGCGATGATCGTGTTCTGCGCCGCCTGGTACGCGATGCTCCTCGCGTTCGCGCATACGCAGCATCCCGCCTCCGGCATCCCGGTGCTCCTGCTCGCCGGCTGCGCGCAAAGCCTAGGCCTGGTTCCGATGGCAGCTCTGCTGCTGCGCACTTCCGACCCCCGTTTTCACGGCCGCATCATGGGGATCCGGATGCTGGCGATCTACGGCAATCTGCCCGGACTGCTGATCTCCGGTCCGCTGATCGCAACCTACGGCTACCCGGCGACGGCGACGCTCTATTGCGCGATCGGCCTGGTGTTCACCCTGCTCATCGCGGTGCGCTGGCGCGCCCATCTCTGGAGGCGCGGCGCGCTGACAAACGCGCGGTGATTCCTGCGCCGGGGCTAGAATTCCCCCGTCATGAACGACATCGCGGACGTCCGGGCCGCAACCTCCGCGATCGGCGCGCCCGTCGAGCGCGTCGAGGACGAGCGGCTGCTGCGCGGGCAGGGCGAGTTTGTCGATGACGTGAAGCGCCCGGACATGCTGCACGCGGCGGTGCTGCGCAGCCCGCTCGCGCACGGCCGCATCCGATCGATCGACGTTTCCGCCGCGCTCGCCATGCCCGGCGTTCACGCCGTCATCACCGCGGCAGACGTCATGTTCGAGCTGGGCGCAGTGCCCGTGATTCCGCAGCGCCAGGAGGCACTGCCCGAGCTCGAGGCCTTTTATCAGCCGGTCGTCGCGCAGTCCAAAGTGCGCTATGCCGGCGAGCCGGTCGCGGTCGTCGTTGCGCGCGACCGCGCGCTGGCGGAAGACGCGCTGACCCGGATCCAGGTCGACATCGAAGCGCTGCCCGTGGTCGGCGACTGCGCCGCCGCCGGAAAGAACGAGTCCCTGCTGTTCGAGGCGGCTGCGCGCAATTGCGCGGTCACGCTCACGGCCGGCAAGGGCGACGGCGAGGCGGTGTTCGCATCAGCGCCGTACACCCGGAGCGAGCGCTTTCGCGTGCATCGCCACATGGCGGCGCCCATGGAGACGCGGGGGCTCCTTGCCGATTGGGACGCGGCGACCGGCAGGCTGGTCGTCTACGGGGCCGCCAAGACGGCGTTCCGCAACCGCAAGGTTCTCGCGGGCCAATTGCGGATGAGGGAGGCCGACATCGAGCTGGTGGAAGGCGACGTCGGAGGAGGATTCGGAGCCCGCGGCGAGTTCTACCCGGAGGACTTCCTGATCCCATTCGCTGCCCGGCGCATCCGGCGTGCCGTGAAATGGATCGAAGACCGGCGCGAGCACTTCATTGCCACCAATCACGCCCGCGAGGCGCATTGCGAGCTGGAAATCGCGTGCAGCCGGGACGGGACGATACTCGGGCTGCGCGGCCGCGCGCAAACCGACGCCGGCGCCTACATTCGCACCAACGGCGTCACGCCGGGCCGCAACCTGGCGCAGATGTGTACCGGCCCGTATCGCATCCCGCACGTGCGGATGGAGGTGTCGCTGATGATGACCAACAAGACGCCGGTCGGCACCTACCGCGCGCCCGGGCGCTTCGAGGCCGACACCTTCCGCGAGCGGCTGCTCGACCTGGCGGCCCGCGATCTCGGCATCGATCGCGTCGAGTTCCGCCGCCGCAATTTGATCGCCCCCCACGAGATGCCGTACCCGCTCGCCACCGTGATGCCTCTGAACGGCAATACCGCGACCGACAGCGGCGACTACCGCGCCACGCTCGAGCGCTGCCTGGCGGAATTCGACTGGGCGGGAAGAGCGCGGATGAACGGCAGATTGATCGACGGCCGTTATCACGGCATGGGCATCGGCTGCTACATCGAGGGCGGCGCCTCGGGCCCGGCGGAGGGGGCGCGGCTCGTCGTCGAGACGGACGGCACGGTTTCGGTCTACACGGGATCGTCTTCCGTCGGGCAGGGACTCGAAACGGTGTTCACCCAGATCGCCGCGGACGCCCTCGGCATGCCGATGTCGCGCATCCGCGGCGTATTCCACGGTTCGACCTCCGGCGTCGCCGAGGGCTGGGGCGCCTACAGCTCGCGCAGCGTGGTCATGGGCGGCTCGGCGATCGTCGAGACGGCGAAGCGGCTCATCGAGCGCATCCGCGAGCTCGCCGCCGCCCGCCTGGGCTGCGCGCCGGCGGAAGTCGAAATCCGCGACGGATGTCACTCGCTCGCGTGGGCCGGCCTGTCGGTCACGCTCGCCGAGCTGGCAACCGCAGCTGCGACGGCCGGTGGAATCTCGGCGGAGGGAAAGTTCGTGAGCAATAAGCGCACTTACAGCTACGGTGCGCACGCCGCTCACGTCGCTGTGGACCCGGAAACCGGCCGCGTGGAGGTGATCGACTACGTCGCGGTGGAGGACGTCGGCCGCATCATCAATCCGCATACCCTGCACGGCCAGACGGTCGGCGCCATCGTGCAGGGGCTGGGCGGCGCGCTCTCCGAGCAGCTCGTCTACAACGAGGACGGCCAGCTTCAGACCGGGACGCTCGCGGACTACCTGATGCCGACTGCCGGCGAGGTCCCGCGGATCCGGGTGATTGCGCTGGAGCAGTATCCGTGCCCGAACAATCCCCTCGGCGCAAAGGGCGCCGGCGAAGGCGGCATCATTCCGGTGGGCGGCGTGATCGGCAACGCGGTGGCGGCGGCGCTGGCTCCCCTGGGAGTCATGCCGCGCGAGCTGCCGCTGTCCCCGCCGCGCGTCTGGAAGATGATCGAGGACGCGTGCCGGCGCGCGGCCTGATCGGCGTCAATCAGCCCTGAGTTTCGCGTCCTTGACGACTTTCGCCCACTTGTTGAATTCGTTCTTCACGTAGGCTGCGGCTTCCGGCGGGGTGTTTCCGAGCGGCTCGGCGCCGACTTTCTCGAAGCCGCCGGCGACGCCGGGGTGGGCGAGTGCCTTGCGGATTTCCGCGTTGAGCGTGGCGATGACGCTCTTCGGCGTGCTCGAGGGCGCGAACACTCCCAGCCACAGGTTGACCTCGAATCCCGGGAATCCGGCCTCGATCATGGTCGGCAGGTTCGAGAGGGCGGCCGCACGCTTCGCGCCGGTCGTCGCGAGGCCGCGCAGGCGTCCGTCCTTGATGAAGGGCAGCGCCGCGGTGATGCTGCTGAAGGTCATCTGCACCTGGCCGCCGATGAGATCGGTCATGGCCGGGCCACTGCCCTTGTACGGCACGTGAACGATGTTCTGCTGGATGCGCGCCTTGAAGAGCTCTCCGGCCATGTGGGGCGTCGTGCCGACGCCGGCGGAGGCGAAGCTCAACTTGCCGGGCTGCGATTGTGCGAGGCTCGCAAGCTGTTGCACGCTCGTTGCCGGCACTTTCGCGTAGATCGCCAGCACCAGCGGCGAGTTCGACAGGATGGTGACGGGCGCGAGATCCTTGTGGATGTCGTACGGCACCTTCGGCAGGAGGCTCGGATTGATCACGATCGCGGGGTCCATGATCACCACCGTGTAGCCGTCGCCGCTGGCGCGGCTCGCAATCTCGATGCCGATGACCCCACCCGCGCCCGGCCGGTTGTCCACCACGACGTTCTCACCGAATCCCTCCGACAGCCGCTGCCCCACCAGGCGGCCGACATAGTCCACGATGCCGCCCGGCGCGTAGGGGACGATCAGCCGGATGCTCTTCGTGGGGTAGGGCTGACCGTGGGCGGCAGTGGCGATGCCTGCCAGTGCCGCGCACGCCAGCGCGCGGGCTGTCGCTTTCATGGGGAACCTCCGGGCCTGCTACTATTCGCCTGAACTCTACCCGATGGCCGCTGCCCCCACAAATCAGAATGAATGGGGTGCGGCGTCGCCCGGTGTGATTCCTGTCCGATGAAGCCGCCGCCATTTTCCTATCACGATCCCCGGACGGTCGCCGACGCGGTCGCGCTGCTCGGCCGTCTCGAAAATGCGAAGCTGCTCGCCGGCGGCCAGTCGCTGATGCCGATGCTCAACATGCGCTTCGTTCAGCCGGACCACGTGATCGACTTGAACGGCATCGAGGGACTCTCCTATCTGCGTGAGGGCGGCAACGCGCTCGAAATCGGCGCGATGACGCGCCAGCGCGACATCGAGCACTCGGATCTCGTTCGAACGCGTTGCCCGCTGATGCACGAGGCGATCCTGCAGGTGGGCCACCGCCAGACGCGCAACCGCGGCACGCTCGGGGGCTCCCTCTGCCAGCTCGATCCCGCCGCGGAGCTGGTGGCGGTCGCTGCCGCGCTCGATGGGACCGTCGGCATCACGGGCCCGAAGGGGCGGCGCGAGCTGCCGTTCGCGGAGTTTCCCGCCGGCTACATGACGCCGGCGCTCGAGCCGGATGAAGTGCTGACCGACGTGCGCTTCCCGCTGTGGGCAAAGGGCCACGGCCACGCCTTTGTCGAGTTCTCGCGGCGGCACGGGGATTTCGCGGTGGTGTCCGCGGCGGCGCTGCTCGAGGCGGATCGCGCCGGCAGCATCACGCGCGCTTCCGTGACGGTGGCGGGAACCGGCCCGGCGCCGGTCCGCGCCCGGGAGGTCGAGCGCGCGCTCGTCGGCAGCCGCGCCTCCGACGAGCTCATCCGGGACGCATGCGAGAGCCTGCGCGCGATCGATGCCGTGGGCGACGTGCATGCGCCGGCAGCCTACCGGCAGCAACTGGCCGTGGTGCTCGCGCGACGCGCGCTGAAGACGGCGCATTCCCGCATCACCTGATCGGGCAACGCGATGGCGGAGACACGAAAGATCGCGCTCACCGTGAACGGTCGCCGTCGCGAGGCGGAGGCCGAGACGCGACACACGCTGGCGGATTTCCTGCGCCAGCAGCTCGGACTGACGGGCACGCACCTCGGCTGCGAGCACGGCGTGTGCGGCGCCTGTACCGTCCTCCTCGACGGCCGGTCCGTGCGCTCGTGCCTGATGCTCGCCGTGCAGGCGAGCGGCCACGCAATCACCACGGTCGAGGGTGTCGCGCCGGGGAAGACGGAACTGCACCCGCTGCAGGAAGCGTTCCGCGACAATCATGGACTGCAATGCGGCTTCTGCACCCCCGGCATCCTGATGACGCTCCTGGAGTTCCTGCGCGAGCACCCCGACCCCACGGAGGAAGAGGTCCGGATCGCGCTTTCCGGCAATCTCTGCCGCTGCACCGGCTATCAGGGAATCGTAGCCGCCGCGCTCGATGCGGCCCGCCGCCTGCGAGGAGCAAAGCGTGGCTAGCGCCGGCGCCCGCATGCAGGGCGCAGCCGTCCCCCGGCTGGAGGATGCCGCCCTGTTGCGCGGGGAGGGCCGTTTCGTCGATGACTTGAGCTTCCCCGGAATGCTGCACGCGGCATTCGCGCGCAGCCCCCACGCCCATGCCGCGATACGGGGGATCGACAAATCGGCCGCGGCTGCGCTCCCGGGGGTCCGGGCGGTCCTGACGCTCGCGGACCTGCGCCCGCACCTGCGCAACGAGCGGCTCGTTGTCGCTCTCCCCAGTCCGAGCTACAAGCAGGAGCGCAATCGCCCGGCGCTGGCGGGTATTGAGGCGGTCCACGTCGGCGAGCCGGTTGCCATCGTGGCCGCGGACGATCGCTACGTTGCCGAGGACGCGGTCGCTCTGCTTGCCGTGGATTACGAGCCGCTGCCGGCGGCGGCCGACTGCCGCGCCGCGCTCGCGCCCGATGCGCCGAAAGTCCACAAGGGCGCGCCGCACAACCTGCTCGCCGAGTTCACCATGGGCTACGGCGACACCGACCAGGCGTTCGCGGGGGGAGCCCGCGTTTTCAGCGAGTCGCTCTGGATGCACCGCGGCGGCAGTCACTCGATCGAGTGCCGGGGCGCCGTCGCCGTTCCCGACCCGATCGAGGACCGCATCACCCTGTGGTGCTCCACCCAGATGCCGCACGCCGCGCTGCGCGTGCTGGTGGACATGCTGGGGCGCGACGAGAACCGCCTGCGGGTGGTGACGCCCGACCTGGGCGGCGGATTCGGCCCCAAGCTCGTGAGCTATCCGGAGGACGTCGCCGTCTGCGTCGCGGCGCTTGTCACCGGGCGTCCCGTCAAATGGATCGAGGACCGCCGCGAGCACTTCATCGCCACCACGCAGGAGCGCGACCAGTACTGGGAGGTCGAGATCGCGGTGGATGATGAAGCGCGCATCCGCGGCGTGCGCGGAACCATGATCCACGATCACGGCGCCTATACCGCGCGCGGGGTGAATCTCGCGCACAACTCGGCGGAGACGGTCACGCTGCCCTACGAGGTACCGGCGTACCGAATGAACGTCCGGCTCGCGCTGACCAACAAGGTGGCCGTGACGCCGGTGCGCGGGGCGGGCCATCCGCAGGGCACGTTCGTGATGGAGCGGCTGCTCGACCGCGTCGCGCGCGAGCTGAAGCTCGACCGGGCCGAAGTGCGCCGCCGCAATCTTGTGCCCGCCGCCCGGATGCCCTGTGCCAAGCCGTTGAAGACCCGCGGCGGCATGCAGGTGGTGCTCGACAGCGGCGACTATCCGAAATGCCAGGAAGAGGCGTGCGCGCGCGCCGGCTGGAGCGGTTTTCGCGCGCGCCAGGAGGCGGCGCGGCGCGAAGGTCGATACCTCGGCATCGGGCTCGCGAATTTCGTGAAGGGCACCGGGCGCGGGCCGTTCGAGGGCGTCACTGTGCGCATCGGCCCTTCGGGCAAGGTGCACGTTTACTCCGGTGCCACCGCCATGGGGCAGGGCACCCGGACGATGCTGGCGCAGATCGTGGCCGAGCAGCTGGGCGGCGACATGGAAATCGTGACCGTGACGACCGGCGATACCGCGGCAATCCCGATCGGGATTGGCACCTCGAACAGCCGCTCGACGGTCACGGCCGGGTCCTCAGCACACCTCGCCGCGAAGAAGGTCCGCCAGAAGGCGCTCAAGGTCGCCGCGCTGCTGCTGAAGGCGGCGGAGCAGGATCTCGAGATCGTGGGCGGGGAAGTGCGCGTGAAGGGTGCGCCCGGCATGAAGGTCGGACTGGGACGGATCGCGCACACGGTCGCCGGCACGCCCGGTTACGCGCTCCCGGCCGAGGTCGAGCCCGGCATGGAGGCGACCGAGTATTTTGTCGTGGACGACATGGCCTATGCCAACGGCACGGCGGTCGCCGAGGTCGAGGTGGACGTCGAGACCGGTGCAGTGCGCATCCTGCGCTATGTCGTCGCGCACGATTGCGGCCGCATCATCCATCCGCTCATCGTGGACGGCCAGATCCTGGGCGGCGTTGCGCACGGCATCGGCAATGCCCTCTACGAATGGATGGGCTACGACGAGAACGCGCAGCCGGTGACCACCAACCTCGGGGAATACCTCCTCGTCACCGCGACTGAGATGCCCCCGGTCGAGATCATCCACCTCGAATCGCCGTCGCCGCTGAATCCGCTCGGGGTGAAGGGGGTGGGCGAATGCGGGGTGGTGCCGGCGCCGGCGGCGATTCAATCCGCCGTCGAGGATGCGCTGTCGCCATTCGGCGTGCGGGTGACGAAGACGCCGCTCTTCCCGGCGGATATCGTCGCCCTGATCGAGAAAGCGGCTATTCGGGCCTGATGCCGGCGGCCTTCACCACCTTCGCCCATTTCGCGGTTTCCGCGGTGACAAAAGCGGTGAACTCCTCCGGAGTGTTGCCGAGGGTGATCCCGCCCATCGCGAGGATGCGCTCCCGCGTGTCGGGCGAGCGCAGCATGCTCGTCAGATCGTGACTCGCCCGGTTGACCGCCTCGCGCGGCGCTCCGGCGGGCATCACGATGCCCTGCCATGATCCACCGTCGAAGTCCCTGATCCCGGCTTCCGCCACGGCCGGCACGGCGGGCAGCGTCGGGAACCGCTCCCGGGTCGACACCGCGAGCGCGCGCAATCGTCCCGATTGAACATGAGGAAGCACGGCGATGATGGTGGTGAACGCGACTTCGATCTGCCCGGAGACCTGGTCCACGAGCGCGGGCCCGGACCCCTTGTAGGGCACGTGCACGATGTTGAGCCCGGCCTCGAGCTTCAGCCACTCCATCAGCAATTGCGTGCTGGTGCCCGTGCCGCCCGAGGCGTAGCTCAGGGCGCCGGGGCGAGCCCGCGCCAGGGCAGTCAGTTCCTTGACGCTGCGCACCGGCAGCGAGGGGTGCACGACCAGGAGGCTCGGCAGCGTCGCGAGCAGCGTGACGTGCGCGAGGTCGCGCACCGGATCGAAGGCGAGCTTGCGATAGATCGAGGGCGAAATGGTCTGCGCGATGGACAGCATGCAGACGGTATAGCCGTCCGCCGGCGATCGCGCGCACTGCTCCGTGCCGATGTTGCCGCCGGCGCCGGGACGATTGTCGGCGACGACCGGCACCGCCCACACTTCCGCGAGGCGCGTTGCCACGACGCGGCCGAGAATGTCGGTCGGGCCGCCGGGCGGGAACGGAACGATGAAACGCACCGCCTTGGCCGGATAACTTTGGGCGCTGGCTGTGTGCGCCCCCGCCATCCAGAGGAAGGCGCAAAGCGCCAGCGCGGGAAAGTGCGGGTCCATGAGTATCAGTTGGGATTGATACCGGTGGCCTGGATCACGCGCCGCCACTTCTCGACTTCGCTCCCCACGTAGGCGGCGAAGTCGGGCTGCGAGCGCGTCTGAATGTCGAACCCGAGCGCCGTGAGGCGTGCCGTCACGTCGGGCTGGCGCAGGGCATCGTTGATTTCGCGATTCAGCAGCCGTACCGCGGCGGCGGGCGATTTCGCTGGCGCGAAGAAGGCGATCCAGGATGCGTTCTCGAAATCTGCGAACCCGGATTCCGCCAGGGTCGGCACGTCCGGCAGGGTAGCCACCCGCTTATGGCTGGCGATCGCCAGCACCCTAAGCGCGCCCTGCTTTATGAAGTTGAACGCAGTCGGGATAGTCGTGGTCGCCAGATCGACCTGCTGCGCAACGACCGCGGTCACCGGCGCCGCCCCGCCCTGGTACGGCACGTGGATGGGCTCCAGCCCCGGCACGGCCCGGAAGAGGTACTCGGAAGTGAGATGTTCCGTGGTGCCGACGCCGGCCGTGCCGTAATTGAACCGTCCCTTCTTTACGTTACGGACATAATCCAGAAGGCTCTTCGCCGCTACCGAGCGATGGACCACGAAGATAGTCGGTGCAGTGGCGGCGATGGCTATGGGGGTGAGCTGGGAGCGCGGGTCGACGGCATCCTTGACCGCCGTGGCATTGACCGCCACCGCAGTCGTGGTGACGAGCAAGGTATGTCCATCGGGCGCCGCGTTGGCGACGAGCCTCGCAGCGATCGCGCCGCCCGCGCCCGGACGGTTGTCGCCGACGAAGGACTGGCCGAAGCGGTCGTTGAGCTTCTGCCCGACGAGCCTGCCGATGGTGTCCGCGATGCCGCCCGGCCCGAAAGCGATCACCATGCGCACCGGCCTGGCTGGATAGTCCTGCGCGTGGGCCGCATGCGCCGAGACCACGGCCAAACAGGCAGTGAGGACGTAAAGCAGGCAGCGCATCGCGCGGGATTCGATATTCATGAAAGTCCTTTCAGGGAGGCTTCGCCAACTAGTCGGCTTGCATCCCGCTCGCCGCGACGACTTTCTTCCACTTCGCGATTTCCGACAGTACGAAAGCGGCAAATTCCTCGGGCGTATTGCCGACCGGCTCGGCGCCCTGGACGAAGAAGCGCTCTTTCAATTCCGGCGCGCGCAGGATCTTCCCGATCTCGGCGGCGAGCCGGCTGACGGCCTCGCGCGGCGCGCCGGCCGGCGCGAACATCCCGCTCCAGCCGCTTACTTCGAAACCCGCGACGCCGGCCTCGATCATGGTCGGAAATTCCTGAGCGGCGGGAAAGCGCCGGGCGCCGGTGACCGCGAGGCCGCGCAGCTTGCCGGCCCGGACCTGCTGCAGCACCGAGGGCAGCGTCGAGAACATCATCTGCACGTGCCCGCCGACGAGGTCGATGACCGCCGGCCCGCCGCCCTTGTAGGGCACATGCACGATGTCGATGCGCGCGAGGGATTTGAACAGCTCCCCCGATAGGTGAGTGGAGGTGCCGGCGCCGGACGAGGCGTAAGTGATCTGGCCGGGCCGCCCGCGCGCGAGCGCGATCAACTCCTTCACGGACTTCACCGGCAGGGAAGGGTGAACCACCAGGAAATTCGGCGCATCGGTGATCAGGGTGACGGGGGCGAAGTCGCGCACGGCGTCGAACGGCAGGTTCTTCCGGACGCTCGGGTTTATCGTATGCGAGATGCTCGTCACCAGCAGCGTGTAGCCGTCGGGCGGCGATTTGGCGACGACCTCGGCCCCCGTGATCCCGCCCGCGCCCGGCCGGTTCTCGACGATGACTGGAACGCCCAGCGATTCCGACAGCTTCTTCGACACGCTGCGCGCGGCGAAATCCGCGATGCCGCTCGGCGCGAACGCGACGATGACGCGGATCGGCTTGGCAGGGTAGGGCTGCGCGCTGACCGGGGCCGCAATCCAAAGGCCCGCCAGCGCCAGCGCCGCGGGTAGCGCGCGGGCGCTCATGCGCCCTTGGGCAGCACGTGCGCCCACTTTGCCCGGACGCGCTCGTCGAGCTGCCGGCTCGAGCGCGCGACCTTGGGGAACGTGTTGCGCCGCGCCCACGGCTTGCACGCGTCGATGACGACGCGCGCGTTCAACCGGCGCTCCTCCTGCGGGTAGCTCATCGGGTCGAGCGTGGTGCTCCAGCAGCCGCGCAGGATCTCGAGGTCCTCGCGGGCGTCGACGCGCGTGCACAGCGACCAGATCACGTCGTTCATGCTGGCGGGGTCCACGTCGTCGTCCACCACGATCACGTACTTGTTGGCGTAGGCGCCCGCGTGGCACTGCGAGGCGACCAGCCCCGCCTGCTTCGCGTGCCCGGGGTACATCTGCTTGATTGAGACCGTGAGCCACATGCGGCTGCCGCCCGCCTCGTGCGACCACACGCCCTGCACGCCGGGCACGCCCGCGCCCTCGAGCTGGTTCCACACCGCGGCGCAGCGGTAGGTGCCGCGGTAGAACGTGTCGTCGCACGGCGGCACCGCCGGGATCGCCCCGAGCAGGATCGGATCGTTGCGGTGCATGAAGGTCTCGATGCGGATGACCGGCTGCATCTCCTTGCCGCCCGCGTAGTAGCCCGTCCACTCGCCGAACGGGCCTTCCTCGATCCGGTCATCGGGCGAGATGTAGCCCTCGAACGCGATCTCGGCGTTGGCGGGTATCGGCAGGCCGGTCTGCGGGCCGAGCACGACTTCGACCGGTCTTCCCATCATGCCGCCGACGGTGTCGTACTCGTTCTTGCCGTAGGGGACCTCGATGCCGGCGATCGAAAACAGCATCGGGTGCATGCCCGCGACCACCGCGATCGGGCAGCGCTCGCCGCGCTCGTGGTAGCGGCGCATCAGGATGTCGCCGTGCTTGCCCTTGGAGATCATGACCGAGGCGATGCGCGGATCGTCGTACACCTGCACGCGGTAGGCGCCGTAGTTGATCCAGCCGGAGTCCGGGTCCTTCATGACGACCATGCAGCCAGTGCCGATGTAGGGGCCGCCGTCGTCTTCGTGCCACTTCGGCGTGGGAATCTTCGCGAGATTGATGTTCTTGCCGGTGGCGACGTTCTCGAAGAGCGGGCCGGTCTCGACGACGCTGGGTGGAATCGATCTGCCCTCGCCCAGGTAGCGGCGCCAGTACTTGACGAGGTCCATTTCCGTGGCCTCAAGGGGCAGGCCGAAGGTGAGCGCGATCTGCTTCACCCCCATGAGGATGTTCGCGGCCACCCGGTAGCCGCGCGGATAGCCGGGGATGTCGTCGAAGAGCAGCGTCGGGCGGCCGGTCCTGCGCTGGTAGATGTCGACGATGCCGCCGATCTCCTCCATGCGCTCGGCGCCGCTCACCCGCTGCAGCAGGCCCGCCGCGTCGATCTGCGCGAGCCAGTCTCGAAGGTCTGGGTTGGCCACGGGCTGCTCCTTTCTATTCCCCGGCGATCTTCAGGGTGCGCACTATCTCAGCCCAGCGCTTGTGGTCGGCGAGCATCATCCTATTCAGCTCCTCCGGCGTGCCGCCGGCGGGCTCGGCGCCGCCGGCGATGATGCGCTCCGAGCCGGACGGCGACTTGATGACCGCGGCGACGGCCTCGTTGAGGCTGCGGATGATGTTGCGGGGCGTTCCCGCCGGAACGAGCATGCCGTTCCAGCCGTTGGTGGAAAACCCCGGAACGCCCGACTCGGCGATCGTCGGCACGTCCGGCATCGTGCCGATGCGCATCGCATCGGTGCTCGCGAGCAGCCGCAGCCGCCCCGCCTTGACGTGCGGCACCGCGGGCAGCGGATTCACGAACATGACGTGCACCTGGCCGGCGAGGGTGTCGATCAGCGCCGGGCCGGTGCCCTTGTAGTTCACGTACAGCATCTCGATGCCGGTCAGGCGCTTCAGCAGCTCGCCCGAGAGATGCCCCATGCCGCCCAGCCCCGACGAGGTCCAGTTGAGCGGGCGCGTCTTGCTCAACGCGACCAGCTCGCGCACATTCCGCGCCGGCACCGACGGATGCACCACCAGCAGGTAGGACTGCGAGGCGGTCTGCACGACGCCGGTGAAATCCTTGAGCGTGTCGTAGGGAGATTTCCGGTACACCAGCGGCGCGGTGATGAATTCGACCGAGATCATGGCGAGCGTGTAGCCGTCGGGCGTTGCCTTGGCGACGATGGAACTCCCCACCATGCCGCTCGCGCCGGGGCGGTTGTCGACGACAACCGGCACGCCCCAGCGCTCGTTCAGCGGCTGCGACACCAGGCGCGCGATGAAGTCGAGGCCCCCGCCCGGGGCGTAGGGCACGATGATGCGCACCGGCTTTGTCGGGAACGCGGGCCCGGGCTTCGGCTGCGCGGCCGCGATCGCTGCCGCGCACAGGCCGGCGCAGGCGAGCATCGCCCCGAGCAAGCGTGTGTGCGTCATCGGGTTGTCCTCCTCCGTGCGCTACTGTAGAGTTTTCCGGCGATTGTATCCGAATTGATCGAGGCGACCATGGTCGGCGATAGCGGTGCGCCCACTCCGAAAGTGGTGGGCAACTACGGTGACCTGCGTGGATGGATCGACCAGGTGGACCGGCTGGGCGAGCTCCTGCGCGTCTCCGGGGCGCACTGGGACGCCGAGATGGGCTCGATCACCCAGATGCTCACCGAGAAGAGCCGCGGCAACGCGCCGGCTGTCCTCTTCGACGACATTCCCGGCTATCCGAAAGGTTACCGCACGCTCTACGGGCACTTCTCCTCGATCCGGCGCGTGGCGCTCACGCTCGGCCTGCCCCTCGACTACGAGCGCAAGGTGGACATCGTCAAGCAGTACCACGCGCGCATCCAGAGCATGAAGCCGCTCGCCCCGCGCACCGTCAAGGACGGCCCGGTGCTGGAGAACGTGATCGAGGGCGACAAGGTCGATGTGCTCAAGTTTCCGGTGCCCCGCCACCATGAGAAGGACACCGCGCGCTACATCGGCACGGCGAACTGCGTCATCACGCAGGACCCCGACGCCGGCTGGTTCAACCTCGGCTGCTATCGCAACCAGGTCTACGACGGAAAGACCATCGGCTGCCAGATCACCGAGGGCAAGCACGGCCGCATCCACCGCGACAAGTATTTCGAGCGCGGGAAGACGATGAAGGTGGTGGTGCTGGTGGGGCAGGATCCCCTTCTCTTCATGCTTGCGGCGAGCCCGCTGCCGGCGGGCGTGAGCGAGCTCGATTTCGCGGGCGGCCTGCGCGGCGAGCCGGTGGACGTGATCAAGGGCCCCTACACGGGCTTCCCGATCCCCGCGCACGCCGAGATCGCGATCGAGGCCGAGGCGGTGCCGGGACGGGTGAAGGACGAAGGCCCGTTCGGCGAGTGGATGGGCTACTACTCGGACGACACCGTGCCGCGGCCCTATCTCGACGTGAAGACGATTCTCCACCGCAACAACCCCATCCTCACCTGCGCGCCGCAGCACAAGCCGGTGGACGAGACCGGGCTGCTGAAGGGCATTGCCGGTTCGGCGCAGATCTGGCGCGCGCTCGAGGCGGCGGACCTCCCCGACATCCTGGGCGTGTGGAACCACGAAGGCGGTCCCGCCACGCGCTTCACCGTGATCCAGATCCGGCAGCGGTATCCGGGGCATTCGCGTAACGTGCTGCACGTCGCGTCGAACTGCCAGGGCGGCGCCTACGCCGGCAAGTGGACGGTGGTGGTGGACGAGGACGTGGACGCCGGCGACCTCGACCAGGTGCTGTGGGCGATGTGCACGCGCTTCGACCCGGTGACCGACATCGACCTCATCCAGAAGGCGTGGGCCTCGAAGCGCGACCCGCTCTACCTGCCGGGCAACTTCAACAATCGAATCCTGATCGACGCCTGCATCCCCTACGACATGAAGCTGAAGGGCAAATTTCCGCCGGTGGTGGATGTGAGCGAAGAGATGCGCAAGAAGATCCGCGCGAAGTTCAAGAACATCCAGTTTCCCGCGTCATAGCGGGACTGGACGGCGCTACTCGGGCTTGATCCCGACCGCGCGCACCACCTTTCCCCACTTGTCGAGCTCCGCCCGGATGAAGGCGGGCCATTCGCCCGGCGCGAGGGTCCGCGCGTCAATCGCCTGGCGCCCGAGCTGCTCGCGGAAATCCGCATTCCCGGCGATGCGCTTCAACTCCCCGCGCAGCCGGTCCGCGACCGCGCGCGAGGTGCGCGCCGGCGCGACCACGGTGTACCAGGACGGGACATTCACTCCCGTCACGCCGCTTTCGATCAGGGTCGGGATCTCGGGCGCGAGCGTCGAGCGCTGCGGGCTCGTGACCGCGAGTGCGACGAGGCGGTTCGCGCGCACGAATGGCATGCTCGAAGTGATCGAGCCGAAGAAGAGGTGGCTCTCTCCCGCGAGCACCGCGTTGGCCGCGGGACCGGCGCCCTTGTAGGGCAGGTGCACGAGATTCACGCCGGTCACCATCTTGAACAATTCAGCGGCAAGATGCAGATTGGTGCCGCTGCCGCTCGACGCGTAATTGAACGTGCCCGGCTGGCTCTTCGCGAGCGCGATGAATTCCTTGACCGTGCGCGCCGGCACGGAAGGATTGATCACCACGATGTGGTAGGAGGAGGCCAGGAGATCGAGCCCGGCGAAATCTCTCACGGGGTCATACGGCTGCCTGGAAATCGTGGGCGAGATCGCGAGCGGGCCGATGAATCCGAGCAGCAGCGTGTAGCCGTCGGCCGGCGCCTTGGCCGCGGTGTCCGTGGCGATGACCCCGCCGCCGCCCGCGCGGTTGTCTACGACGACCTGCTGCCCGAGCGCTTCGGTCAACCGGCTGCCAATCACGCGCGCGATCAGATCCACGCCGCCGCCGGGCGGGAACGGCACGAGCAGCCGCAGCGGCCGCGACGGATACTCTGCCGCGGCGACATTCGCAGGCGCGGCGGCTATCAGGATCGCCGCGAGCAGGAGACGGTTCCAATGCACTGCCATCCTGTCTAGAATACCAGCGATTTCCCTGACCATCCGATCGCGCCGGGCTTCGAGGCCGGAGCCCCGGTGACGCGCATCCCATGACCGAGCAAACCTATGCCCATGCCGCGGCGGTGACCGGGCAACCGGGCAGCGGGCACTCACCGGCCGGATGCCCGGTCGAGGAAACCCTGTGCCCGGTGGTGGCTCACGAATGGGTCAACGACGAGTACAAGCACCTCGTCGTCAAGGCGACGCCCAAGGCGCTTGCCGCGCAGCCGGGCCAGTTCTTCCATCTGCTGTGTCCTTCGCCCGACGAAGGCGAAGTATGGTTCCGGCGGCCGCAGAGCGTCTACCGCGTGGCACGCTCGACCGGCCGCGTCGAGTTCCTCTACAAGATCGCCGGGCGCGGCACCAGGGGCCTGGCGAGCCTCGAGCCCGGCGACACGCTCAACATGCTCGGACCCCTGGGCATCGGCTTCAAGCTGGAGCCGCGTTGGAAGAATGTCGTCGTGCTCGGCCGCGGCGTGGGGCTCGCGACGATGGCGCCGATCTCCCAGTTGGCCGGCGAGCGCGGCGTGCGCGTAACGGCGATCTTGAGCGCGCGCAGCGAGGAGCTTGCGATGGCCGCCGATCTCTTCGAGACCGTGGGCACGGTCATCAAGGTGCTCGACACCGACGGCACGAGCGCGGTGGAGAACGTCGAGGCGATCCTGCGCCGGCTGATCGCCGGGAAGAAGGCGGATGCGTTCTTCACCTGCGGCTCGAACCGGCTGATGCAGCTCATGAAGCGCCTCGGGAAGGAGCACGGCATCCCGGGACAGATGGCGATGGAGCAGATCATGGCGTGCGGGCTCGGGCCCTGCTACATCTGCGTGCGCACCTTCGAGGTGAACGGCAAGCTCGAGATGCGCCGCGTCTGCGTGGAGGGGCCGGTCTTCGACCTGCAGGAGTGCCTCGGATGGTAGACATGGCGGTGAAGATCGGCGCCGTGACGCTTCCCAACCCGGTGCTGCCGGCCTCGGGCACGTTCTCCGCGGAACTGTCGCAGGTCATCGATCTCAACCGGCTGGGAGGGCTCATCACCAAGACGGTGTCGCGCAACTACCGGGCCGGCAACCCGCCGCCGCGGGTGTCGGAGATCGAGGCCGGCATGATCAATTCCATCGGCCTGCCGACCAAGGGGCTGCGCTACTTTCTCGACGTGCAGCTTCCGGAATACAGGCGCTTCAGCCCGCCGCTCATCGCCAGCGTGACCTCCACCGACATCGACGACTTCGCCGCCATGGCGCGCGAGGTGAGCGTGCCCGGTGTCGCCGCGATCGAACTCAACATCTCGTGCCCGACGCGCGAGCCGGGCGGCGGCAATTTCGCGTTGAACGAGGAGCACACCTACAAAGTCGTCAAACAGTGCCGAGCCGTGACGCAGAAGCCGTTGTGGGCCAAGCTTTCCCCCAACGCGGGGGACATCTCCGCGGTGGCGGAGGCGGCCGAGAAGGCCGGCGCGGACGCGATCACCGTGTCGAACACGATCCTCGGCCTCAAGATCAACCTGGAGACGTTCCGCTCCTGCATCGGCCAGGGCTACGGCGGGATTTCCGGCCCCGGCGTCAAGGCCATCATCCTGCGCATGGTCCACCAGTGTGCGAAGTGCGTGAAGATTCCGATCATCGGCTGCGGCGGCATCATGAAGGCGGAGGACGTGGTGGAGTACCTGCTGGCGGGCGCGAGCGCGGTCGAGATCGGATACCTGAACTTCCGCAATCCCACCGGAATGATTGCCATCATCGAGGGGCTGGAAAAATGGTGCGAGCGGCGCGGCTTCAAGCGCGTGGCCGATCTCACCGACGCGATGCTCGACCATCCGCCGCGCGACACCTACGAAGCCGGGAAGATGGGGATCAGCTGATGGACCGCATCACGATCCGCAAGCCCGACGACTGGCACCTGCACGTGCGCGACGGCGCGATGCTGAAGGCGGCGCTGCCGTTCACCGCGCGCCATTTCGGCCGCGCCATCATCATGCCCAACCTGCTGCCGCCGGTGTGCACGGTCAAGCAGGCGGAGGCCTACCGCGAGCGGATCCGCAAGGCGCTGCCGGCGGGCGTGAAGTTCGAGCCGCTGATGACCTGCTACATGACGCACGACACGGACCCGGACGAAGTGGAGGCCGGCTTCCGCGCGGGCGTCTTCACCGGCGTCAAGATCTATCCGGCGAACGTTACGACCAACTCCGCCGCCGGGGTCTCGGACTACCGCAGGATCCGCCGTGTCGTCGAGCGCATGGAGAAAATCGGCATGCGTCTCCTGATCCACGGCGAGGTGATCGACCCGGAAGTCGACGTGTTCGATCGCGAGGCGGTGTTCATCGAGCGCGAGCTCGCGCCCCTCACGCGCGACTTCCCGGGGCTCAAGGTGATCCTCGAGCACGTCTCGTCGAAGGTGGGCGTGGATTTCGTGCGCTCGAAGGCGGGGCAGGTGGGCGGCACGATCACGCCCTACCACCTCATGTTGACGCGCACCGACTGGCTCGGCTGGGGCAACCGCCCCTACATGTATTGCGCACCGGTCATCAAGACCGCGAAGGATCGCGCGGCGCTGCGGGCCGCGGCGACCTCCGGCGAGCGCTTCTTCTTTCTCGGGACCGACTCCGCGCCGCATCCGGTGAAGCGCAAGCTCGACGTGGTCGGCGCCGCGGGACTGTTCAATTCGCCGGTCGCGATCGAGTCCTACGCGCAGGTGTTCGCGGAGGAGAACGCGCTCGACAAGCTCGAAGCGTTTGCCTCGCTCAACGGGCCGCGGCACTACGGAATGGCTCCCAACACCGGGACGATCACCCTCGAGCGCACGCCATGGCAGGCGCCGGAGGAGGTGCGGGTCGAAGGGCCCGAAGAACGCGCTCTCATCCACCGCGGCGGCGAGACCCTGCCGTGGCGGGTGGTATAGCTGACGCCCAATGGAGTTCGACAACACTCTCGAGGTGCCGCTGCCGCCCGCCGAGGCGTGGCGGGTGCTGCTCGACATCCGCCGCATTGCTACCTGCATTCCGGGAGCCGAGTTGACCGAGGTCGTGGACGAGCGCACCTACAAGGGCAAGGTTGCGGTGCGGATCGGCCCGGTGGCGCTGTCGCTCGTCGGGCAGGCGCGGCTGGAGGAAGTCGACGCCGCGAACCAGAGGGCGCGCGTCACGGCCCAGGGGTCTGACCCCAAGGGGCGCGGCAGCACCGACGCGGTGATCGAATTCCGGCTCGAGCCGGCCGGCGCCGGCACCCGCGTGCTGATCCATTCCGACGTGAAGCTGGCGGGTGCGATCGCGCAGTACGGGCGCGGCACCGGCATGATCCGGAGCGTCGCCTCGCAACTGATCGGGCAGTTCGGCGAGGCGCTCAAGGCGCAGATCGCGCAGGCGGGAGCGGGGAGGGAACCCGGCCCCGCCAGGCCGATCTCGGGAATCACCGTGCTGGGAAAGGCGGCGTGGGACTCGATCGCCCGATCGCCGGAGAAACCGCCTTCCAAGCCGTGAGCCGATGAAGCCGGCACCGTTCGAGTATCACGCGCCCAGGACGGTCAGGGAGGCGCTCGACGTGCTCGCGGAAGTCGCGCCGCGGGACGGACGGGTGCTGGCGGGCGGCCAGAGCCTCGTTCCGGCGATGGCATTGCGGCTCGCGCGCCCGGCGCATCTCGTCGACATCAACGGCGTGAAGGATCTCGAGCGGCTCGCCGTGGCGGCCGGTGCCCTTGAGATCGGCGCGTGCGCGCGCCATGCAGCTTTCCATCGCCCGGTCGTGGACGGGCCGTTGGGCCTGCTCCTGTCGGAGGTGGCGCGCCACATCGCCCACTATCCGATCCGCATCCGCGGCACGTTCTGCGGCAGCCTCGCCCACGCCGATCCCGCCTCGGAATGGTGCCTCGTCGCTGCGACGCTCGACTCGCGCGTGGTGGCGCGCAGCGTGCGCGGCGCCCGCACGATCGCGGCCGCCGATTTCTTCCGCGGCGCGATGACGACCGCGCTCGAAGCCGACGAGCTGCTGGCGGAAACGCGCATACCGCTGCCCGCGCCCGATACCCGGTTCGGATTTTCCGAGTTCAGCCGGCGCGCGGGGGATTTCGGGATCGCGATGGCGCTCGCAACCTATCGTGTTCACGGTGGAGTCATGACCGAGCCGCGCATCGGAATCGGAGGCGTCGAAAACGCGCCGCGCCGTATCGCGCAGGCGGAGGCGGCGCTGGAAGGCAAGCGGCCGGGCAAGGAAGCGTTCCTCGCCGCCGCGGATGCAGTCGCCCGAGCCGTCGCGCCGCTCGATGATGCCCGCTGCCCCGCCCCCTATCGGCGCGAAGTGGCACGGGCGATGGCGCGCCGCGCCCTGGAACGGGCGGCCGCATGAAAATTGGCGTCACGCTCAACGTCAACGGCCGGGATTGCCCCGTCAAGGTCGAGCCGCGAAAGACGCTCGCCGACACGATCCGCGAGGAGTGCGGGCAGACCGGGACGCACACCGGCTGCGAGCACGGCGTGTGCGGCGCCTGCACGGTGCTGCTCGACGGCGAGCCGGTGCGCTCCTGCCTCCTATTCGCGGTGCAGGCCGCGGGGCGCAGGATCCGCACCGTCGAGGGGCTCGCCGACGGCGACAAGCTGCACCCGTTGCAGCGCGCCTTCATCGAGCATCACGGGCTCCAGTGCGGCTTCTGCACGCCCGGATTCCTGATGCTGGCGGCGGGAATGCTGGAGCGCGATCCCGGCATCGGCGACGAGGCGCTGCTCGACGCGCTGTCGTCGAACCTCTGCCGCTGCACTGGCTACCAGAACATCGTGAAAGCCGTGCGCGCGGCGGCGGACGAGATGCGGGTGAGCAAGTGAAGGCGAAGATCGTCGGCCAATCGGTGCGGCGCCTGGAGGACCTGCCGCTCGTCACCGGCCGCGGCCGTTTCGCTGGGGACATCAACTTCCCGGATCAACTCCACATGCGCGTCGTGCGCTCCGGCCACGCGCACGGGGAGATCGTGTCGGTCGACACCTCGCAGGTGCAGGCGTCGGCGGGCGTGGTCGCGGTGTGGACCGCGGCGGACGTTGCGGGACTGCGGCCCATCGCACTGCGCGAGGGCCCGGACGAGAAGCTCGACCCCTATCTTCAACCGGTCCTCGCGCGCCGCCGCGTGCGCTACGTCGGCGAGCCGGTCGCGGTCGTGTTTGCGGAGGATCCCTATCTCGCCGAGGACGCGGCCGATCTGGTGAGCGTGGAAGTGCGGGAGTTTGCGCCCGTTCTGGCGGCGCACGAGACGCCGGCAGAGTTCGAGCCGGGGCGCTCGACGGAGCCGCTCGTCATCCGCAAGGGCTACGGGGACGTGGACGCCGCGTTTCGCGCCGCGCACGCGGTCGTGGAGCTCGACCTTTCCATCGGCCGCCACTCGGGCGTTCCGCTGGAAACGCGCGGCGCCATCGCGCGCTACGACGCCGCACGCGATCTGATCCAGATGTACGGCGCTGCCAAGGTGCCGCACCGCACCCGAGATGGCATCGCGCACGTGCTCGGGCGCGACCCGTCGACGATCCATTTGTACGAAGGCCACGTCGGCGGGAGCTTCGGCGTGCGCGGCGAGGTGTATCCGGAGGACGCGCTCGCGTGCCTGGGCGCCCTGAGGCTCGGGCGACCGGTGAAGTGGATCGAGGACCGCTACGAGCACCTGATCGCCGCCAATCACTCGCGCGAGCAGCGGCACCGGGTTCGCGTTGCCGTGGACGCCGCGGGGCGACTTCTCGCGCTCGACGACGAGTTCTTCCACGACCAGGGCGCCTATCCCCGCACGCACGGCGCGCGGGTCGTGGATCTGACGTCGGGCATGCTGCCCGGGCCCTACCAGCTGCCCGCGTACCGGGTGGTGGGGCACTACCGGCTCACCAACAAGACGCCCGCCGCAACCTACCGCGCGCCCGGCCGCTTCGAGGGCGCCTTCGTGCGCGAGCGCCTGATGGATGCCGTTGCGCAGCGCCTCGGCATCGACCGGATCGAGGTGCGGCGCCGCAATCTTATTTCGAAATCGGCGATGCCCTACCGGCGCGAGCTCGACGCCATCGGCGACGAAGTCGTGCTGGATTCGGGCGACTACGCGGGGTTGCTCGATAAGGCGCTCGCGGGGGCTGGCTGGGACGCGCTGCAGAAGGACCTCGTGCGCCGCCGCTCGGCGGGGGAAGCGGTCGGCGCCGGCGTCGCCATGTTCGTGGAAAAGAGCGGCCTCGGCCCGCGTGACACGGCGTACGTAACCGTCGACGCAGCGGGCGGCGTCGAGGTGGTCACCGGCTCGGCGTCGTCGGGGCAGGGCGTGGAGACGGTCATGGCGCAGATCTGTGCCGGGGCGCTCGGCGTGGACTACCGGCGGGTGCGCGTGGTCCACGGACAGACCGAGCGCATCGCGCGCGGAATCGGCGCGCACGCGGCCCGCGCGACCGTCATGACCGGCTCCGCGGTCCACGTCGCCGCCTCGAACGTGCGCGCGAAAGCGATCGCGGCTGCCTCCGCCTTGATGCGCGTGCCCGCCGACGCACTCGACGTCATCGACGGAAGGGTCGTGAGAAAGGACAGCCCCGATGCGATTTCGATGGATCTCGGCGACGTTGCCCGGGCCGTAGAGGGCACCGCGGGCGCGCTCGCGGCCGAAGGCTCGCACGTCACCGAGCACATGACCTATCCCTACGGCGTGCAGGTCGCCGTGGTCAGGGTGGACCGGGACACCGGAGGCGTCGCGGTGGAGCGCAGCCTCATCGCCTACGACGTCGGGCGCGCGGTGAACCCGATGCTGGTGGAGGGCCAGCTCGCGGGCGGCTTTGCGCAGGGGCTCGGCGGCGCGCTGCTCGAGGAGTTCCAGTACGACGCGCGCGGGCAGCCGTTGTCGGTCACTTTTGCCGACTACCTTCAGCCCACCGCGCGCGAGATGCCGGCGCTGGAGATCATGGTCTCGGAAGATGCGCCGAGCCCGCTCAATCCGCTGGGAATCAAGGGCGCGGGGGAGGGCGGAATTCCGGCGGTGGGCGCGGCGCTGGCAGCGGCGATCGATGACGCGATCGGCATGCCAGGCGCCGTGACGAGGCTCCCGGTCACGCCGATGCGCCTAAAGGAGATCCTCGATCGCGCGGCCGGCGCGCGGCCACCGGGCCGATTCAAGCGAGGTTGAAGCGCTTCGACCGCACGAACGCGCCGAAATCCGCGCGCTCGGGCACCGAGTACTGGCGCGCCTTGTCTTCCGACCAGCCGTAGAACGCGGCGTTCGGATAGCGGTCCGCGTAGCGCTGCCTGCGAAACGGCAGCAGCGCATGCCGGCGCCGGTCGTAGGCCTCGATCCTTTCCCGGACGCCGGTTTCATCGAAGCGGTCCACGTGCACGGTAACTTCGAGCGGGAGGCGCGGGGTGATGCGGCCAGCCTCGGCCGGGAAGCCCATGCACAGGCCTGCCACCGGAAACACCGCGTCGGGCAGCGCGAGCAGCCGCGCGAGATCGTGTGGATGGTTGCGGACGTGACTGATCGGGCACGCGCCGAGTCCGACGGACTCGGCCGCCCGGATGAAGCTCATCATCACGAGGGCGGCGTCCACTGCGGCGTTCAGGAAATGGTCGAGGTGCTCGTTGACGAACGGCTTGCCGCGCCACTCGCCGATTTGCCGGATGCGGCGGTTGTTGGCGACAAACACCAGGAACACGGGCGCATCGGCGATCCACGGCATGTCCGGGAGGCCGTCCGCGATCGCCTTGACCTTGGCACGGTCGGCGACGTGGATCACGTCGGCCTGCTGCAGATCGGACTTCGACGGCGCCGAGAAGGCGCACGCGAGCAGCAGCCGCAACAAGGCCGGCTCCACCGCGCGGGGGGCGAACTTGCGGTGCGAGCGGTGCTCGGCCATGCGCGCGAGCTCGTCGAGCCCGGGCAGGTCGGGATCGACTCGAGGGGCGGCGCCGAAGCGCTCGGCGAGCGCGGCATCGATGCGTTGTGCGGGCGTGAGGGTCGGTGGCATCGCGGATTCCCTTTTGAAGGAGACAGCATGTTACCGCCCCGGGCGCCTTGCGAAGGCGCCAAAAACTGGCGTAAAATCACGCCCTTTCCGCATTCTCGGCACAGAAAGATCCCATGGTCGTCATACGTCTGGCACGCGGCGGCGGCGTCAAGCGCCCGTTCTTCAATATGGTGGTCGCGGATTCGCGGCGCGCGCGCGACGGCCGGTTCATCGAGCGCATCGGCTTCTACGATCCCAAGGCGCCGGAAGGGCGGGAGAGGCTGCGCATCGACGGCGCGCGCCTGACGCACTGGACGGGCAAGGGCGCCCGGCTCTCGGACACCGTGGCGAGGCTCGTCAAGCAGCACAGTGGGCAGAAAGCCACAGCCTGAAAAGCTGGTGACGATGGGGCGGATCTCCGCCCCGTTTGGCGTCAGGGGCTGGGTGAAAGTCCAGCCGAACACGGCGGCGGCGCAGAACCTCCTGGCCTACAAGACCTGGTGGGTGGAAGACGGCGGCGAGTGGCGCGATCGCTCGGTTGCGCAGGCAAAGGTACACGGGCGCACGGTGGTCGCGAAGCTTGATGGTTGCGAGGACCGCGATGCGGCGATTGCGTTGCGGGGCAAGTTGGTGGCGGTGCCGCGGGCCGAGCTGCCGGGTACGCAAAGCGGCGAGTATTACTGGGCCGACTTGATCGGCCTCGCGGTGGTGAACGAAAGCGCGCAGGCGCTGGGCCGGATCTCCGGCATCCTGCAGACCGGCGCGAACGACGTACTGGTCGTAACCGGGGAGCGCGAGCGGCTGATCCCGTTCATCGCGGCGGTGATCCGGGACGTGGACCTGGGCGCTGGCGTGGTGCGGGTGGAGTGGGGCGCGGACTACTGAACTATGTTCCAGTTCGACGTGGTCACGCTGTTCCCGGAGATGTTCGAGGCCGTGACCGAGAGCGGCGTGACCGGACGGGCCCGGGAGCGCAAACTCTTCGAGCTGGTGCTGTGGAACCCGCGCAGCTTCGCGGCCAACAGCTACCGCACCGTGGATGACCGCCCGTACGGGGGCGGCCCCGGGATGGTGATGATGGCGGAGCCGCTGGAAAAGGCGCTGACGGCGGCGCGCCAGCGGCAGAAGAGCGCGGGGGTGAAGCAGTCGAGAACGGTGTACCTCTCGCCGCAGGGCCGTCCGCTCGACCACCGGCGGGTGATGGAATACGCGGCGTTGCAGGGGCTGGTGCTGCTCGCGGGGCGTTACGAAGGCGTGGATGAGCGGCTGATGGGGCGGGCAGTCGACGAGGAAGTTTCCATCGGCGACTACGTGCTGACGGGGGGCGAGCTCGCGGCGATGGTGGTGATGGACGCGGTGGTGCGGCAGATGCCGGGCGCGCTCGGCGACGCGGAATCCGCGGGCCAGGACTCGTTCGCGGACGGACTGCTCGACTATCCGCACTACACCCGGCCCGAGGTCTACGAGGGCGGGGCGGTGCCGCCGGTGCTGCTCTCCGGCAACCATGCCGAGATCGCGCGCTGGCGGATGAAGCAGGCGCTCGGGCGCACGTGGCGGCGGCGGCCGGAGCTGCTGGAGAAGCGGGGGCTCACCGCCGATGAACGGATGCTGCTGGACGAATACAAGAGGGAGGAGGAGGCTCAGATGACCCTCACCCCTTCCCCCTCCAGCCCCTCACCTCCGCCCCACTCCCGAGTGGAGAGGGGAGGCACGTGATTCCCTTCTCCCCTTGGGAGAAGGGCATGGGATGAGGGATGGCGAGGGGAAAAGTACAGCGCGGGATTGAATCCAAGCCAATCCCGCAAATTGGAGAATCGAACATGGACATCATCAAACAGCTCGAGGCCGACGAGATCAAGCGCCTCGGAAAAGAGATCCCCGAGTTCGCGACCGGCGACACGGTGGTCGTGAACGTGAGCGTGGTGGAAGGCGATCGCAAGCGCGTCCAGGCCTACGAGGGCGTGGTGATCGCCAAGCGCAACCGCGGCCTCAATTCCTCGTTCATCGTGCGCAAGATCTCTTCCGGCGAGGGCGTGGAGCGCACGTTCCAGACCTACTCGCCGCTCATCGCGAGCATCGAGGTCAAGCGCCGCGGGGACGTCGGCCGGGCGAAGCTCTACTACCTGCGGGAGCGTACCGGCAAGAAGGCGCGCATCCGCGAGAAGCTCGAGGCGGGTGTGGAAGGCGAGCCGGGCGAAAGCCGCGAGTAATCGGTGGTCCGGCGCGGGCGCCGGACCGGGTGAGGAGCCGAAATGATCCACATTCTGGTGCACGACAAGAAGGACACCGTCGGCGTCATCGTGGTCGAGGGCATCAAGGCCGGCCAGGAGCTGACCGGCTGGGTGATGGAGGACGACTCGACCATCAAGGTGAAGGCGCTGAATGACATCCCGATCGGGCACAAGCTCGCCTTGAAGGACATCGCCAGCGGCGAAACGGTGATCAAGTACGGCTTCGACATCGGGAAGGCCGTCGCGCCGATCCGCAGGGGCGAGCACGCCCACGTCCAGAACATGAAGACCAAGCGCTGGTAGGAGGGACATTCAGATGATCTCGCCCAAAGCAACCTTCCAGGGCTACCGCCGCGAGAACGGGCGCGTCGGCATCCGCAACCACGTCCTCATCCTGCCGGTCGACGACCTGTCCAACGCCGCCGCCGAGGCGGTCGCCAACAACGTCAAGGGCGCAATGGCGATCCCGCATCCCTACGGCCGGCTGCAGTTCGGCGCCGACCTGGAGCTTCATTTCCGCACGCTGATCGGCGCGGGATCGAACCCCAACGTCGCCGCCGTCGTCGTGATCTGCATCGAGGAACAGTGGGCTAAGCGCGTCGTGGATGGAATCGCAACGACCGGCAAACCGGTCACCGGCTTCGGCATCGAGCTCCATGGTGACCACGACACGATCATGCGCGCCTCCAAGGTCGCGAAGGAATACGTTCAGTGGGCATCCGAGCTGCAGCGCGCGGAGTGCCCGGTCAACGATCTGTGGGTCTCCTGCAAGTGCGGCGAATCGGACACCACTTCCGGCTGCGGCTCCAATCCCACCGTCGGCAACGCGTTCGACAAGCTCGAGCCGCTCGGCGTGACGATGTGCTTCGGCGAGACCACCGAGATCACGGGCGGCGAGAACATCGTCGCTGACCGCTGCGCGACCCCGCAGGTGCGCGAGGCGTGGATGCGGGTGTTCGACCGCTACCAGGAGGTCGTCAACCGCCACAAGACCAGCGACCTCGTGGACTCGCAGCCGACCAAGGGCAATATCGCCGGCGGCCTCACCACCATCGAGGAGAAGGCGCTCGGCAACATCCAGAAAATCGGCAAGAAGTGCAAGGTGATCGGCGTGCTCGACAAGGCCGAGACGCCGAACCGCCCCGGTTTGTGGTTCATGGACTCCTCCTCGGCCGCCGCGGAGATGGTGACGCTGTGCGCCGCCGCCGGCTACGTCGTCCATTTCTTCCCCACCGGCCAGGGCAATGTCATCGGCAACCCGATCCTGCCGGTGATCAAGTTGACCGCCAATCCGCGCACTGCGCGCACCATGGGCGAGCACATCGATCTCGACGTCTCGGGCCTGCTGCAGCGGCAGAAGAATATGGACCAGTGCGGCGACGAGCTGCTCCAGGTGATGCTGCGCACCTGCAATGGCCGGTTGACCTGCGCGGAGGCGCTTGGCCACCGCGAGTTCGTGCTCACGCGGCTCTACGAGTCGGCCTGAGCCGGCGGTCCGCGCCCGGGGCGCAGCGGGGCCTTCGCCGATGGCGCAATTGAGAGGAGCGGACATCCTCGCCCGCGCGCTCGCGGGCGCAGGCGTGCGCCATCTCTGCTCCCTGTCCGGCAACCAGATCATGCCGGTGTACGACGCCGCGCTCGAGGCACGGCTGTCGATCCTCCACGTGCGGCACGAAGGCGCGGCCGTGCACATGGCCGACGCCTGGGGACGGTTGACGGGCGAGCCCGGCGTCGCGCTGCTGACCGGGGGTCCTGGCCACGCGAATGGCGTGGGGGCGCTCTACACCGCCCTCGCGGCCGAATCGCCCATGGTCATGCTCTCGGGGCACGCGCCGCTGGCGGAGCTGGGCCGCGGCGCTTTCCAGGAGATGGCGCAGGCCGATCTTGCCGCGCCGGTCACCAAGGCCTCGTGGACAGCACAGCGCGCGGACACGCTGGGCGAGGACATCGAACGCGCACTGCGCATCGCCCGCTCGGGCCGACCCGGGCCCGTGCACGTAAGCCTGCCCTTCGACGTCCTCGAGGCGAGAGTCGAATCCGAAGCAGTTACCCCTTCGCGTCTCACCGCACCCGCTTCGCGTGGGCTCGATGAGTCCACGCGCGACGCCGTGATCGCGGAGCTCGCGCGAGCGCAACGGCCGCTTGTGCTGACCGGGCCCGCGATGGCCAATGGCGCAGGTCGGGAGGCGCGCGAGCGCCTCGCGGAGGCGATCGGCGTTCCAGTCGTGTGCATGGAGAGCCCGCGTGGTATCAATGATCCCGGGCTTGGCGCGTTTGCCGAGGCGCTGCGCGAAGCGGATCTCGTGGTGCTCCTTGGCAAGCAGCCGGATTTCACGCTGCGCTTCGGCGCTCCACCGGCGGTGGCCGCCGACTGCCGCTTTGTCGTCATCGATCCCGAGCCGGCCGCGCTCCGGCGCGCCTTGACCACGCTGGCACCGGCAGCGCGCGTACGGATCTCGGCGCTCGCCGATCCGCTCGCCGCGGCTCATGGGCTTGCGGCAGGCGCGCGCACGGTAGGCGCGCCGCAGTGGACGCGCGACGTGCAATCCGCCATCCGGTTCCGCCCCGCGGATTGGCGGACGCTTGCCTCCCGCCCCGAGGGGCCATTGCACCCGGTGGAGGTGGGCCGCGCCGTGCAGCGGATACTTGACCGCTCCCGCGACGCGGTGCTGGTTGCCGACGGCGGCGAATTCGGTCAATGGGCGCAGGCTTGCGCGAGCGCGCCGACGCGGCTCATCAACGGTCCCGGGGGCTCCATCGGGTCCGCCATCCCGTTCGCGCTGGCCGCGCGCCTTGCGCGGCCCGAAGCGACCGTCATCGCCATGCTGGGCGACGGCACCTTCGGCTTTCACCTCGCCGAGTTCGATACGGCGGCGCGCGGTGCGCTGCCGTTCCTCGCCGTCGTCGGCAACGACGCCTGCTGGAACGCCGAGCACCAGATCCAGTTGAGAGCCTACGGCCGCGACCGCGCCCATGGTTGCGAGCTGCTGCCGGCGCGCTACGATCAGGCGGTGGCGGCATTGGGCGGACACGGCGAGCACGTGGAACGAGCTGCGGACCTCGTGCCCGCCCTGGAACGAGCGCTTGTGTCGCGGCGGCCGGCGTGCGTGAACGTCATGATCGAGCGCGCGCCGGCGCCGACCGTCGCGCGCGGTGCCGCGGTGGGCGCGGGGGCGATGCATTGATGAACAGTTTGAGCGTCTCGGTCTGGCGCGGGCGGGAGTCGGGGAGCTACCAGCTATTCGACGTGCCGCGCCTCGAGAGCCAGACAGTGCTCGATGTCGTGACCTACATCCAGCGCGCGCTCGATCCGACGCTGGCATATCGCTACGCGTGCCGGGTCGGCATGTGCGGCTCGTGCGCGATGACCGTCAACGGCCGTGCGCGCTGGACCTGCCGCACCCACGTGGACAAGGTCGCCCGCGATGGCCGCCTCGAGATCGGGCCTCTCAACAACCTGCCGGTGGTGCGCGACTTGGTCACCGACATGACCGTCTTTTTCGACAAGTGGGCGAGCGCGCACGGCCGCTTCCAGGGCGGCGCGAGCCGCAGGGACGGGTTTGCGCGGGTATCGCCCGACTCGCCGGCGCGGCGCCTGGCGGACGCGGGCGTCGAGTGCATCGGCTGCGGCGTGTGCTACAGCTCGTGCGACGTGGTCGCCTGGAATCCCGCGTATCTGGGTCCCGCGGCGTTGAATCGCGCCTGGACGCTGGTGAACGACGAGCGCGACACCGGCAACCGCGCGCGGCTCGCGGCGGTGGCGGGCGATGCCGGCTGCCACGCCTGCCACACACACATGAGTTGCAGCGAGCGCTGCCCCAAGCAGATATCGCCCACAGCGTCCATTGCCGGACTGAAACGCGCCGCAATGGTCGCTGCACTGAAGGGCGATATCTGAGTGACGAGGTGACTCGGTGACGAGCGGCGAAAGCCTGAGTACTCGGACGCAGGTGCTGTTGTGGACGGCCCAGCGGGCGAGCGCGGTCGTTCTGGCCGTGTGCGTGCTGGTCCATCTCGCCACGGTCATCTATGCCGTGCGCAACGGGCTCTCGGCCGCGGAGCTTCTCGGCCGCACGCGCGGGAGTCACGGGTGGCTCGGTTTTTACGCGATATTCGTCGCCGCGGTCGCGGTGCACGCGCCGATCGGATTGCGCAGCGTACTGGCGGAAACGTTCAACTGGCGCGGCACGGGCCTGGACATCACTGTCGTGGCGATCGGCCTCGCGCTTGCGATCTGGGGCTTGCGCGCGGTTTACGCCGTGTTCATATGAAGAGCGACTTCCGCGCCCGCAATCACCCGGCCTACTGGGCCTTCGCCGTGCACCGCGTCTCGGGGGTGCTGCTTGCGGTTTTCCTCCCGCTTCATTTCTGGGCGCTGGGACAGGCATTGCACGGGGAAGCGCGGCTCGACGCCTTCCTGCGCTGGAGCGATCAGCCGCTGGTGAAATTCGCGGAGACGGTTCTGGTGCTGCTGCTCGCCGCGCACTTGACGGGCGGGCTGCGCGTGCTGGCGCTGGAATTTCTGGCGTGGCGCGATTGGCAGAAGAGCCTGCTTGCCGCGGCATGGGGTGCTACGCTGGTGGCGGGATTGCTGTTCCTGCTGAACCTGTAGGTTTATGCAGCGACCGGGAGACGGGCATGACGGTTTCGTGTTTGCGCAGGATCATTGGGGTGTTCTGCTTGTTGATGGGGGGCGCGGGTCCAACGGTCGCGCAAACCTATCCAGTCAAGCCGGTTCGCGTCATCGTGCCGTTCCCGCCGGGTGGCGCGGCGGACATCGTGGCGCGCGCGATAACACAGGAGATGGGCAGGGCATGGGGCGCGCAGGTGGTCGTGGACAACCGCGCCGGCGCGGGCGGGCTGATCGGCGCCGAGCAGGCGGCGCGCGCCGCGCCCGACGGATACACGCTGCTGTTCGCGTCCGCCAGCCCGATGACGGTCAGCCCGCACCTCGCGGCGAAGCCTCCCTACCACCCGCTCCGGGATTTCACCCCGATCGTCCTGATCGGGTTCTCGCCGAACCTGATCGTGGTGCATCCGTCGCTGCCGGCCCGGAGCATGAAGGAGATGATTGCGCTTGCCCGGGCGCGGCCGGGCCAGATCAACTACGCCTCCAACGGCGTGGGCACGCTAAGCCACCTTGCCATGGAGCTCGTCAAGTACCGGGCGCGCATCGACCTCGTGCACGTGCCGTATAAAGGCGGCGCGCCGGCGATCATCGATACCGTGGCGGGGCACTGCTCGGTCTTCTTTGCCGCCTATCCCACGCTGTCGGGGCAGCTGAAGGCGGGCAGGCTGCGGGCGCTCGCGGTGACCAGCGCCCGGCGGATCGCGCTGGCGCCGGAACTGCCGACGGTGGCGGAGGCGGCGCTGCCCGGATTCGAGGCGACGCAGTGGTGGGGCGCGTATGGACCGGTCGGCCTGCCGGTGGATCTCGTGGCACGGCTCAATGCGGACATCGGAAGAGCGCTCCTCACCGCCGAAGTGAAGACCCGCCTCGCCGCCGATGGGGCGGAGCCCGCGGGCGGCACACCCGGCGACCTCGCCGCCTATCTCAGAACCGACTACGAGCGCTGGGGTAAAGTGGTCAAGGCATCCGGCATCCGCGCCGAGTAGAACCACCCCCACCCCAACCCTCCCCCTGAGGGGGAGGGATACACGAACATGGCGAAGCGGCCCAATTTCCTGATTATCCTGATCGACGACCTGCGCTTCGACGAGTTCGGCGCGGGCGGCCATCCCTACATGAAGACGCCGCACGTCGATCGCATCGCGCGCGAGGGCGCGATTTTCGAGCGCGCGTTTCACACGACGCCGATCTGCTCGCCCAACCGCGCCTCTGTCCTGACCGGCCAGTATGCGAGCCGCCACGGCATCATCGACAACGTCGCGCGCGACGCCGCGAGCCACCGCCTGCCGAACTACCACCTGGAGCTGAAGCGGCGCGGCTACGAGACCGCGCACATCGGCAAATGGCACATGGGCAACAGCGGGGGGCCACGACCGGGTTACGACACCTGGGTGAGCTTCGACGGCCACGGGCGCCTGAACGACCCGAAGCTGAACGAGCAGGGCACCTACGTGCAGCACACCGGATACATCACGGACATCATGAACGCGATGGCAGTCGAATACGTGAGCCGCAGGCACGACAAGCCCTGGTCGCTCTTCTTCGCACACAAGGCGGTGCACCCGGACGCGGAGCAGGCGGCGGACGGCACGTTCAAGATGGACGGCTACCGCCCTGCCGAGCGGCACAAGGACCTCTACCGGGGCTGCGTGTTCCCGAAGAAGCCCAACATGCTCACGCCCGCGGAGATCGTGAAGAGCAAGCCCGCGTGGGAGGAGGCGCTCCGGCTGCGGACCAACGCGCAGTCCCGCGCGCTGCTCGATGCGATCCACGCCGGCGAGCAGGAGGAGATACGGCTCCGCGCCTGCATGATGGCGGCGGTGGACGAGGGCGTCGGCATGCTCTTCCAGGCGCTCGAGCGGACCGGGCAGCTCGACGACACCTTCATCCTGTTCTTCGGCGACAACGGCTATTTCTTCGGCGAGCATGGGCTGGGGCCGGAGCGCCGTTTTGCCTACGAGGAGGGCATCCGCGCGCCGTTCATCGCGCGCTTCGCGAAGCGCATCAAGCCCGGCACGCGCATCACGGATCTCGTCATCTGCCAGGACATCGCACCGACGTTGATCGAGCTCGCAGGCGGAAAGCCGGGCCCGCACGTCCAGGGCCGCTCGCTGCTGCCGCTCTTCACCGGAAGGAACGGGAAAAGCGGGGCGGGCTGGCGCAAGTCGTTCCTGATGGAGTACTGGGCGGAGAACGCCTATCCCTGGCTCGTCGGCATGACCTACAAAGCCGTGCGCACGCAACGCCACAAGTACATCCGGTGGGTGAACCGCAGCCGCAACGGCGAGCTCGACGAGCTCTACGATCTCGACCGCGACCCCTACGAGATCGCGAATGTGATCAACCGGCCCGCGTACCGGGCGGTGCGCGAGAAACTGCGCCGAGAGCTGCGGCGCCTCGCGGTGGAGGCGGGCGGCCTCTGATTTCCGCTGCCTTGCTGCGCCAAGCGCTTATCGGGTAAGGTTGTCCCGAATCCGTTTCCCGTCAGAACGAATCCGAGGAGAAGACCATGCGTATCGCGAGATGGCTTGCCCTGCCAGCCGTGGTGTGGACTGCCTTTGCGGCCCATGCCCAGACCTACCCCGCCAAGCCAGTGCGGATCATCGTGCCCTTCGCGCCTGGCGGAGCGACCGACATCGTGACGCGCCTGCTGGGACAGAAGCTGACCACGACCTGGGGCCAGCAGGTGGTGGCGGACAACCGCGCGGGCGCCTCGGGCAACATTGGCGCGGAGCTGGCTGCGAAGGCGCCGCCCGATGGCTATACGTTGTTCATGACTTCAGGGTCGGTGATCGCCGCGAACCTGCACATGTTCAGGAAGCTTAACTGGAACCCGGAAAAGGACCTGGTGGCGATCACCAATGTCGCGAGCGGGCCGCAGATCATCGCAACACACCCGAGCGTTCCGGCGCGGACCGTCAAGGAGCTGATCGCGCTCGCCAAGGCGAAGCCCGGCGAGATTACCTTCGGCTCCGCCGGAGTCGGCACGCAGACGCATCTCGCGGCCGAGAATTTCCTCTTTACCGCCGGCATCAACGCCACTCACATCCCGTACAAGGGCGAAGGCCCGGCGATGGTGGACCTCGTGGCGGGGCAGATCGTGTTCGTCACGCCCAACCTCTCGGCGGCGATCGGCTACGTGCAGCAGGGCCGCCTCCGCGCGCTGGGCGTCACCAGCAAGCAGCGCGTGCCGCAGCTGAAGGACGTGCCGGCGGTTGCCGAAACCCTGCCCGGCTTTGAGAACCTGGGCTGGTTCGGGCTGATGGCGCCGACCGGGACCCCCGCCGCCGTCATCGACAAGGTCTACCGTGACACCGCGGCGGCGCTGAAGGCCGAGGACCTGCGCAAGCGCTTCGAGGATCTCGGCATGGCGCCGGTCGGCAACCCGCCCGCCGATTTCGCGAAAGCGATCCGCGAGGAATCGGCGCGGTGGGCCAAGGTCATCCGTGCGCGCAAGCTGGAAATTAACTGAACGGATCTCCGGATAATTCGTGAAGATCGACTTGAAGCAGGTCGAGGAGGCGTGCAAGGATCTCTACATTCGCGCCCTCAAGATCCTGCCGCCGGATATCAAGCAGGGCCTTGACCGGCTCGACGCATCCGAGACCAGCCCGCGCGCGAAACGTGTACTGGGCACACTCATCAAGAACGTCGCGGTGGCGGAAGCGACCGATAATCTCACCTGCCAGGACACGGGGGTGCCGATCTACAACGTCACGATCGGGCGTAACGTCCAGGTGGACGGCGTCGACCTCGAGGCCGCGATCACGCGGGGCTGCGCGCGGGCGACGAGCGAGCATCCGCTGCGTTCATCGGTGGTGCACCCGATCACCCGGGTCAACGATCAGACGTCGTGCGGGATCCGGATCCCGGCGATCCACATTGGCTTCTCCGAACGCCCGGAGGAGCTCACCATTCAGATGATCCCCAAGGGCAGCGGCTCGGAGAACAATTCCTGGCTCAAGATGGCGGTGCCGGCCGAAGGGGTGGACGCGATCAAGACCTTTGTCGTGGACTGCGTGCTCGACGCCGGCGGCAAGACCTGTCCGCCGACCATTGTCGGCGTCGGCGTCGGCGGCAGCGCGGATCTGTGCGTCGCGCTCGCCAAGCTCGCAGCGATCCGTCCACTCGGCACGCATAGCGAGGACACGGAAGGCGCGAAGCTCGAGGCGGAGTTGACGCGCGCGGTGAATCAGCTCGGAGTCGGCCCGCAGGGGCTGGGCGGCGACTCCACCGCTTTCGCCGTGCACGTGGAGCTCGCGGCGACGCACATCACTATGAACCCGGTGGCGGTGAATATGCAGTGCCACGCCGCACGCCGCGCCTCGGCGACCTTCACGCCGAAGGGCATGACCTACGGCTTCTAAGAGTCCCTAACACAATGAAACGCGCGATGCGCTGTCACGATTTTGGCTCAGGGCGCGAAGCGAGCCGCAGCCAATATGTCGATATTGACAAGGGGAGCGACAAAGCCATGGGCCAAAACTCGTGCCAGCCCCCGAGATGTCATTGGATGTTCTGATGCCAGCGCCGGGGTTGCGGCCAAAATCGGCGCTTACTTTGTCGGCCGGCTTGGCCATATGTTCAATATGCCCTGCGCCGTCCTTCGCGTCATCACCGATTTTGGCTCGCAACGCACGCGTGTTTCATTGTGTTAGGGACTCTAAGTGGCTCATCACG
>Ga0137432_1000045_pt1 | contig 100361 bp, 92 predicted proteins | sample EasRivERMZT820_2_FD_102337 | JGI IMG/M metagenome (GOLD analysis project Ga0137432, IMG submission 102337) | Soil microbial communities from meander-bound floodplain in the East River, Colorado, USA - East River MetaG ERMZT820_2 | ecosystem: Environmental > Terrestrial > Soil > Floodplain ... | reverse complement strand
CACGCCGACCCGATGCTCCGCGTCGACGGCGCCTGGACGAGGTCGCCGCTCCGGAAGACCGACCGGACCATGCACGCGGCCGGAGGGATCGGCACGACGGCGCGCGACGCGGCGCGCTGGCTGCTGGTCAACACAGGCTGCGGCGCGCTCGACGGCCGGCAGCTCCTGCCGAAGGAGATCGCGAACGAGTACTTCTCGCAGCAGTCGGCCCATCCCAGGCCGTCGGGCCGCATTCGCATCGAGGAGGGCTTCGCGCTCGGCTGGAACATCGGGAAGTACCGCGAGCGCACGCGGCCCTATCTCTTCCACGGCGGCGGATACGTCGGCGCCGCCTCGTATTTCTGCTTCCTGCCGGTCGAGCGCATCGGCGTCGCCGTGCTGGTCAACACCGGCGAGGGCGGCGCCGACCTCGCGACGCTCGTCTCGATCGACGTCCTCGACCGGCTGCTCGGCGTGACGGGCCAACCCGACCTGCTCCCGACCTACGAGGACGGCGCCCGCAAGCGGCGCGAGAGCGCGCGGCCGCGGCCGAGCGGCGCCAACCCGGCCCGCGCCGCGGACGGGCTCACGAAAGCACCGGAGCAGTACGCGGGCACCTACACCCATCCGCTGGAGGGCGAGCTCGAGGTGCTCCTCGAACAGGGCGCGCTGAGGGCGCGGAACGGCGACCTGCCCTACGCGCTGGTCTCGACCGGACCGGACGCATTCACCGCGTGGGTGGTGCCCGGCATGACCGCGACGGGACGCTTCGAGCTCGATTCCGGCGGCGCCGTCGTCGCGGTCGAGCTGACGGCGGACAAGGTCACGAACCGCTTCCGTCGCGCCGGCGCTCAGAAGTAGAACATCCGAAGGTGAACGCGGAGAAACCGGAATGGTGACGAACGGCGCTTCGGGCACGCGCGTCGACGAGATCGCGAGCGGGATCTACCGCATCAGCACTCCGATGCGAGACTTTCCCGGCGGCTTCACCTTCAACCAGTTCCTCGTCGTTGACGAGGCGCCGCTGCTCTTCCACACCGGACCGCGGCGGATGTTCGCGCTCACGCGCGAGGCGGTCGCACGCGTGCTCCCGCTCGAGCGGCTGCGCTACGTCGGGTTCTCGCACTTCGAGGCCGACGAGTGCGGGGCGCTGAACGAGTTCCTCGCCGTGGCGCCCGCGGCGGTGCCGCTCTGCGGGAGCGTCGCGGCGATGGTCTCGGTCGGCGACGTCGCCGACCGGCCGCCGCGCGCGCTGGCCGACGGCGAGGTGCTCTCGCTGGGCGAGCGGCGGGTGAAGTGGTTCGACGCTCCGCACGTGCCGCACGGCTGGGAGTGCGGCTTCCTCCTCGAGGAGAGTACGCGCACGCTGCTCTGCGGCGACCTCTTCACGCAGGGGGGCAGCGACGTGCCGCCCGTGACGACGCAGGACGTCCTCGGCCCGAGCGAGGCGTTCCGCAAGCCGATGGACTACTTCGCCCACGCGCCCGGCACGCGCACGCTTCTCGGACGACTGGCCGCGACCGCGCCGGCGACGCTCGCGTGCATGCACGGCAGCAGCTGGAAGGGCGACGGGAAGCGGCTGCTGCTCGCGCTCGCCGACGCGGTGGCCCCGGTCTGAGGTCGGAGCGTCCGGTCAGCGCGCCCCATCGGGCGCGGCGACGCAATCCTGGTAGATGGCCGTCAGGGCGCGCAGCGTCTGCACGGCGCCGACGACGAGCTCCTTCGCGCGATCGCGCTGGCGGACGTTCTTGTCGATCCAGGCGGTGAGGGCGTGCGCGCGACGCGACGCGTGCGCGGAGTGGTCGAGCCAGTAGTCGAGTCCCGAGCGCGGCTTGACCGTGAGCCGGAGCGCGCGCCCGAGCTGCGGAACGAACTCGAGCGATTCGAGGCGCTCGTGGTCGAGGACGCGGAGAGCGCCGACGAGCGCGACCGACGGGGCGCGCGTCCACGCGGGCAGCACCCGTTCGAACTGCTCGAGGAACTTCGGCGCGCGGATCGGCAGCCGGCCGCCGCAGATGCGCAGGTCGCGCAGCAGCGCCTCCTCGCGGGTGAACGTGGGACCGTCGAAGCCCGGCAGGTGGCTCGCCTGGACGACGGCGCGCTCGAATTCGCGGTGAAACGTCAGGAGCGACTGGAGGAGGTCGCAGTAGTGCTCCCTGGAGACCGTCCCCTCCCGCACCGCCTTGTGCAGCGGCACCTCTCGGAGCTCGGCGACGTAGGGCGCGATCGCCCGATCGACCGCCGCCGCGATGGAGACGGAGCTCGGCGAAGTGGGCGCGCGCGGCGGGGTCACGGCGGTCTTCCTCAGTGGGGCGTCCCGACTCCTTTCGACCGATCCCCGGGAGCGGCTTGATCGACGCGCCGCGGGGAAACGACGCCGCCCGGCGCCTCTCGACGCCGGGCGGCGCATCGTCGGAAGGGGGACCCCCGCGACGGATCAGTCGTCGTCGCCGTTCTTGAAGTCCTGCGGCACGTAGACCGAGCCGCCGAGGTCGGCGTCGGTGAAGCCGAAGACGTAGACCTCGTTGGGATTGTTGTTCGGGCCGCCGAAGTCCTGCAGGAAGTCGTTGTCGTTGGCGACCCACAGGGTGTGCGTCGTGACGCCGTGGTCGTCGACGTCGTTCCCGAGCGCGAGGCCCTCGATCTTGGCCGGCACCTGGGTCGCCGCGATGCCCGCGCCGCCCAGGATCGCGACGAGGTCGGCGAAGATCGTCTTGCCCACCGCGTTCGCCGCGGCGGTGAGGCCGTCCATCGGGGTCACGTCGACGGCACCGGTGAGGTCGATCTTGAAGATCTGCTTCACCTTCGCCGCGCTGTCGTCGCCGCGCCCCTTGCCGTCGCGCTCGTCGACGAGGAACTCGTGGTCGTTGAGAGCGACGACCTCGCTCACGCCGCTGCCGGTCGTGAGGTTGTAGGCGTACTCGTGCGTCGTCTTGCCGGTGTGGACGTTGATCGTCACGAAGCGCACGACCTTGTTCGCGGCGCCGCCCTGGTTCGCGTCCTGGACCAGCGGGGCCTGCATGAAGCCGACCAGCGTCTTGCCGTCGGGAGTGATCGCGAGCCCTTCCATGCCCTTGTTGGCGGTGCGGCCGCTCGTGTTGCCGGAGATCTCGTCGTTCCCGACCGGGGCGAGGTTCGCGACGAAGAGGTGGTTCGGCAGGTCGAACGTGCGCAGCCGGTAGCCGGTGGCGCGATCGAACTCGTAGACGTAGGGCCCGTACTCGTCCGAGATGTAGACGCGCCGGCCGCTGCGCGACAGGCGGATGCCTTCGGGGTCGAAGCGGGCGTCGCGCGGATTGCCCGAGTTCCGGTTCGGATCGAAGTTGTCGGAGCGACCGGTGAAGTAGTGGCGCAGGAAACCGTTCTCCGCCGGGACGCCCGAGCCGACGCCGAGCCCCTGGCCCGTGCCGTAGACGAGGGGCAGCAGCGCCTTGAGCAGCGTCGTGTCCTGGAGCGTCGGCGTGAGGACGAAGGGGAGCCCGCCGCCGCCGTTGGGCTGCAGGTCCATGGTCACGGACTGGAAGCGCGAGATGTAGGAGGTCGTCTCGTCGATCAGGGCGTCGTAGGGCACGGCGTTGGGCCCGCGATCGGGGACGCCGACGAAGGTGTTGCCGCCGGCCCACGCGAAGCCGGAGCCGAGCCCGCCGAGGATGTTCGCCGGGACGCCGTTCTCGAGCGTGCCTCCGAGGCCCGACCGGTCGGTGGTCCCGCCGTTCGCGTCGGTCACCTGACCGACGGCGAGCAGTTTGACCTGCGCCGCCGCCGGACGGGCCACCACGACCCCCGACGCCAGCGCAAGGAATGCAAACGACGACGACGCGCTCTTCACGATGAGCTCTCCCGTTTCGAGTGGATTCGAAGCGGGGCCATCGTCGGGGCCGCGAGTGAACGGGTCGTGACCGTTCCGTGAAGTTCCGCGCAACGCCGCGCACGGTCGCGGCCGCGTCGCTGCGGCGAAGCCGGCGTCGGCCTCGACTCCACGACGCGGCCGCGACTTCTCTTTCGAACGCGGATGGGACCGGACGAACTCGGACTAGTAGGTGCAGTTCGCCGACGTGGTCGTGCAGTTGTTCGTCCCCTTGCCGCCCTTCTTCGGGGCGATCCGCTCCTCGAGCTTCTGGATGCGGAAGCGCCTCGGCTTCGCGGGCAGCTCGACCTTGTCCGCGGTCTCCGCGGGCGCGCGATCGATCTTCGGCTTCATCGACGTTCTCCCAGGGGAATTCGACTTCGAGACGGCGCCATGGACGCAATCGGCCGGACGTTCCGAACGATCGTTCGGCGAGGCGCCCCGGTTCCGTCCTCCTTGGCATGTGCGGGTTCGCGGGCTTCCTCAGCCGACCGGGACGGGGGCGCGCGCCGCCGGAGCGCGCCGCGATCCTGCGCGCCATGGCGCGACAGCTCGCGCGGCGCGGGCCCGACGACGAGACGCTCTTCGACGACGGCTCGCTCGCCTTCGCCTTCCGGCGGCTTGCCGTCGTCGACGTCGCGGGCGGCCGGCAGCCGATCTGGAACGAGGACGGGCGCGTCTTCGTCGCGGTCAACGGCGAGATCTACAACCATCGCGAGCTGCGCGAACGGTTGCGCGACGACCATCGCTTCGCGACCCGCTCCGACGCCGAGGTCGTCCTCCACCTCTATGAGGAGCGCGGCGCCGACCTGCTGCCGCTGCTCGACGGCATGTTCGCCGTCGCCCTGTGGGACGCGCGCGCGCGCCGCTTGACGCTCGCCCGCGACCGCCTCGGCATCAAGCCGCTCTACTTCGCACGCACCGCCGGCGGACTCCTCTTCGCGTCGGAGCTGAAGGCGCTGCTCGTCCACCCCGACTGCCCGAGCGAGCTCGAGTGGCGCGACGTCGACCTCTCCTACGTCGAGAGCGAGGTCTACTTCCCGATCACGCCCGGCCGCCAGCCGACCTACGTGAAGGGCGTCGAGCTGCTGCCCGGCGGCACCTTCCTGACCGCGACGCCCGATGCGGCCGGCGCGCCGCAGCGCTGGTGGTCGCTCGAGCCGGTGCTCGCGCGCTCGCTCGCGGAGCCGCCGGAGCCGGCCGAGAAGTACGTCGACCGCTACGCCGAGCTCGTCGCCGACGCGGTCGACTCGCACCTGATGAGCGACGTCGGCGTCGGGGCGCTGCTGAGCGGCGGGCTCGACTCGTCGCTGATCGTCGCGCTCGCGGCCCGAACGCTTCCCGAGCTGCCCTGCTTCACGGTCCTGCAGCGGACGACGCTCGTCTCCGGCGACGCCGAGCGCGCGCGGCGGCTCACGAAGCACCTCGGGCTCCCGTTCCATCCCGTGTCGTTCGAGGAAGGCGTCCTCGACGCGCTCGACTTCTCGCTCGCGACGTTCGAGTACTTCGTCTGGATGGTCGACGGCCCGAAGCTCGACCCCGACTGGCTCTTCAAGCACGAGCTCCATCGCTTCGCGCGGACGGTCGCGCCGTCGCTGAAGGTGATGCTGGTCGGGCAGGGGGCCGACGAATTCGCGGGCGGCTACGCGCGCGCCAACGGCCTCGCGGTCAGCTGGCGCGGCCACCTCGAACGGCGCCGGCGCCACTTGCACTCGATGCGGATGCGCGCCCGCGGCGTGCCGAACGACTTCGCGTCCTTCCTCCGGCTCGAGCCGCCGCGCGGCGACCTCCAGCACGACGACGTCCGCGAGGCGCTCGACCACCTGCAGTACCACAACCTCTGGCACGAGGACCGGACCTCGTCGAGCCAGGGGATCGAGGCGCGCGTCCCGTTCCTCGACCATCACCTCGTCGAGTTCCTCGCGGCGATCCCACCCGCGCGGCACGCGGAGCTCTTCCTCGACAAGGCGATCGTCCGGCGCGCGGCGCGCCGCTTCCTGCCCGAGGAGTTCACGGTCGCGCCGAAGGTCCCGAGCTGGCTCGGCGTCGACCCGTCGTCGACGCTCGAGATGATGCGCGCGCTGGCGCGCCGCATCTACGGCGAGTTCCGCGGGAAGTACCTCGGCGCCGGCGAGCTGCTCGACGCCGCCGAACTCGACCGGCTCCACGAGCGGACCGCGGCGCCCGGCGCCGAGTCGGTCGCGCCGACGAAGCTCCTGCTCGCGGCCATGGCGCTCGCGGTCTTCGAGCGGCTCTGCCGTCGGCTGCGCCACGGCGAAGAGGTCGTGCCCCTCGCGCCGCCGTCGCCGCTGCGCGCCGATCCCGGCTTCGTCGGCCCGGCGACGGCCGGCCCCGCGCCGCTCGGCCGCGTGCGCCTGCGCGCGGACGCGCAGGTCGTCTTCGACGGCGAGCGCGACCGCGCCCATCTCTCCCTGGCCGGCGGCGAGCGCGCAATCGTCGAGCTCGGCGACGACGCGTGGATCCTCGCGCTGCTCGAGCAGGTGCGCGTGCGACCGGGGTCGACGCCCGCGGAGCTCGCGAGCGGCATCGGCCAGGACCTCGCCGCGGTCACCGACGCCGTCGTCGAGTTCCTGGAGGCAGGCTGGTTCGAGACGGCGGAGGTCCCCGCATGAGCTCCTGGTTCGATCGCGACGACGACGCCGTCGTGCGCACGCGGCCGCAGCTCGTCTGGCACCTCGCCGAGCGCGCGCCGCGGCTGCTCGACGCCGCCCTCTCGGCCGAGCCGGCGCTCGCGGAGCCGCTCGAGCGGCTGCGGACGCACGTCCCGGTGCCGCGCCGGCGCGACCCCGGCGATGCCGCGCCCTTCGTCCGCTTTGCCGGGCACGGCCGCTCGTTCTGCGTCGCGTTCCCGACGGCCGCCGCGCCCGAGGGCCACCTCGTCTTCAAGGGCTCGGAGCCGATCGCCGCCGACTTCGAGGAGTGGCTCGACGAGCAGGCGAGCCTCTGGCTGCGCGTCGCCGCGCGCCAGGAGTCGCACTTCGCCGCCGACGGCGGCGTCGAGGCGGAGCTGCGCCTCCTCGACAAGTGGGCCGTGCTCGAGGGCAAGGTGCCCGGCGCCTGCACGCTCGACGAGGCGGTGGGCGAGGCGGACGTCGCCGCCTCCGTGCAGGAGGCGTTCGCCGCGCGCTTCGGGGAGATCGCGCGCGCGCCGCTGCCGCTGCTCGCCGGCCGCTGGCCGCCGGAGACGGTCGAGCGCGTCCGCACCGCACTCGCGGCGCGGCTCTCGCCGGGCGCCTGGGAGATCGCGCGCCGCCGCCTCGACCACGGGCTCGGCCTCTACGTCTATTACTACCCCGGCATCCCGGTCCGCCTCGCGCAGCTCGCGATCGGTGACGCGGGCGAGCTCGGCCTCGCGGCGCGGCTCGAGCAGCTCGACGAGATCTTCGACTGGCGCGACACCGCGCAGAGCTGGCTCGATCTCGTCGCGCGGATGGCCGCGCTCGGCTTCCTGCCCAAGTCGCCGACTTCGCTCCTGAGCGGCGACTGCCTGCAGCTCCAGAACCTGATGCTCGACGGCGGGATCGCCGACCTCGACTCGATCGTGCACGTCGACGCCGTCCCGTCGGAGCGGCAGCTCCGCGACGTCTGGCGCCGGACGCTGCTCGAGCTGACCAAGAGCCTCGCCACGCTGCTGCTCGGCGCCCCGGCGCAGGATCCCGCGTTCCTGCGCCGCTACCCCGACGTGGGCGCCATCGCCGGCAACGCCCTCGTCGAGCGGCTGCGGGCGATCGAAGCGAAGACGCGCGTGCATCCGCGCGTCGCCGCGCTGCTCGGCGAGGGGAGCTGGCCCGACCGGATCCGGGAGGCGTTCCAGCCGTCGTTCTGAGCGGGCGGCGCCGTCTTGGTGCGCGAGCCCTGGGGCGTCAGTTCCCGAGGACGAGCTCCAGGCCGGGCGTGAAGGAGACGCCGCGGGTCGCGCCCTGGTCGGCCTCGAGCACCTGCAGGTCGACGGTCACTCCGACCAGCCTCGGATCGGCGGGGACGGCGCCGTTCAGGTTGAACCCGACCGACGGCAGCGCGAGGCCGTACGCGAAGAGCGGCTGGACGAGGAGGTCACTGCCGAAACTCGTCGGGATCGACGCGCGCTGCGTCCCGAGGAAGAGGACACCGAACGTCGCGGCCCCCTGCGAATTGGCGATCGCGAGCACGAGGCTCGAACCGAGGACGGGGTCGGAGCTCGCGAAGAAGGCGGGGATCCCGTAGCTGCCGGGATGGCCGGCGCCGTAGATCGACCAGCTCGCGAAGCCGGGCCGCGCGTGGACGAAGATGTCGGTCGACAGGTTCGTGTCGCCGGCGACGAGGTTCGTCGCGCGGCTGTCGAGCGCCACGTAGTGGCCGTTCGCGGAGATCGACGCGTAGAAGCTGTCGGCGTCGCCCTCGGCGCCCGACGAGTCGACGCTCGCGCGCTCGGTCCTCGCATTCGCGCGGTCGCGCACGAAGACGTCGGCCATGAGGTTCGAATCGCCGTTCACGAGGTTGGTCGCCCGCGACGTGAAGGCGACGTGGCTCCCGTCGCCGTTCAGCGCCGGGAGCATGCTGTGGTCGTTGCCCTGGACCCCCGACGTCCGGACGCTCGCGCGCTCGGTGACGAGCGTGCTCCGGTCGTGGACGAAGACGTCGAAGGCGCCGTTCGTGTCGCCCGCGACGAGGTTGGTCGCGTAGCTGTCGAAGGCGACGATCCGGCCGTCGCCGGAGAGCGCGGGGTCGCGGCTCTCGTCGTTCGCCTCCGCGCCGGACGAGTCGACGCTCACGCGCACGGTCAGGCCGCTGCCGCGATCGTGGGTGAAGACGTCCGTCTTCCCGTTCAGGTCGCCGCCGACGAGGTTGGTCGCGTCGCTCTGGAACGCGACGATGCTGCCGTCGGCCGAGAGCGCCGCCGTGCGGCTGGGACCGTCCCCCTCGCCTCCGGACGTGTCGACGCTGACGCGCTCGGTCGTGCCGTTGGTCCGGTCTCGGACGTAGATGTCCCAATTCCCGTTCAGGTCGGTCGGGTCGAGGTTCTTGGCGAGGCATTCGAACGCGACGAAGCGCCCGTCCGCGGAAATCGCCGGCGGTCCGCTCGCGTCGTCGGCCTGGTTGCCGAACGTGCCGAGGCTCACGAGCTCGGTCGTCCCGTTCAGGCGGTCGCGCACGAAGACGTCCGCCTGCCGGTACTGGTCGTTGGGGTCGAGGTTGGTCGCGTTGCTCACGAAGGCGACGAAGCGGCCGTCGGCCGAGAGCACGGGGCGGTAGCTGTTGCCGTCCGACTCGGCGCCGCTCGAATCGACGCTCACGCGCTCCGTGATCCCGGTGACGCGATCGTGGACGAAGGCGTCGTAGAGCTGGTTCTGGTCGTTCGCGACGAGCGACGCCGAGAGGCTCTGGAACGCGACGTAGCGGCCGTCCGCGGAGAGCGACGCCCAGGCGCAACCGCCGCTCACCTGCGCACCGCTCGAATCGACGCTCACGCGCGCCGTCGTCTGCGCCGCCGCCGTTCCCGAGATCGCGGCCGACACCGCGACCCACCCGATCCGTCGAGCGAGGAACATCGTCGTTCTCCCGTGGGCGCGGCGTCGAACCCGTAGGTCGCGGTTCTCCCTCCAGTAACCGGGAAGCGCGGAGTCGGGCCTGGGGGCGTCCGGACGCACCGGGGGGCGACGTTGAGCACGATCGGCGGTTCGGAGCGGGAAACCCGTTCCGATCGCGGGGCTTCGCGCCCGGAGCACGGTAGGACTTCGTCGTTCGCGGCCGTTCGCGGCCGCGGGGATCTCCAGGGAGGCTGCACCATGGCACGGCGGAGCGGATTCACCCTGATCGAGCTGATGATCGTGATCGCGATCATCGCCGTCATCGCCGCGATCGCGATCCCGAACCTCCTCGCGGCGCGGCTGTCGGCGAACGAGTCGGCGGCGATCGCGACGCTCCGGCAGTTCATCTCGTCCCAGATCGCCGTCCAGAATTCGCGGGGGATCGACGTCGATCGCGACGGCGTCGGCGAGTTCGGCTGGCTCGCCGAGATGTCGGGCGCGCTCGCCGTGCGCGACGCGGTCGGGCCGCATTCCGGCCCCGTCTTCTCGCCTCCGATGCTCGCCGGTTCGCTCGGCGCGATCGACCCGAACGGGATGGTCCAGAAGGCGGGCTACGTCTACCGCATGGCGCTCCCGGGAGCCGGCGGCGCCGGACTCGGCGAGGCGGCGGGCGGGGGATCGCCGACCGGGGAGGATCCCGATCAGACCGAGCTCTGCTGGGTCGCCCACGCGTGGCCGTTGGCCTACGCGAACTCGGGCCGCCGCACCTTCTGCGTCACGCAGAAGGGGGACATCGTGCAGAACATGAACACGGGCTCGGGGACGCACGCCTCCTATTCGGGCGTGACGAGCGTGCCGACGTTCGACGCGGCGGTGGAGAGCGGTTCGGCCGGGACGATCACGGGCGAGATCTCGATCGGGAACCAGCCCGCGCCCGCGGTCGATGGCGACCTCTGGACGATCGCGAACTGAGCCGCGTCCGGAGCGGGCTGGATCGGCCGCCGCGATTCCCGCGCGGGGCTAGTGCACGAACCCGAGGGCGAACACGAGGGAGCCGCAGCGCGCCATCAACTCGGAAGCGATCGAGTCGGAGCACGAGTCGAACGCTCCCAGATTCGACGCGACGACCGCGGAGAACTCCTTGATCGCGGTGGCGGCGTCGGCGTACTTCTTCCGGCTGAACGCCCGCGTCGCGGCATCCAGCTTCTTGGCGAGCTTCGCGCGGACACCCTTGTTGATGCAGTTCGAGCTGGTGAAGAGCGCGGTCAGGCCGTCGAGCTTGGAGGAGGCGATCTCTTTCGGGTCGCGCGTGTCGCGCGCGCCCGGTAGGAACAGCGACAAGATGTTGCGCGTGAGCCCGCGGTCGGAACCGCAGAGGTCGGTGACGTCGATGAAGATGTCGCCCTCGACGATCGGCGGCTCGTCGAGCGTCGGCGCCCAGAAGACGCGCGGGCGCTCCCACGAATCGGCGGAGAGGCAGTCGGGCTCGTAGCCGAGGATCGTCGCCTCCTCCGCGAAGTGGGTCGCGACCCCCTCGAGCTGCGCGGTGGTGTCGACCACGACGAGGATGAAGGTCGGCGTCCCCGTGTCGGGGTCGCCGAGCGGGAACGAGCGCACGTAGGCGGGGATCTCGATCGCCGGCAGCTCCTCGGAGATCTCGTTCAGGAAGAGGCTGCGGTGCAGCGGGAGCGCCGGCGGCGTCGCGATCTCCTTCTCGCGCGGATCGGCGAAGAGGAGGACGCGCTCGGCCGTGACGCCCGCCGTGACGACCTGCTTGAAATTGCTGGTCAGCACCTGCGTCGGCGTGATCAGGACGTCGTTCCCCGTCGGCGTCGGGACGACCGTGCTGGTCGTCGTCGCGATCCCGACCGGAGACTCGATGCCGGAGGTGACGGTGCCGTCGGCGACGCCCGTCCCGTCCGCCTGGAACGTGAAGCGCAGGACCTCGCCGCCGTTGCGGTTGGTGAGGAACGCCCGGAACTTGCCGCCCTGCGGGCCGACCGCGACCTTGAACTTGCCGTTGCCGAGGTCGTCCGCGAAGTCGACGAATTGGCCGCCCTGCTCGCGGCGCCGGCCGTCCGGGCCGTAGATCAGGACGTCGCCGCCCGCGACCGGGATCAGGAGGCTGCCATCGGGCGCGAACGCGACCCCGCCCGGCTCGGCGCCGTCGGGGAACCGGCGCGCCGCCTCTTCCGACGACGTCGGGGGATGGATCACGACCTCCGGATCGAGCTCGGCGGGCGGCGTGCCGCCCGGCGGCAGCGCGCGCAGCGCGGCGACGTAGGCGCGCAGCGGCGCGGCGCGGTAGCGCAGGAGCATCGGCGGATCGCTCGCCACCACGAGCAGGTCGCCAGCCTCGAGGAGACCCGCCGTCGCACGGACGCGGGCCGTCTCTTCGAGCGCGTGCATCGTGAGCGACGTGTCGACGCCGCCGATCTTCGTGGTCGCCTTCACCTCGGAGTCGAGGAGGCCGAGCGGCGCACGGTAGCCGCCGGGGAAGGCGGGATTGCCCGACGACCCCGAATCGCCGAGGTCGCGCAGCACCACCCAGACCTGCGCCGTCTTGCCCTGCGCGTTGCCGGGCCCGGAGGAGACGAGCGCGAGGTTCCCGTCGGGGTCGAGCGAGACGCCGTCGGGATGCGTCGGTCCGCCGCCGGCGGTGCTGACGATCGTGACGCCGGCGCCGGCGGCGCCTGCGTAGAAGACCACCTCGCCCGCCTGCGTGTCGCAGGCGATGAGCTGCACGCCGTCGACGCCGTCCTCGCGGAGCGCGATGGCGCGCAGCGTCACGCGCTGGTTCTCGTCGCTGTTGACCGTCGTCGCCGACGGCGGATCGAATTCGAGCCGCTGGATGCGGCCGTTCGACGAGTTGGCGCTGTAGACCCGGGCGTCCTGAGCGTGGAGCGCCGACGCGAATGTGCAGACCGCGGCCAACGCGGTCGGCCACCAAAAGCGCGCAGGACCAGCCCGCGACGCGGGCTGGCCGTGATCGAGACGCATTGTTCTACTCCCTGGCGAATGGACCCTGGCGGGACCCTTCGATCGACCGATGACGAGGGTCGACCACGACGAACGCACGGAGACTTAGCTCCACCATGCCGAATGGTCAATGCCAGGCGACGCCGCTGCGGCGGGCAGGGCATGTTTCCCGCGGAATCGGTCCGTATCTTCGCGAAGTCGCGATCCGCCGGGGACCACCCAAGCGATGACTTCCGACACCGCCTCGCGCCGCGCCGCCGCCACGGAGTTGCACTCCTCGTCGTTCGCGCGTCGTGCCTCGTCCCTGCCGCCGCCGCCCGACCTCGCGCAGGCCCGACGCGAGCTCCAGCCGGGCGCGCGGATCGGCGAGTACGAGCTGCTGCGGCGGCTCGGCGTCGGCGGCATGGGCACGGTGTGGGAGGCGCTGCAGCAGTCGCTGCAGCGCCGCGTCGCCCTCAAGCTGATCCACCCCGAGCAGATCGACGCGCAGATGATCGAGCTGTTCCGTCGCGAGGCGCGCGCCGGCGGGAAGCTCAGCCATCCCGGCATCGTGATGGTGCTCGCGACCGGCGACGCCGACGGCATGCACTTCATCGCGCAGGAGCTCGTCGAGGGGGGCCATTCGCTCGCCGCCGCGCTCGCCGAGCTGCGCGGCGTCGATCCGCTCCCGCCGGGCTACCACGTCGAGGCCGCGCAGTTCATCGCGGCGGTGGCCGACGCGCTCCACGTCGCGCACGAGCAGGGCGTGATCCACCGCGACGTCAAGCCGCACAACGTCCTGATCGACGCCGAGGGGCGGCCGAAGGTCTCCGACTTCGGGCTCGCGCACATGGTCGACGAGCAGACGCTCACCGGCCAGAACGGGATCGTCGGCAGCGTGCTCTACATGAGTCCCGAGCAGGCGTCGGCGACGCGCGCGGGGCTCGACCGGCGCGCCGACGTCTTCAGCCTCGGCGTCGTGCTCTACGAGATGCTCACGCTGCAGCGCCCGTTCGAGGGCGACACGCCCGAGCAGGTGCTCGAGCGCGTGATGCACGAGGACCCGGTGGCGCCGGCGCGGCTGCGCTCGCGCGTGCCGAACGACCTCTCCGTGATCTGCATGAAGGCGCTCGAGAAGCGGCGCGAGCAGCGCTACGCGACGATGGAGGAGTTCGCCGCCGACCTGCGCCGATTCCTCGCCCACGAGCCGATCCTCGCCAAGCCGACCGGCGCGTTGCGGCGCGCCCAGAAATGGATGCTGCGCCACCCGACGGCGTCCGCCTCGATCGGGCTCGGCGCGGCGGCGCTGATCGTGATTACCTTCCTGCTCGTGCAGACGATCGCCGCCAAGAGGGACTCCGACGAGAGCGCCGAGGCGGCCAAGAAGAGCGAGGGGCGGGCGACGAAGGCGCGCGCCGACGCCGAGGAGCGGGCGCACGAGCTGCTGCGCCTCTCCGACGACAAGTCGCTGCGCTCGCTGGAGGCGCGCGCCGCCGCCCTCTGGCCGGCCCACCCCGAGCGCGCCGAGGCCCTCGCGCAGTGGCTCGCCGACGCCGACGTCCTGGCGAAGAACCTCCCGCAGCACGAGGCGTCGCTCGCGCGGCTGCGCGCCGCCGAGCGCGCGGCGCCGGCGGAGGCGGCCGCCGCCGGCCCGCGCGTCACGGGCGAGGAGCAGTCGTGGTGGATCGAGGCGCTCGACTCGCTCGTCCGGAACCTGCGCCGCTTCCTCGACGACGATCCACGGGTCGGCACGAGAGCGAGCGTCGCGCAGCGGCTCGCCTCCGCGCGCACGCTCCGCCAGCGCAGCCTCGTCGAGCCCTCCGCGGAGTGGGACGAGGCGCGCGCGTTCGTCGGCGAGAGCGCGACCTACGGGAACCTCGCGCTCGCGCCGCAGATCGGGCTCGTCCCCCTCGGCCCCGACGGCGACTCGGGGCTGTGGGAGTTCTGGCAGGTCGAGACCGGCGAGCGGCCGGTGCGCGACGATGCGACCGGCAAGCTCGCGATCACGCCGCAGACCGGCGTCGTCCTCGTGCTGCTGCCCGGCGGGAAGTTCCGGATGGGGGCGCAGCGCGTCGATGCGGCGCGGCCCAACTACGACCCCGGCGCGCAGGTCGACGAGAAGGTCCACGAGGTCGCGCTCGCGCCGTTCTTCCTCTCCAAGTACGAGATGACGCAGGGCCAGTGGCAGCGGCTCGCGAACGCGAACCCGAGCTTCTTCAGTCCCCCGCGCGCGGTGGGAGCCGACCTGCCGATGCATCCCGTCGAGCAGGTCACGTGGGAGGAGTGCCGATCGATTCTCGGCCGCGTCGGGATGAAGCTGCCCACCGAGGCGCAGTGGGAGTACGCGGCGCGCGGTGGGACGGGGACGACGTGGTGGTCGGGAAAGGAGGGGGAGTCGCTGCGGACCGCGGCCAACATCGCCGACGCCGCCTACCTCCGCGGCAATCGCGACGCCTCGAGCGCGGAGAGCTGGGACGACGGCGAGTCGGCGCCGTCGGCGGTCGGCACCTTCGCCGCCAACCCGTTCGGGCTCCACGACGTCATCGGCAACGTCTGGGAGTGGTGCGAGGACGAGTACGTCGGATACGAGCACCTGGCGCGGCCGGGGGACGGCCTGCGCGGCACGGAGCGACCGAAGCTCCAGGCCGACCGCTGCCAGCGCGGGGGCGGCTTCTCGACGCGCGCCGCCTCGACGCGCTCGGCATTCCGTGCACGTTTCCTCCAGGATTCGCGCGACAACGACCTCGGCGTGCGACCGGCGAAGGCGCTCGACCCGTGAGATGCCGCGGAAACGACCGGTCGTCGCGTCGATCAGCCGCCGGGCTTCGGTGCTGACCGAAGGCGGGAGGTCGCGCTCGCGCCGTCTGCCACGATGGGCACCAGCTCGTGGATCGCCGCGTGGTCGAGGACGTCGCGGACGGGTCCGGGCGGCGCGACGATGACGGTCTTGAAGCCCTTCGCCGCCGCCGTCTTCGCTCCGCTGATCAGGATGCGCAGCCCCATCGAGGTGAGGATCGTCACCTTGGTCAGGTCGAACACCGTCGGGACGCCCTTCGCCGCGAACAGCGCGAAGAAGCGCGTCTCGTGCTTCTCGACGCCCGCCGTGTCCATGCGCCCGGACAGCTCGAGGTAGACCAGATCGTCACTGCGTTCGAGGGCGACGACATCCACGGCGGAGGCTCCTGCGCGAAGGTGGGGGGGGAGGCCGGGCTCGGTTCAGGGGGCGTGCGCGACCAGCAGCGTGAAGTCGTCCTGGTAGCGCGGCGCGCTCGTCGCGGCGCGCAAGGCGGACTCGATGCGCTCGGGCTCGCGGACGGGCGGGCCGCGCTGCTCGAGGAGCACGCCTTCGAGCCAGCCGAGCCCCAGGATCCGGCCGTCCGGGGCGAGCTCCTCGTAGACGCCGTCGCTGAAGAGGTAGAGGCGCGCGTCGGGCGGGAGCGCGACCTCTTGGTTCGGGTAGGCGGTCGTCTCGAGGATGCCGATCGGCGGACGGCGCAGCTCGAGCCGCCGCACCGCGGGCCCGTCGCCTTCGCGCAGCATCGCCGGCGGATGACCGGCCGACGACCAGCGCAGGGTCCGGCGCGGGACGTCGACCACGCCGTACCACATCGTGAAGTACATCCCGCCGTGCGCCTCCATCGGGAAGGCGCGGTTGAGGAGGGCGAGGACGGTGCCCGGGTCGGCGTAGTCGGCGGGCAGCGAGCGCTGCCGCAGCGTGTTCAGGATCGCGACCGAGTGGAGCGCCGCGCGCAGCCCGTGGCCGCAGACGTCGACGAGGAAGATCGCGGTGCGCTGGTCGTCGAGTGAGAAGTAGCCGAGGGAGTCGCCGCCGAGCCGGCGGCACGGGACGAGCCGCCACTCGATGCCGAGCGTGGGCGAAGTCCGGGGCGCCGGCAGCAGGTCGGTGATGTAGCGGGAGGCGGACTTCAGCTCGCCGCTCCATTCGGCGTCGTCCGCGACCGCCTGCTCGTCGCGCAGCTCGTGGCGGATCCTGACGTTGCCGACCTGGAGCAGCGATCCGACCGGGACGAGCGCCGGAGTCTCGATCCGCCTTCCGTCGACCCGGCTCCCGTTCGTCGAGCCGAGGTCCTCGACCCAGAGCTCCTTCTCGCGCAGCGTCACGACGCAGTGGCGCCCCGAAACGGAGAGGTCCTCGAGGACGACGCCGCAGTCGGCGGAGCGGCCGACGATCAGCGGCGGCCCCGACTCCACGCGCACCGGCCTCTCCGGCGAATCGACCGGAACCAGGAAGTGCGCCGGCGGTGCGAGGCGCTGCGCCCCCTTGTCGGCCTTGGAGATCGCCATCCGCGTCGTCTGCTCGATCGGGCGCGGAGCGTCGGGATCGGCGGCGGCCGACTCCCGGCGGGCGAAGAGGGACGCCTTGTTGAGCTTCTTCATCGTCCTGCCTGACACACGCGGCTCGACTCTCCGGGGGCGGGCGGGGAGCTAGCTGAGCAAGGCAGGACTCGTCGTCAAGAAACCAGGAGTGGCGTCGATCGCCGCGCCGCTTCTTGTCCGAAGCCTCATGGAGTCGTCGCCGCTTCTTCACGAGGTGCGCGTCGCGGAACGGCGCGATCACTCCGCTCCCGGCTCCGTCGACGATTCGCCGCACAGGAGCACGACCTTTCCCGCCACGCCGCCCTGTCCGAGCAGCTCCTGCGCTCGTCTCGCCTCGGCCAGCGGAAGTCGCCGCGCGATGAGCGGCTCGATCTTCCGTTCTCGAAGGAGGTCGAACAGGGCGAGCAGGACCCGTCGGAACAGCTCCGGCTTCAACCGCTTGAGCCACTGGATGCTGTAGGGAAGCACGCGCCTGCGGCCCGGCAGGAGCCAGCCGCCGGCGATGCAGAGTCCGAAGATCGGGATTCCATGCAGGCGATTGCGTCGTCCCGGACGACCCGACGCCAGCCTTCCCGCGTGCAGCGAATCGGTGAGTCCGTAGGCCACCACGGTCCCGCCGCGACGGAGCGCTCGGCGGGAGCGCCAGATGTGGGTGCCGCCGATGCCGTCGAAGGCCGCGTCCACGCCGTCCCCGGTGAGTCGGCGCGTCTCGTTCACGAAGTCGAACCGCTGGTAGTCGATCGGGATCCCGCCGAAACCGGAGACGACGGACGCCCCGCGCGCGGAACAGGTGCCGAACATCTCGAGCCCGGCGAGCCTCCCGAGCTGCAGCAGCGCCGTACCGACGCCGCCGGCCGCGCCGTGGATCAGGACGCGCTGGCCCGCCCGGACTTTCGCCACCGAGTGCAGCATCTGCCAGGCGGTGACGTAGTTGAGCACGAGGCTGACGGCTTCGGCGGCGTCGAGCCCGGCGGGCACCGGGACCAGCTCGCTTCGGGGCAGGCAGACGAAATCGGCGTAGGCGCCGTGGATCGGCAGCGCGGCGACGACCTGGCCCGGCTCGAGTCCGGTGGCGCCCTCGCCGAGTCGATCCACCACGCCGACCAGGTCCCACCCCGGCGTGAAGGGCAGGGCGGGCGTCTCCGGATGCACGCCCTCGCGCATCATCAGGTCGGGCAGCGAGACGCCGGCGGCCTGCACGCGCACGCGGACTTCCCCGCGCCCCGGCTCGGGGCACTCCTCTTCGATCCACTGCAGCGCATCGGGTCCGCCGTAGCGATCGACGACGACGCGCCGGTGTCTCCCGTTTCCGTGCATCAGCGGCCGTCGCGCACGACCGATGCCCCGACGACGCTCCCGGGAGACGCGCTCCGATCGGGCGGAGGACCGCGGAAGATCTCCGCGGTCGTGCGCAGGAGTTCCCGCTCGCACGAGGAATCCGACGGAGTGATGATCTCGCGCCGTCGAACCGGAGAGAACGGATGCGCGTCTCGTGGCTGGTCCTGGGTCTGTCGTGCGCCGCCTGCGAAAGCGCGGTCGTCCCGAGCGGGGCGGAGGAGAAGTCCGTCGCGGAAGTCGCCGCGGCGAAGCCGGAGGCGGTCGCCGAAGTCGCGTTCGTGACCGCGACGAGTCCGAAAGGAGCGTTCACCGCGGCCTGGCGCCCGCTCGCGCCGGCCGTGCCGGTGAACGAACTCTTCGACCTCGAAGTGCGGCTGTACGAAGGGCGCGGAGCGGGCGAGGAGACGCAGAAGCCGCTCGCCGGCGCGAAGGTCCAGGCGAGCGCCTGGATGCCGGAGCACATGCACGGCATGAGCCGCCGGCCGCAGGTGGTCGAGACGGCGCCCGGCCGCTACCTCGTGCGCGGCATGCTGCTGCACATGGAGGGCTCGTGGCAACTCTTCATCGACGTGATGGCGGGCGGGAAGTCGGAGCGCGTCGAGTTCGGACTCGACATCCGGGTCGGTGCGCCGCTCGCCGTCGAGGGCTTCTCGCCGGAAGAGGTCCGCGCGTTCCTCCAGCTCTCTCCGCTGCCCGCCCCGCCGCCCGACCCCACCAACCGCTTCGCCGACGATCCGCGCGCGGCGCACCTGGGGCAGTACCTCTTCTTCGACAAGCGCTTCTCGGCGTCCGGCAGCGTCTCGTGCTCGACCTGCCACCAGCCGGCGCTCGGGTTCGCGGACGGGAAGCACTTCGGGCAGGCGGGGGGCGAGGCGGCGCCGCTCCTCGATCGCCACACGCCGTCGCTCTACAACGTCGCCTACCAGCGCTGGTGGTTCTGGGACGGGCGCTCCGATTCGCTCTGGGCGCAGCCGCTCCGCCCGCTCGAGGATTCGCGCGAGCACGCGTCCACTCGTCTCGAGATCGCGCACGCGCTGCGCGCCGACGCGGGGCTGACGCGCGCCTGGGAGGAGACCTTCGGGGCGCTGCCGGATCTCTCCGATCCCAAGCGCTTTCCCGCGAAGGGCAAACCGGGCGACGCGGCGTGGGAGGCCATGGCGGCCGAAGACCAGCTCGCGGTCTCTCGCGTCTTTTCGAACTTCGGCAAGGCGCTCGCCGCCTACGAGCGGCGCCTGCTCTCACGCGCCGCGCCGTTCGACGAGTTCGTCGCGGGCGTGCGCGCGGGCGACGTCGAGCGGCAGCGCGCGCTCGACCCCGCGGCGCGCGCGGGCTTGCGCCTCTTCGTCGGCGCGGCGCGCTGCGTCCTGTGCCACAGCGGACCGACCTTTTCCGACCGCGAGTTCCACGACAACCGCGTCCCGACGCTCGACGGCGGGCCGCGCCGCGACGCGGGGCGCCACCGCGGGATTCCGCAGGTGCAGGCCGACCCGTTCAACGGGACGGGCGCGTTCTCCGATGCGCCCGAGGGCGCGGCGAAGGACAAGCTCCACTTCCTGCCGGTCGCGGCCGACCACTGGAGCGAGTTCAAGACGCCGACGCTGCGCAACGTGGCCCTGACCGCGCCCTACATGCACCAGGGTCAGTTCGCGACCCTCGACGAGGTGCTGGCGTACTACAACACGCTCGAGCGCGCCGTCCCGACGCACTCGCCGGAACGGACCCTGCAGCCGGTGAACCTCTCCGCCGACGCGCTCGCGTCGCTCCGCGAGTTCCTGGTCGCGCTCACCGACGCGCGGCTCGATGCCGCGCTGCTCGAGCCGCCGCCGACTCCCTACCCGCCGTGAACGATCCGACGCGCGCCGGCGCGCGGGGCTCGTCCCGTCACTGGCCGATCCAGAAGGCGAGGCCCGCGCTCGACGCCAGGTGGTTCGCGGCGCCCGCGTCGAACACGATGACCTGCGTGTCGATCTCGAGTCCGTCGAGCGCCGGATCGTCCGGGAGGCCGGCGGAGAACGAGAACGCGCCGACGCCGGCGACACCCGGCGGCCCCGACGCGGTGACCGGCACGAGCAGGGTCGGCGGCACGGGATCGACGAGCAGATCGAGCCCCTTGTAGGGGATCTGCGCGCGGGCGAAGCCGACCAGCACGAGCGAGGGCGCGCCGCCGAGCAGGTTGGAGCCGGCGAGCGTGAACGGCGGGCCGCCGATCAGCGGATCGCCGACCGTCGAGAGCGTCGGGACGAAGCCGCCGCTGCCCACGGCGCCGGTGCCGTAGCTCTCCGGGTCGCGGACGGTGGAGACCGCGTAGAGCTCGACGTCGTCGACGTTCCAGCCGCCGCGCGTGACGCTCCCGTCGGTCGTCAGTTCGAAGCGGACCTTCGTCGCAGTCACGTCGTCGGCGGCCGCCGAGACGTCGAGGTCGATCAGGCCCCACTCGTCGTCGGCGGTCAGCTTGTTGCCGCCGTTCGTCGGATTGCGCCAGACCTCGACGCCGTTCACCAGCACGCGCGCCAGGTCTTTCGCCGAGTCCTCTACGCGCAGCCAGCGCTGGAAGCGCAGCCGCACGCCGTGCTGGTTGGTCAGGTCGACCACGGGGGATTCGAGCCAGTTGTCGCTGTTGTCGGCGTAGGCGCCGTCGCTGCCGTTGCCGAGGTCGTTGCCGAAGCACTTCGCGCCGGACGTCGTGCGGTAGGGATCGACCCGCTTGCGCGCCGGCGTGCCGCGCTGCCAGTCGTCGCTGCCGGCGACCATCCCGTGCGTCCAGCCGGCGTCGGTGCCGCCGTCGAAGTTCTCGGCGTAGAAGCTGCGGCGCTTGCCGACGCCGAAGACGAAGTGGCCGTCCTTGTTCACCGGCGCGACGCTCGTCCCGAGCGAGTCGGTCGCCTGCAGCCGGTATTGCACCGTGGTGCCGCGGCTCTGGCCCGGGATCGACGCCGCCCACTCGTCGGGGTTGCCGGTCGGAGCCATCGCGACGGAGGTCGTGGTCGCGCCGTCGTCGGTCGTGTACTCGACCGACGCGCTCGTTACTCCCTGGCCGGCGGACGAAGGGGTGAGGATGGCGGTCACGACGTAGGGTCCGGTCGAGTCGAGCGTGTCGGGCAGGCCCGCATGCTGGATGAGCGTCGCCCGGCTCAGGACGAAGAGGCCGTCCTCGATGTTGCTGATGTAGATCGTGCCCGACGGCTGCTGGTAGACGCCCCACGCGCCGTTGTAGTTGCCGGAGGCGCCCGCCCAGGTGTCGAAGCTGCCGAGCCGGATCGGGTGGTCGGGGTCGGACACGTCGACCGCGACGTAGCCCTCGGCGTACGCGGAGAGCTGGATGACGCCGTTCGACTGGAAGACGTTGTGGATGATGCCGGCCGGGTTCTCGACGAAGGTGCTGCGCTGCACGATGTTGGCCGGATCGCTGACGTCGTAGAGCACGAACTTCGCGCCTTGGATCTCGTCGGTCATGCCGACCAGGGTGTCGTCCTCGTTCACCGTGCTGCTGTGCGTGAACGAGGCCGGAGTCGTGATGACGTCGAGCGTCGTGAGCGTGGGCAGGTTGCTCACGTCGACGACGCGGTACTGGCCGGAATAGATCTCCGAGAAGTGGGCGATCCCGTTCTGCACGGTGGCCTCGTGCACGTAGTGGGCGGTGTAGGTCGTGATGAGCGACGGCGCGGTCGGAGTCGCGAGGTCGAGGATCACCAGGCCGACGTCGGTGCCGCAGCAGTAGATGTGGCCCTGGGTCGGGTCGACGAAGAGGGTGTGCGCCGTGTTGAAGCCGGAGTAGCTCCCGACCACCTGGATGTTGGAGAGGTCGGAGACGTCGATGATCTGCAGGCCGCCGCCCGCCGACTGGTCGGTCACGACGTAGACGTAGTCCTGCCAGACCGCCATGTCGCTCCAGAGCGAGGAGCTGTGCGTGATGAACGCGAGCTCGGTCGGAAGGAACGGATTGGTCGTGTCGATGAACGACGTCCCGTTCCAGGTGCCGAGCAGCGCGACCTCGGTGCCGTTCGAGTCGCGGTAGCCGAGGATGTCGTTGTAGTCGAAGCCGCCGCTCCCGGCGCCGTCGTACTGGTTGAGGCGCGAGAGGAGGTGGACGCGATCGCCTTGCGCGGACGAACTGCCGGCGGCGGCGAGGAGGACGACGACCGAGGCGGACCAAGTGCACACGAGGCGCATGCGTGGGCTCCGATGAGGATTCGGTCGGGGAGCCTTCTAAACCGCGGCGCCCTCGCCGCCCAGAGGAATCGTGGGGGAGGCGACTCGCATCCGGCGGCGGCCGGGGTCGGGGCCCCGGACGGGTGCCTCAATCGAGCTTGGCCGAGTAGTCGTACTTCCAGGTCCCCTTGCCGGCGAGGTCGATCCTGGTTCCGCCCTCTTTCGCAGAGCCGGTGAACTCGACCGGACCGGAGAGCGCGAGCGAGCGGACGTGGCCGTTCGACGGATCGAGCAGGAGCTCGCCGTCGAGGTCGGCGGTGACGGACATGTCCGCCTGGTCCGCATTCACGATCTTCGTGACGACTTCGAACACGGCGACGTCGAGATCGCCCTCCTTGCGGGTCGCTGTGAAGGTGAGCGTCATCGCCTCGATCCGGACGCTCACGTCGAGGAGAGGCAGCAGCCTCTTCGCGACGTCGAGCGAAAGCTCGATGCGCTCGTTCCTCGCCGGCGAGCGGCCGTCGAGGAGCGCGCCGAGCGGGGGCGCGCCGAGCGTGGCGGCGGCGATGGCGGCCGTGGCCTCGCGCTCCTCGCGATCGAGGTCGCCGCGCGCGCCCTTGGCTTCGAAGCCGGCGCCGGCGCGAGTCAGGTCGTAGCTGCTGTTCGACGCTCTCGGCTCCTTCGCGACCGCCGGACGCGAGAAGGAGTCCTTCTCGAGCCGGACCATCGGCCCGAAGACCAGCTGCGCCAGCGTCGCGCCCGCTTCGTCCGCATGGGTGACGGTCGCGACGCAGGTGAGCTTCACCTCGCCCGGGAACTCGATCTGCCTGCGCGCCTCGCCGCCCGCCTTCACGTCGATCGTGGCGGCCAGCACGCTCGACAGGGCGATGCTCACCTTCGCACCGGCGCGGAACGGCTGCGCGTGGATCGTCGTGCCGGCGTTCGCGGCGGCGACGCCGGCGAAGAGCGCGACCGCGAGGAGACTTGCGACCTGCATGGTGGCTTCCGATATCGGCTGCGATCCAGCGGTCGCTTGACGCCGACGCGTCGCCATATCGGCGACCCCGCGCAGCGACGCCTCACCCCTGCGTGAGGACGTGGTAGCGGTTGGCGGCCAGCGGGCCGTGCGTCGTCCGGGTTCCGTCGGGCCAGCGCACCGTCACTCGCTCGGCGACGGGATGTTCTCCCAGTCCGAAGACGAGGCGCAGATCGTGGAACGCGCAGTAGCTGCTGGTGCCGCGTACCTCCTCGACCTGAATCCGGCCGCCGCTCTCGACCTGCACGAGCGCGCCGATCGCCTGGACGTTCTTCGCGCGTCCGACCAGCCGCAGTCCGAGCCACGGTCGCGCCGTTCGTCCCGCGTCGTTCGTCGTGTTCTCGAGGAGCGCCGGTCCGCCGTCCCAGTGCGCGACGACCACGTCGAGGTCGCCGTCGTCGTCGAGGTCGCCGATCGCGAGCCCGCGCCCGACCTGCCGACCTTCGAAGTAGGGGCCCGCTTCGCCGCCGATCTGGGCGAAGCGCCCGCTTCCGTCGTTGCGATAGAAGTGCGCCCGCTGCCGGAACGTCTGCGCCGGCTCGAGCAGCTCGATGTTGTCGAGGACGTGCCCGTTCGCGACCATGCAGTCGAGGTCGCCGTCGAGGTCGGCGTCGAAGAACTCGCAGCCGAAGCCGACCGACAGGAGCGACGGCGGCCCCAGTCCGCTCGCCACGCTGCGGTCCTCGAAGAGGCCGCCGCCCTCGTTGCGGTAGAGCGTGTTCTGCTCCATGTCGAGGTTGGCGACGATCACGTCGAAGTCGCCGTCGCCGTCGACGTCGCCGAAGTCGGTCCCCATCGCGCCGGTCGAGAGGCCCGATCCGTCGACGGCGACGTAGCTCTCGCCGGCGACTTCGGCGAATCGCGAGTCACCGTCGTTGCGCCACAGGAAGTTCGGCGTGGAGTCGTTCGCGACGAAGAGGTCGACGTCGCCGTCGGCGTCGAAGTCCGAGATCACCGCGCCGAGCCCGGCGCCGCCGCGGCCGACGAGCCCCGCTGGCGCGGAGACGTCGACGAGCCGCCCGCCGTCGTTGCGGTAGAGCGCGTCGTCGGCCGGCGGGAATTCGTCGGGGTGGCAGTAGCTGCGGTACGCCTCGCCGCGCGCCAGCGGGCCGCACGCGGGATGCTCGAGCGGCTCGACGACGTAGTTCACGACGTAGAGGTCGAGGTCGCCGTCGCGGTCGAAGTCGGCGAAGGCGGCGGCGGTCGACCAGAGCGGGGAGTCGCCGCCCCAGAGCGCCGTCGCGTCGACGAAGCGGCCGCCGTCGTTGCGCAGGAACCGATTGCGACCGACGTTGCAGAGGTAGAGGTCCTGGTCTCCGTCGCCGTCGAAGTCGGGAGCCGCGGCCGAGTAGGTGAAGTCGTCGAGCGTTGCGCCGGCGTCGGAGACGCCGCTCTCCGCGGTCACGTCGGTGAAGCGGAACCCGCCGTCGTTGCGGTAGAGGCGATCGCGGAAGTCGCCGTGGCCCGCGTACCCGGGCAGAGGAGCGCCCTGCGGGAAGAAGAGGTCGAGGTCGCCGTCGCCGTCGTAGTCGAGGAGCGTCACGCCGCCGGAGTTGATCTCGATCAGCCGCTTCTTCCCGCTCACGCCGGAGTCGTGCACGAAGTCGACGCCGGTCTGCGCACGGGTCCGGAAGAGCGGCGGCACCGTCGGAGTGGATGCGTCCCGGCGGCAGGCGGCCGCAGCGAGGAGCGTCGTGGCGGCGGCGACGAGCGCACGCAGGGCGCGTGCGCTCCTCATCGCTGGCCGGTCTTCGCGGAGTTCGCGCGGGCTGCGTGGGCCTCGAACTCCGGCCAGACGGCGACGAGCTCCCGGCGCAGCCGGAGCGTGCCCTCGACGTCGAGGCGGAACCGTCGCGCCTTGGAGTCGACGAGCTGCCGCAGGATCTCGTGGATCCGCAGCTCCTTCTGCGCTTCCGCGCGCTCGCCGCGTCTCGAGAGGAGCGAGGCGAGGTGGTGGTGCGCGCGCGGGTCCTCCGGGTCGAGCCCGATTGCCTCGCGCAGCTCCGCTTCCGCCTCCGCTTCGCGGCCGGCCTCCTTCAGCAGCTCTGCCCGGCTCGTGAGATAGATCGCGCGCGCACGCGGCGTCGCCGCCGGCGAGCGCGCCGCCTCGGCGAAACGGGCCAGCGCCTCGTCGGTCCGGCCGCGGATCGCGACGATCTTCGCGAGCGCGGCGGTCGCCACCATCGTCCGGCCGGGCGTCCGCTGCACCCGCTCGGACGCGAGCGAGGCGCGCAGCAGCGGCTCGGCGCGATCGGCGTCCCCCAGCTCCTGGAGCGCGATCCCGAGCCCGCAGAGAGCGAAGGGATCATCGGGATCGAGGCGCTGCGCGAGCTCGAACTGCTCGATCGCGCGGCCGTACTCCGACACCACGGCGTCCTCCAGCAGGAAGTAGCCGAACTCGACGTGCGCCGGCGCGCAGGCGGGCTCGAGGGCGATGGCCTGCTCGAAGCGCGTGCGCGCCTCGTCCAGGCGCGACTCGACGACCAGGTCGCGCGCCGACCGGAGCAGCGCGAACGTCTCCGCGGAGCCGGCCGGGTCGCGCGGCCTGCAGCCCGCGAGGAGGGCGCCCCAAGTCGCAATCGCGGTGATCAACGCGACCCCGCTCCCGCGCCGCGCGTTCATCGCTGCGGCTCGCCGAGCGAAGCGCTGCCCTCGTCGACGACGACGACGCGGTCCATGGCGACCGCTTCGAAGCGCTGCGTCTTGCCCGTGCGCGGCCAGGCGACCTCGAGCGCGACGATCCGGGTCGCCCGGCCGAGCCCGAGCTCCGCCTGCAGGCTGTTGCCGCCGAAGCTCGAGTTGCCCCCGACCGTCTGGAAGACGTCGCGGAGCGCGCCGCCCTCCTCGATCGTCGCGCGGATGCGCGCGCCGACGCCCATGCGATTGGACTCCCGCCCATGCAATCGCACGGTGAGCCAGCGGTTTCCGTGGCCGGGATTGCGGAACAGCGCGCTCTGGAACGCGTCGTCCGCGAGCACGCCGCCGATCTCGACGAAGAGGTCCGAGTCGCCGTCGCCGTCGATGTCCCCGAACGAGACGCCGTGCCCCTTCTGCAGGTGGCCCGTCCCGCTCGACGCGGTCGCGTCCTCGAAGCGACGGCCGCCGCCCGGAGCGCGGCCGTTGTGCAGGAGCACGTTGGGCCACAGCGACGAGAACTCGGGATCGCCGGTCGCGAGGTAGAGGTCGGGGAAGCCGTTTTCGTCGACGTCGCCGAAGTTCGACCCCATCGGGAAGACGACGCGGGCGAGCCCGCGCTCGCGCGTCACGTCGCGGAAGCCGCCGTGCCCGTCGTTCTGGTAGAGGCGCTGCGTGTCGGCGCCGGGCGTCCGATCGCGGTACCACGCGGCGACCTCGGGCGTGCGCGTGCGCGGCGTCCCGTAGCAGGAGACGTAGAGGTCGAGCCAGCCGTCGGCGTCGTAGTCGAAGAAGAAGCAGGAGAAGCTCTGGATCGGGCCGGTCACGCCGAGCTTCTCGGCGACGTCGACGAACTTGCAGTTCCCTTCATTGTGGTAGAGGCGGTTCTTCCCGCCGAGGTTCGAGACGTAGAGGTCGGGCAGGCGGTCGCCGTCGTAGTCGCCGAACGTCGCGCCCTTGCAGTAGAGGTCGTTGCGCACGCCGGCCGACGCCGTGCACTCCTCGAACGTCGCGTCGCCGCGGTTGCGGAACAGGCGGCAGGGGTAGTCCTCGTCGCTGCCGGCGCCGCGGCTCTCGCCGCCCAGGAAGACGTCGAGGTCGCCGTCGTTGTCGACGTCGGCGAAGGCGGCGACCTGGCTCGGCGCCGCGACCTCGAGACCCGCCTCGAGCGTCCGGTCGACGAAGGTGCCGTCCGGCTGCTGCATCAGCAGGGAGTTGGGGACCTCGCCCCAGCGGTGGATCCACGCGCCGCGCTGCACGAGGAGGTCGAGGCGGCCGTCGTTGTCGAGGTCGTGCGCGAAGCAGTTCAGCCCGCCGACCTGCCCGGCGAGTCCGGCCGCGTCGGCGACGTCGCGGAAACTTCCGTCCTTTTGTTGAAGGAAGAGGCCGAGCGGCTCGTCGACGCCCGACGACGAGACGAGCACGTCGAGCCGTCCGTCGCCGTCGAAGTCGTCCATGACCGAGCCGCCGGCGCGCCCGAACGTGGCGAGCCCGACCTCGGCGGCGACGTCGCGGAAACGTCCGACGTCGGCCTCCGGCTCGAACGCGGAGGCAGGGATCCGCCACGGCTCCGGGACCGCCTGCGGCCAGGTCCCGAGCGTCATGTGGGCCACGTTGAACAGCCAGAGCGCGACCCAATCGTCGCGACGGGCGCGCAGCAGCGACTCGAGCTCGGCGATCGCGCGCTCGCTGCCGCGCCGGTCGACGTGGCGGGCGGCGGCGCTCAGCGGGAGGACGCAGCTCTCGGGGTTGTGGTTCGCGACGCAGTTCTGCCGCTCGCCGAGGCGCAGCCACGCGAGTGCGATCCAGCGCGTGACGTCGGCCGCCGATTCCGGGTCGTGCGCCGCGTTCGCCAGCTTGCGACACTCCTCGAGCTGCTCGATCGCCCGGTCGAGGTGGCCCTGCGAGAGGAGGGCGTCCGCGAGCGCGAAGCGCAGCGGGAAGAGCTGCTGGACCGGCGCGTCCGCGGGCAGCGCCGCGATGCGATCGGGCAGCGACGCGAGAGCGCCTTCGCCGTAGAGCGGCGCGTCGCTCCGGCGGATCTTCTCGCCGAGCGCGCGCAGGAGCACGGACTTGCGATCGGTCGGGAGCGGTCCCGAGGCGTCGCGCGCGCGCGTCTTCCGTCCGCAGCACGTCTCGGACGTCGCGGCGGCGGGGGCGGGAGTCGGGCTCGCCTGGTGCAGCGCAGCGGCCACGAAGAATCCGAGGGAGAGTCTGGACTCGAGCACTCGATCCGCTCCGCGGCGAACGCGCCGTTCTCGTGGTTTGCGGTGGAGGATCTTAGCGATCGCGTTCCGCGCGGTTACGAGGCGAACGTGTCACTCCATCGCGGACCACTGTCGCTTCAGGCGCGTGAGGAAACGCCTGCGATGGTGAACCATCTCGTCGAGCAGCTCCTTCGGCGCCGCGGTGCGCTCGTGTCGGGAGGCCCAGAGCACGAGCTCGATCAGGACCGGAGCGAGATCGATGCCCTTGGCAGTGAGCTTGTAGTGGATGCGGCGGCGATCGGACGGATCGCGGACGCTCCCGAGGATCCCGATCTCCTCGAGCTTCGCGAGGCGGTCGGCGAGGACGTTGGTGGCGATCCGCTCGCCGCCGGCGAGGAACGCCTTGTAGGTGCGCTGTCCTCCGAGCATCAGGTCGCGCACGATCAGGAGGGACCAGCGGTCTCCGACCATCTCGAGCGCGGCGTTGAGCGGACACTCCGACCGGCGTGGACGGGAGTTCTTCCGGCGCATCGTCCCGCACCCTACCTTGTCGCTTGCAAGTTGCAATCGATCTCGTAGAACGATTGCGAGTCGCAAGTCATTCACGACCCCCGAGAAGGAGCGCCCCGATGGATTCGCCCGGAGTTTCGACGACGGCCGCCGCACCCTGCACCCGCCGGATGGTGCTCGGCGCCGCCTTGATCACGCTCTCCGTGACGCTGCTGCGGCTCTTCCTCGAGCTCGAGAAGGCGCCGGCGTGGCTCGCGAGCCGGGAGGCGGGCGGGGGAGCGGCGCTGATCGGGATCGCCTGGCTGCCCCTCTTCTTCGGGCCCTACTTCACCCACCGGCTGCGGACCGGCACGGAGTCGACCTGGACGCTGCTGAAGCGCTTGCTCAAGAAGCTCGCGCTCTACGGATGGTCGGCGCGCATCCCGGTCGTGGTCATCACGTTCCTGGCGATCGCCTTCGGCTGGGAGACGCACTTCAACAACTTCGGCCCCGACAGCGCAGGGATGGCGCTCTGGAAGAAGGTCGCGGCGACCCTCGTCGGGCAGCTCATCTTCTGGTCGCTGGTCTATACGCCGGTCGTGGGCGGGGTGGCCGGGCTGCTGTTCCATCTGGCGACGCGCAATCGGGCCGCCAGCGCGGCGGTCAGCGCTTCCGCACCTCGCTGAACTTGAGGAGGCGGCCCGCCTCCTCGTCCCAGACCGCGAGACGCGCGCAGCGGAAGCTCTGCCAGAGCGTCAGGCGCCGGACCGGCGGAATTTCCTTCACTTCACGTTGGCACTGGAGCAGCCGGTAGTTCGGGATCGCGCTGCAGAGGTGGTGGATGTGGTGCAGACCGATGTTCGCGGTCGACCAGCGCAGCGGCTGCGGCAGGTCGAGGTAGGAGCTGCCCTTCATCGACATGTCCACGTGGTCCCAGCGCTCGTCGCGCTTCCAGCTGGTGGTGTCGAACTGGTGCTGCACGTGGAAGAGCCAGATGCCCGCGATCGTCGAGACCACGAAGACCGGCGCCTGGATCTTGATGAAGGGCGTGAGCCCGATCGTCTGCCACATCAGCACGACGACCGCCGCGAGCGCGACGTCGTTCCAGAGGATGCTGATCCACTCCTTCTTCCACGAGAGCGGCATCCCGATCGGGAGGCGGTGCTTCAGGAGGAAGATGTAGACCGGCCCGAGAAGCAGGTAGACCGCGGGATGTCGCACGAACCGGTAGCCGAGCCGGCCGAGCCACGATTGCGCCAGGTACTCCTTCACGGTGAGCGTGTGGATGTCGCCGTAGCCGCGCTTGTCGAGGTTGCCGACCGTCGCGTGGTGGAGGACGTGGTTCCTGCGCCAGTAGCGGAAGGGCGTGAAGGTGAGGATGCCGATCACGCTGCCGATCCACGAGTTCGCGGCCTCGCTCCGGAAGAACGAGCCGTGGACGCAATCGTGGAGGAACATGAAGAGCCGGACGGTGACGCCGCCCTCGACGATGGTGATCGGCAGAGTGATCCAGTAGGAGATGTCGATCGACCACAACATCAGCCACCAGAGCCCCACGAAGACCGCCGTCGTCGTGAGCAGCTGCACGAGGCTGCGCGTCAAGCTGGGCTCGCGATAGCGGGCGAGCAGCGCGTTCCAGTCCCGGGGCGAGCCGGGAACCTGCACCGCGGGAGCTGCGGCGGCCGTCATCGACGGGCTCGCACGCGCCCGGTCACTTAAGGCGGCGCTTCGCACGGCCGGCCGTCTTGAGCGACTTGTAGTTGGGATGACGCACGAGGATCTGGTCGCGGCCCTCGCGCGGACGGCTCGCCATGTCGGGCGCGATCTTCGTGTGCATCGCGCGCGCGGCGGTCGCCGCCGAGCCGCTGTCGTCGTGCTCGCTCACGATCGAGCGCTCGAACGACGAGCCGCCCGACCACCGCGCGTGGACGACGTGCCAATGGTCGGAGGTCACGACGGGGGCGTTCTTCTTGCTCAACGTTTCCTGGATCATGGAGCACCTCCTGGTGCGCTCGGGTTGGTCACTGCGATCGCGCCTGCGCCGCCGTTCGCGTCCGGCGCCGGGATCGGCCCCTCGCGCCGGCGTTCCGCACGCTCCTTGCGCCGGACCTCCTTCGCGTTGCGCCGCTCGATCTTCTTGCGGTTGCGATCGCGCTTCTGGAATGATTCCATGCGGCGGCACCTCGCGGCTCCAGGACATCGATCCGAGCCTTCGTGCGAGCCAGGCAGGAAGAGGCGGAGCGCCCTCGGACGCACTCATGGGCGCGCGACGTCAGGACCCAAGCAATTTAGCGGCGCGCAGCGCGATGACCAAGCGGGAAACCCCGCGCCGCGGGCGCGGCGACGCTTGCATTCACTACTTCTTCGCTTCCGCGATCAATTCGTGGATGACCGCGTCGACGGCCGCACCATCCGATTCGCCGAGCCATTTGCGCCGGATCACGCCTTTCGCGTCGATCACGTAGACGGTCGGCGTCACCGTCAAATTCCATTGAATCGCGATCGCGCCGCGACAGATCGTGCCGGGGTCGGCGAACGAGCGCCAGGTCAGCTGCTCCTTCTCCATCGCCTGCTTCAACTGCGCGACGGAGTAGCCGTTGACGTTGACGCCGAGCACGGCGAACGGTTCTCCAGCGAGGTTCTTCACGAGCGACCGCTCGTGGGGCCAGAGGGCCCTTCAGGTCAGTCACTGCTGGTGCCAGAAGTCGAGCAGCACGACCTTGCCGCGGTAGTCGCTGAGCTTGAAGCGTTGACCGTCCTGATCCTCGCCCTCGATCTCGGGCGCGACCTTCCCGACGCGCAGGTGCCGCAGCCCGAACAGCTCGGACGCAGCCCGTTCCCCGATCGTCCCTCCCTCCGGGAGCACCGCGTCGGGCTCCTTGGCGGCGACCTTCTCGAGAAGCGCCTCCGCCTCCGCGAGCGCACGTTCGGAGTCCTGCTTCAACAGGCGCTGGATGTAGTCGCTCCCGAAGAGTCCCTCGAAGTCCTCGACGCGCTTCGGCTGCACGCGGATCGTGTCGAGCCGCTGCGCGCGATTGGAGAGGAGGCACGCCAGCGAGAAGCTCGCGACGCCCCGGACCGCCGGCGCAGCGGACGTCGCCGCGGCGCGCAGGAACTTCTCGTACTCCTCGCGGAAGCCGTGGGAGATCCGCTGGCAGAGCGGTCCGAGCCGGTCGCTCTGGAGGTGGTCGCGCTCGAGCAGCGCCAGCGCCTTCGCGGCGACGGGATCCTGCCCGGCGACTTCGACCGGCCACGGGTTCGTGTTCACCTGCCAGACGGCCTGGATCAACGCATCGATCGCGAGCGGATCCTTCGGGTGGCTCTCCGCGAGCTCCACGAGCTGCAGTCCGAGCTCGCTCCGCCGCTGGAACACGCGGGCGATGACCTTCAGCCGCTCTTCGTCGGAGTCGACCCTCCCGCCCGTGATCGTCTCGTATTCGTGCACGAGCGCCTTGAACCGGTCCGCGACCGTGGGCCCCTGCTCCTGGAGCGCGGCGACGGCTGTCGTCGACAGCCACGCCATTGCAAGAACGCTGCTGGCGATGTTCCGGCGCATCGACGCCTCCAAATCCGGGGCTATGCGCTCCCGACGCGGCCGGTCATACCGAGGCGAGCCGTCCCACACCTAATTGCAGGCGCGAATGTCGGTACGAACAGCCCGGGTTAGATTGCACCTTCTTCGATTGACCTTCGCACTGGATGTGGTTGGAAGACTGGCGTGAACGGGATCGTGATCCTCGGTGCTTGCCTGGGCGCCTTCGTCGGTTCGCTCGCCGCGGTGGTCCGTGCGGCGACGACGAAGGGCATGCTCTCCGTCTACGGCTGGCGCGGCTGGCTCGACCTGCCGCTGCTCGTCGCCGCGGGCCTCGTGCTCGGCGCCCTGTTGGGCGGCGTCCTCGCGCTCGTCCTGCGACGGAACGTCGCCGCGGCCCGGTCCCGAACGCGGCGGATCGCGTTCGCCGCCACCGGCGTCCTGGTGGCTGCGGCCACCGCGGCATTCGCGCTCGTCCTCGAGGCGAACGATCCCGTCGCGCTGCCGCGGCGCCCCGTCCCGCGCGGACCGCGGCCGCCCGACGTCGTCGTCATCATCTATGACGCGGTGCGCGCCGACATCGTCAGCGACGAGAAGGGCGAGATCGCCGACTGGGCGCCGCGCCTCAAGGAGTTCGCCTCCCGCAGCGTCCTCTTCCGCGAGGCGATCGCGCCGGCGCCGTGGACGGTCCCGTCGCACGCGTCGCTCTTCACCGGCCTCTCTCCGCTCGACCACGGGGCGACGGAGGAGTCGCCGCGGATCGCGGACGACGTCGAGACGCTCGCGGAGTCGCTGCGCGATCGCGGCTACCAGACGGTCGCCATCGTCGCGAATCCGTGGCTCGGCGCGTCGCGCGGATTCGCGCAGGGCTTCGACTCCTACGTCGAGCTCTGGCGCATGAACGACAACCCGTTCGTGCCGCTGTGGTTCCGGGCGCTCGGCCGCTTCGAGCGGGAAGGCCGGCTCGACGTCGAGGATCCGCGCGCGGACAAGGGCGCGCGCCTGATGGACGCCATCGCGCAGCATCTGCTCGCGCGGATGGATTCCGACCAGCCGCTCTTCCTGTTCGTGAATCTCATCGACGCCCATCCGCCGTACTGGGCGCCGCCGTCCCATCGGCTGAAGTACGTCCCTCCGGAGCTGATCGCGCAGGGGATCGATCCGGCGAAGGTGCCGAAGCACTGGGCGGCGATCTTCGCGGGCAAGGAGGTGCTCAACGAGGCGGAGCGCCGCGTCCTGCGCGGCCTCAACGTCGGGGAGGTGGCCTACATGGACGGCTACGTCGGCGCGCTCTTCGACGAGCTCGAACGCCGCGGCCGCATGAAGGACGCGTTCGTCGCCGTGACCTCCGATCACGGCGCCGGTCTCGGCGAGGACCGCCTCCTCGGCTCCGGCTTCGACCTGCGCGAGGAGATGCTGCGCATCCCCCTGATCGTCCAGTTCCCTGGTGGGCGTTTCGCGGGGACGCGGCGCGACGACCTGGTCTGCCTGCACGACCTCCATCCGACGATCCTCGAGCTCGCGTCGAACTCCCCCGGATCCTCGGAAGAGGGGGCGGACGAGCCCGAGCCGGCCAGCCGGAACGGACGCTCGCTGCTCGCGTCGCGTCCGCGGTCCGCCGGCCTCGCCGCGTATTCGCGGCCGGTCTACATGATGCACTACCTCAAGACCTCGTATCCCGACTTCGACGCGTCGGTGCTCGACCGGCTCCTGATGGCGGTTCGCGGCCGCCATTACAAGCTCGTCGCCTCGTCGACGGGCCAGGACTGGCTCTACGACATGACGAAGAGCGGCGAGCGCGAGGATCTCGCGGGGCGCGAAGAGGAGACGCGCGCCGAACAGCACACGATCCTGGAACGGATCGCCGGCGGCCCCCTGCAGGAGGTGTGGCGCCGCTGCCTCGAGATGGCGCTGGCGCGACCGCACGGCGCGGACGAGATCGACGCGGAGTCGCGCGAGCACCTGAAACGGCTCGGATACGCCGTCAGCGACGGCAAGTAGCGCCGCGGTCACTTCTCCGCGCGAAGCAGGCGGCGCAGTCCGAGGGGGCGGGTCATCGTCGCGCGCGATGGACTCGCCTCCGGTTCGAACAGAAGGTGTTGCGTCGGATCGGGCTCGATCTCGAAATCGAGCCGACCGTTGCGTTCGCCGCGGAAGCGCAGTGGCACCGGCGACTGGCCGCCGAGCTGCGCGGTGAGGCGCGCGGGCTCCGACGTGTCCGATCCACCCGACGCGCGCGCGATCGTCACGACGGTCTCGCCGCCGACGTAGCGGCCGAGGCATTGCGCGGCGCGCGTGGCGTCGAGGGACGCCGCCGTGCCGCCGCCCTTCGCCGCGCCGGGTGCAGCGCCGTTCGCGGCGACCGCGGCTTTCGCATCCGGCACCAGGTACGGCACCAGCTGCTCCCGGAGCCGCTGCGCGTGGCTGCCTTCGGTGTTGACGAGCACGACGAGCGCGGCGTCCTGCTCGGGAAGCCACTCGATCCAGATGTTGAAGCCGTCGATCTTGCCGCCGTGGCCGTACCAGGGGACGGCGCCGTGGTGGCCCCGCTGCAGCCCGAGTCCGTATTCGACGACGTCGTCCCCGAGCTGCGTCGGCGCGGTCATCCGCGCGAAGCTCTCGTCGCCGACGACCTCGAGCGCAGGCAGCGCGCGCGCCCAGAGGAGCAGGTCGTGCGCGGTCGAGCCGAGCCCGCCGGCGCCGCGCGGCACCTCCATGTTCATCGGCTCCGCTCGAGCGGCGCGAAGATGCGCTGCTCGATCAGCGCTGCAGAGTCGCCTCCGGAGGTGCGTGCGGCGATCTCGCCGGCGAGGACGAACGCCGGATTGTTGTATTCGAAGCCGTCGCCGGGCGCGAAGTCGGCTGGGAGCCCGTCGATCATCTTCAGGACGTCCGGCGCGGACTGGACGGCGGCGCACTTCAGCCGGAAGTCGGGGAGGCTCGTGATGCTCTTGACGCCCGACGTGTGATTCAGGAGATGCAGCAGCGTGGGGTCGCCGCCGGGCGCGCGGACCTGAGGCAGGTGGCGCGACAGCCGGTCGTCGAGCGCGAGCTTCCCGTCCTCGACCTGCTGGAGCAGCGCGGCCGCGGTGAATTGCTTCGTCACCGAACCCAGGCGGAAGAACGTCCGCTCGGTGACCGGCACCTCGTTCTCGAGATCGGCAAGGCCGAAGCCGCCGCAGAAGAGGGTCGCGCCGGCGCGCAGCACGCCGACCGCGATTCCCGCGACGGGGCCCTTTCGAATCGCCGACGCCGCCTCGGCGGTGATCTTCTGCACGAGCTTCGCGTCGACGGCGGTACCGGCGGCAGAATCCCGGGCGGCGACCAAGAGCCTATCCCAGTAGGCCGGACCGAGTCGTTCGGAGCGCCGGACCCGCAGACGCGAGGCGCGCCGACGAGGCGAATCAACGGAGAGATTCGGTGAGGAGGCGCAACGAAGCGGATGCGGGTCCGCCGCCCGAACGGCGACGGGAGGCCTACTGGGATAGGCTCCAAGATCCAGGCGCACGAGACGATCGTCGCGACGAGCAGCGGCATGCGCTCCGATTGGAACCTGGACGAGGCCGCGGGATACCGGATGCAACGTACGCGCGTTCAGCCATTGCGGGTCGAACTTGCGGCCAGGCAGTCGCGACCCTAGCTTCGGATCCGCTCGAGCGATTCGCCTCGGAGATGCAGTTCTCGGCCACGCATGATGGGGGAGTTCGCTCGATGACGAATCCAGGATCGAAAGACCGGGAAGGCGCTTCCGAGAAGATCGACCGCAGGATCGAAGAGCTGGGCGACTGGCGAGGAACGACGCTCGGAGAGGTGCGCCGCTTCATCAAAGAGGCGGACCCGGAGGTCGTCGAAGAGTGGAAATGGATGGGGACGCCCGTCTGGTCCCACGGCGGCATCCTCTGCACCGGCGAAACCTACAAGGCCGTCGTGAAGCTGACGTTCGCCAGAGGGGCGTCCTTGCGCGACCCTTCGCGACTGTTCAACTCGAGCCTCGACGGGAACACCCGGCGCGCCATCGACATCCACGAAGGCGACAAGATCGACGAGGCGGCCTTGAAGGACCTCGTGCGCGCTGCCGCGGCGCACAATCTCGAGGGCAAGAGCAAACCGAAGCCCCGACGAGGGAGCGGCAAGCGGGCCGATTAGCTGCGTCGCTGAGCTACGGGACCCAGCCGGGCAGCTCCGATGCCTGCAGGATCCAGCTCCCCACGAGCTTCTCGTCGATCGGCTCGTTTTCGTGGAGGTCGAGGTAGCGCGTGCCCGGGACCTTGGAATCACCGGGGGGGAGAGGTTGCAGCGACGTGCCGCGGACGAAGGCCACCTTCACGTACTTCGTGAAGCAATGGAGGGTGAGGAACCAACCCTCGCCTTCGATTCCGTAGAAGGGCGAGTTCCATTTGATGGCTTTGCGCACGCCGGGGACGGTGCGCACGATGAGCGCGTCGACGCGGCGCACGACGTCGCGTTTCCAACCCGGCACCGCCGCGATGTAGGCCTGCACGGGGGCGTCGCCGTCGCCCATCTTGATCTGGGGGTTGTCGCCGGAGAGGAGCGTCGGCTTCGCAGCGACGCGTCTGCCGCCGGCCTTCTTCGCGACCTGCGCCGACTTCCTGGGCATCTTGCCGGCCATGGGATTCACTCCAGGCCTTCCGTGCGTCGCCCGCTGCGCCATTTGGCGATCAGCGGCTGGAGGAGAATATACAGACCGGTGAACTCGAGGAATGCGAGCGGAAGCAACGGCAGATAGCTCATCCAGACGACCGGCTCCTTCTGTTGCAAGGCGATCATGGTGACGATGACGGTCACCGTGAATGCGATGGCGAGCCAGCGGTGGGTCTGCCGGATCCAATGGTTGCCGTTCACGGTCTACTTCTCCAAAGAGGAGCCCGAAGCGGATCGGGAACTCCTGCTCATGCGTTCCTCGCGAGCAGGTCGACGAGCTTCTCGCCCATCATTCGCCAGCCGTAGCGCGCACCACCGAAGTTCTGCTTCTGGTCCGGCTTGAAGCCCGACTGCACGAGGGACAGACGCGTGCCCGACGCGGTCGGCGTGAGCGTGAAGGTCACGACGGTGTCCATGTCGCCGACGACCCACGCGTAGCGGAGCCTCCGAGGCGTTTCGGCCTCGAGGATCCGGCAGTTCACGATGCCGTCCCAACCGGGGTAGGGCTGCGTCTTGAACGTGAACGCCGCCCCCGGCTCGAGCTTGAGCCCGACGACGGGCAGGAGCCACTCGGTGAGCAGCGCGGGGTCGGTGAGTGCGCGCCAGACCTTCTCCGGCGCATGGCTCAGCTCGAATTCGAACGAGATCGACTCGGTTTGCGATGGGGCGGTCTTGTCGATGGGGTTCATGCGTCCCTCTTCTCCAGCAGCTGCTCGAGGCGGCCGAGGTGCTCGGTCCAGAAGGCGCGGTAGTGCGCGATCCAGTCGATGAGCGGCTTCATCCCGCTCGGACGCACGCGGTAGTAGACGCAGCGGCCCTCGCGCCGGGCGTTCACCAGCCCCGCGATCTTCAAGGTCGAAAGGTGCTGCGAGACCGCCGGCTGCGAGATGTCGAAGCGCGCGGTGAGGTCCTTGACCGCCACCTCGCCGCGCGTGAGAGACTCGAAGATCGCCCGGCGGCTGGGGTCCGCCAGCGCCTGGAAGATCCGTTCTTCGAGTACGGCCGCGCTCATGGACCGAAGAATAAGCACGCGCTTATGGATGTCAAGCGCGAGAAACGACGCGGCCCGCCGGTCGAGCCCCGGCGGGCCGCGGTTTCTTGCGGTCAGGTCGCGCGCGGCGTCATCCTCCCTTGGGCTTGGGGATCGACGTGAGCTCCTTCAACAGATCCTTGGCCGTCTTGCGGCCGACGATCGTCTTCAAGGGCGCCGCCTCGGGCTTCTCGGCGTTCGGATCGAGGACGAGGAGGATCGGCGGGTCGGTGTTGGCGACGTTGAAGCGCTTCGCGTCGGGCAGATCACGGGCGTGCGTCGCCTTCACGAACACGAACGCGTCGCGCGCCGCGTCGAGCGACTCGTCGAAGAGCGACTCCTCGGTCACCGCCGAATCCTTGTTCTTGCCGGCGAAGAGGTAGAGGACGGGCTTGTTCGCCTTCTTCGCGGCTTCGACCGCCTTGTCCCAGCTGTCGAACGTGGCGGGGGCGTCCGACTTCGAGTTCTTCTCGATCTGCGCGAGCACGCCCTCGGGACTGTGGGTTTGGAGCGGTTCGAGGACCTTCCCCTTCGCGTCGGTGAAGATCACCGTCGGATACGAGCTGACGTCGTACTTCTTCGACACGTCCTTGTTCTTCTTGCCCCAGTCGCAATCGATGAACACGTTGACGAGCTTCTTGCTGGCCTCGACCACCTTCGGGTCGCTGAACGCACCTGCGCTCAGGGCTTTGCAAGGTGTTCAGCCAACGCTCGTGAAGAAGAGCATCATCGGCCTGCCGCTCTTCTTCGCTTCCTTCATCGCGGCGGCCGGATCGTGGTTCCACGGGATCTTCCCGCCATCCTGCGCGGCGGCAGGGCCGGCGATGGCGACGGACGCCACGAGCGCAGCGATCGGCTTCCACATCACGAAGTCTCCTCGGTGTCTTCGAATCGGTGGCGAGAGATTACCCGTGATCGCGTACGCCGCGACCCGCGCCTGCTCCCCGGTGACGCCGCACCGTCACGGTTCCGCCTCGCCGGTCAGGCGGGCCCCGGCTTCGTATCGAACACCGCGCGCGTCACCGCGCCTGCCAGCAATGCCCCGACGATCGGCGCGACCCAGAAGAGCCAGAGCTGCCCGAGCGCCCAGCCGCCGACGAAGAGCGCCGGTCCGGTGCTGCGCGCCGGGTTCACCGACGTATTCGTGACCGGGATGCTGATGAGGTGGATCAACGTCAGCGCGAGACCGATCGCGAGCCCCCCGAACCCGGCCGACGCCCGCGCGTGCGTGGCACCCAGGATGACGAGGAGGAACATGAAGGTCATCACGACTTCGGTGATGAGAGCGGCGCCGAGGCTGTAGCCCTGCGGCGAATGTTCGGCGTATCCATTGGAGGCGAAGCCCGCCTGCAGATCGAAGCCCGACTTGCCGCTCGCGACCAGATAGAGCACGCCCGCCGCGGCGATCGCGCCCGCCACCTGCGAAACGATGTAGGACACGACCTGAGACGCCGGGAAGCGACCGCCCGCCCACAGACCGAGCGTGACGGCCGGGTTGAAGTGCCCGCCCGAAATCGGACCCAGCGCATAGGCGCCGGTCAGCACCGTCAGGCCGAACGCGAGCGACACGCCGGCGAACCCGATGCCCAGTGTCGGAACTCCTGCGGCGAGCACGGCGCTGCCGCAGCCACCGAGGACGAGCCAGAACGTGCCGATGAATTCCGCCGCGAGCTTGGCCTTCATCTTGTGGCTCCGATATGGCGGCCGCCATGCAGGCGCGGATGCACCGACCGACGAGCGCCAAGACAATGAACGGATTCCGTTCGGGGCTTCCGGCAAGCGTACGCATTCTCTCGCGCCGGTTCTGATCCGGGCCGCTACTGGTGACAACCGTCGGCGATCGGACGGATCTCGATCCCCCAGCCGAGGTGCTCGCCGAGGTGGGCCGCGGGATGGAGCGACGCGATGCGCACCGCCTCGCTCATGTCGCGCGCCTCGATGATCACGACGCCGCCGATCTGCTCCTTGGTCTCGACGTACGGGCCGTCGGTCGTGACCACCTTGCCGTTGCGCGGGCGCAGGCACATCGCCGCCCACTCGAGGCTCTTGGCCTCGACGTAGTGGCCGCTCTTGCGCAGCTCCTCGTCGTGTACGCCGCATTGCGCGACGAGCGCGGCGAACTGCTCCTTGGTGAGCGCCTCCATCTTCTTTTGTTCGCCGTAGGCGAGGCAGAGGAACTTCATGACTCGGATCCTTTCGGGTTGCGGGAGGGGTCCTCGTGGCGCGGAGTGGTCGCTCGGCGGCCGGCGGAATCGACAGCGGCGCCGATTTTCCTTCGGGACGCCGCTGCGGGGGGTGCGGCAGCCGGTCGACGATCCGCAACCCGGTTCACTTCCGCCGCGCGACGCGTTCCCCCCAGTTCGACGCCGTCTCGACGATCGCGGCGCGCTGGCCGAGCTCGCGCACCTGGGCCGCGGTCGTCGTCGCGAACACGCTCATGACGCGGGCGATCGCTCCGGTCCAGCCGGTCTGGTGGCTCGCGCCGATCCCGGCTCCGCTGTCGCCGTGGAAGTACTCGTAGAAGAGAACGAGGTCGCGCCAGTGCGGATCCTCCTGGAACTTGCGCGCTCCGCCGTAGACCGGACGGCGGCCGTTCGCGTCCTTGAGGAAGATCCGCGTCAGGCGGTGGCCGAGCTCCTCGGCGACCTGGTACAGGTTCATGCGCCGGCCCGAACCGGTCGGGCATTCCACCGTGAAGGCGTCGCCGTAGTAGGCGTAGTAGTTGAACAGCGCGCGCAGGATGAGGAAGTTGACCGGCATCCAGACCGGGCCGCGCCAGTTCGAGTTGCCGCCGAACATGCCGGAGTCCGATTCGGCGGGCAGATAGCCCACGCGATAGCTCTGCCCGTCGACGTGGAGCTCGTAGGGCCGCTCGGCGTGGCGGCGGGACATCGAGCGAATCCCGAATTCGCCGAAGAACTCCTGCTCGTCGAGCATGATCTTCAGGACGCGGCGCAGCTTTTCCTCGTCGAGCACGGAGAAGAGGCGGCGGCCGCCGACGCCGATCTTGCGCGGGTCGTGGAACGAGGCGCGCATCTCTGGACGGATGTGGAGGAATGCGTCGAATCGCTCGTTGATCTCGGGATGCTTCTCGAAGATGGCCGGCTCGAAGGGCGTGGCCGCGCAGAGCGGCAGCAGTCCCACCATCGAGCGCACCTTTAGCCGCCGCGCCTCCCCGTTCGGGAGCCGGAGCACGTCGTAGAAGAAGCCGTCCTCCTCGTCCCACATCCCCGTGCCGCCGCCCACCTGCACGAGGGACGAGGTGATCCAGGCGTCGTGCTGAAGGAACTTGACGACCATGTCGGCGTCGTCGTCGTCGTGCAGCGCCAGCTCGATCGCGATCTCGAGCATGTTGTCGGCGAAGAGCGCCATCCAGGCGGTGCCGTCGGCCTGCTCGAGGTGGCCGCCGGTGGGCAGCGGGGCGCTGCGGTCGAAGACCCCGATGTTGTCGAGGCCGAGGAAGCCGCCGTCGAACACGTTCTTCCCGAAGCGGTCCTTGCGGTTGACCCACCAGGTGAAGTTGAGCAGGAGCTTCTGGAAGCAGCTCTTCAGCCACTTGAGGTCACCCGTGCCGCGCTTCGCCTGCTCGAGGCGGTAGGTGAAGATCGTCGCCCACGCGTGCACCGGCGGGTTGACGTCGCCGAAGTTCCATTCGTACGCCGGGATCTGGCCGTTCGGATGCAGGTAGCGCTCGCTCAGCATCAGCCGCATCTGCTCTTTCGCGAAGTCGACGTCGACCAGGCCCAGCGCGAGCACGTGGAAGGAGAGGTCCCAAGCGGCGTACCACGGGTACTCCCACTTGTCCGGCATCGAGATCACGTCGCCGTTGGCCATGTGGTGCCACTGGTCGTTGCGCGACCCGACCGCGACCTTGCCGCCGGCGGAACGCGCGGCGTGCTCGCCGAGCCAGCGATCGAGGTCGTAGTAGTAGAACTGCTTGCTCCAGAGCATCCCGGCGAGCGCCTGCCGGAAGACGTTGCGCGCGTCGGCGTCGAGCCCGGCCGGCGTGATCGAGGCGTAGAACTCGTCCGCTTCGCGGCGGCGCGCGTAGAGGACCTCGTCGAAACCCGTCGCGGCGGGGACGGCGTCGCTCAGGCGCACGCGGAAGACCTCGGACTTCCCGGCGCCGACGACGCGGCGATAGTGCGCCGCGACCTTCGTGCCCCGGAGCTCCGGATTCACGGCGTCCTTCTTCCCGAGGACCACGCATTCGTGGATCCCGTCCTTGAAGAAGCCGCCGCCGTTCGCGGCGCCGGAGACCCGCTGCACGTTCGTCTCGTTCTCGGTGAAGAGGAGCGGCGGCGCGCCCTCGCAGCGCAGCCAGCGCTCGCCGAGGACCGCGTGCCGCGCCCGGACGACGGTCGCGCCGGATCCGGCGTCGTGGACCGCTTCGATCACTGGCTTCTGCATCACCCCGTCGGACGACCACTCGTTCCGGAACCAGAGCGTCGGGAGGACGTGCACCTCGGCCGCCTCGCGGCCGCGATTGTGGACCGTGATCTGGATCAGCAGCTCTTCCGGCGAGGCCTTGGCGATTTCGACGAACACGTCGAAGTAGCGGTCGTCGTCGAAGACCCCGGTGTCGAGCAGCTCGTATTCGAGTCCTTCGCGGCCGCGGCTCCGATTGGTCTCGACCAGGTCGGCGTAGGGGAACGCCGACTGCGGATACTTGTAGAGGTACTTCATGAAGGAGTGCGTCGGCGTGCTGTCGAGGTAGAAGTAGTACTCCTTCACGTCCTCGCCGTGGTTGCCTTCGCTGTTCGTCAGCCCGAAGAGCCGCTCCTTGAGGATCGGATCCCTGCCGTTCCAGAGCGCGAGCGCGAAGCAGAGCCGCTGACGATCGTCCGAGATCCCCGCGAGCCCGTCTTCGCCCCAGCGATAGGCGCGCGAGCGCGCTTGGTCGTGGGTGAAGTGGTTCCACGCGTCGCCGCCGTCGCTGTAGTCCTCGCGCACCGTTCCCCATTGCCGTTCGCTGAGGTACGGGCCCCACTTCTTCCACGGAGCCTTGCGCAGCCGCGCCTCTTCCAGGCGCTTTTCTTCGGCGTCCATGCGACGACTCCCTCTCGCGACGCTGGCTTCGTCTTCCGCGAGCTTGCTCCCCGCGAGCGGTAGCGTCAACGAATTCCCCTCGGTGCTCGAATGCGGACGGGCCGTCCGCAGCGTGGGCAGTGCTGAAAACGGTCCGCCCGAATGCGCCGACACCCGCCGCTCCATCCAGGAACGGCGGGCGTCGGCATTCCGAAGAGTTCAGGTCGGGCGAGCTGCGCCGCCGCTCACTGGTTCCAGGTGTAGTCGACGCGGTAGGCGCGATAGACGCTGGACGAGCCGCCGGTGGAGATGGGAACCATGTATTCCCAGACGATCACTCCGGTGGCATCGACCTCGAAGAGGCGGCCGCGCGCACCCTGGCAGATCAGCGTGTTCCCGTTCGGGAGACGCTGCCCATTGCTGATGATGTCCGAGAAGAAGTCGCGGATGTTCTGCCCCGACTTGAACGAGTTGTAGGTCCAGGCCGTCAGCTTGGTCTCCGGATCGATCTCCCGGATCTGCGAGTAGCCGGGCGCGCGTCGCTTCAGCGGGTAGCCGGTTCCCGAGCCATTGTCGAAGACGAGGATGTTGCCGGCGCCCTGCAGCCCTTGGGGGATCATGTGGGGATGGTGCTGGCCGAAGGTGACGTGGTCGTCGGGGCCGATCCTCCAGACCACGCTCCCGGTCGCCTTCTCGACGATGAGGATGGTGTTGGAGAAACGCAGGCTGAGGATGAGGTTGCCGGCGGCGAAGACCGGGTCGGCATGGGTGTTCGGCGGGATCTCGCTGACCGAATTGCAGTGGAGCCAGTCACCGCCCTGCTTGGCGATGAGACCCTTCGCCTCGTCGTCGAAACCCAGTTCGTTGGCGTGCTGCCACGCCTGCCACGTCCAGACGACCACGCCCGCGGGATCGACCTCGAGGAGAACCTCGTCCTGGAGGACGATCGGGGAGATGGCCGGCACGAGAATGGGCTGCCGCGCGAGGATGAGCGTGTTGCCATTCGCGAGGCGCTCACTGTCGTGGTGGAACGTCGACCCCACGGGCGCCTTCGGCGGCATGTCGAAGGACCAGACCACGTTGCCGCTGTAGTCGAGCTCGACCGCGGTCTGCGAATTCTCCGCGCCGCTGATCGGCTTGAGGAAGCTCACGACGCCGAGCTTCGGGAGCGGCTCGAGGATGTAGAGCTGCTGGCCCGCGACCGGACTGGTCCAGGTGTGGACGACGGTGCCGTCCATGTCGATCATGTAACCGATGGCGTCGGAGCCGAGGAAGATCGTGTAGCCGTCGTTCGTCTTGGCGTGATCCCAGATGGTCGTTCCGGTCGGATAGATGGACTGCGCCGACAGCGGCGCGGTCAGGAATGACAGGGCGAGAATGCAGATTGCCCGTGATTGCACGGCGTCCCCCTTCACTGGAGATGGTCAGGGATGCGACACGCGGAAGAAAGCCGCGCGAGATTAGGAGCACTCGGCGAGGAACACGAGGCGTAGGATCCGTCGCGAGACCGAATGAGGTCCTACCAGAAGTCGGGCAGCTCCTGCCGCAATCGGAAGGGGATCTGCAGTCGGAACGACTTCTCGACGGCATGCAGCTCGAGGTCGTGGCCATCCCACCTGCCCTTGAGCACGAGGCTGCGCCGCTCGACGTCGACCGGTATGCCGCGATCCTCCTTGCGCAGGAGTTGCGGCGGATCGCCCTTCACCACCTTGACGCCTCGCTCGAACGTCCAGGGCGCTGCGTCGCCGTCGGCGCCGCGCTCCTTCACTTTTGCGACGCCGGCGGCCTCGTCCCACTTGATGTCGAAGTAATGACGCTTGCCGGTCAGCTCGCGCGTCCAGGCCAGCGGAGCGCGGTCGATGGCGAAGTCGCGCCAGCGCGTCGCGTCGGTCATCGGGACCTCCAGGCCGTCGCGTGACATCGATTCGATCGTCCACAAGCCGTAGAGGGCCGGACGCTCGTGCCCCTCGAACCGGGGGCTCGGCTTCATGCCCTGCAGGTGCCTCTCGACGAGGTACAGGGCGACCCACGCGATGCCGAGCATGAGAAGCACGCGACCGGCGAGCTTCCCGCGGACGACGCGGAGGTCGACCGGAACGGAAGGTCGATTGCGGACGAACACGGCCGAGAGCTGCGGCAGGAACGGCGCGAGCATGCCGACGGAGTAGAGCAGCAGGTGCGCCGAGTACTGCTTGACGGGGACGCCGTAGAGCCAGTTCAGGGCGCAGACGTTGGTCATCGTGCCGATCGACACGCAGGCGCCGAGCAGCGCCGTCCGGCGATGGAGCAGCAGCAATCCGCCGAGCACCTCGCAGCCGCCACCGAAAAGCTCGTACGGCTTCGACGCCTGCATGAACGTGCCGACCATCGTCATCGGCCAAGTGTCGCCGATCTCCTGCGTGAGCCGGTGCAGCGACAGCTCGCCGAACTGGCCGCCGTAGAACTTGGCGAAACCGTAGCCGAACAGCGTGAACGCCAGATCGAAGCGCACGATCAGGTGCAGCCAGCGACCGAGCCTCGGGTAGGCGCGGGCCTTGCCGACCCATGACCAGATCAGCGCGCCGGCCAGGGACACCGCGACGATGAACAGCAGCTGCGCGTAGGCGACCCCGGTGTCGCCGCTGCCGGTTTGCTGATGGATGACCTCGTACGGCGCGACGTGGAGCGCCTCCATCCGCGTCGTGAGCCACTGCCACCCTCCGTCGACCCACGTCAGCGAGGCCCCGAGCCAGTTCCGCGGTGCCTCTTTGGCGTCGCATCCGGCCAGCTCGAGTCCGCCGTCGACTGTTTGCACCAGCGCACCGATCGGACCCGGGAACGCGTAGAGCGCGTAGTGCAGCAGCGCATACCGGAACGCGAAGCGCTGCCACCAAGGCCATGGTCGCAGCTCGGGACTCGGCGATTCGACGAGGGAATCCGTCGGCATGGAAATGGACCTCGTGCGCGGCGCACGGAGCAAGTGCGCTGCGCGAAACCTACTTCGTTCCCTCGCTCGACGAGGCGCCGTAGCCCGGCGCGGGCTCTCCGTCGTCTCCCAGTTTCCCGCAGGCCCACAACAAGCCGTCGGCGAGCAGACGATGGTAGGGGGGCATGCTCGCGGTCTTCAGGTCGTGGCCGAGAGTGGTCGCGAAGACCCTGCCCTTCCCGTAGGAAGAGGTCCAGGACACGACGTGCTCGCGTCCATCCTGGGGGCTCTTGACCTCGAGCAGCGCATGGGAGCCGGGCAGGAGCTCGATCGTCTGATAGAGCTCGTCTCCTGCAGTGGCCCAGTCCTCGGGCCAGGCCCGGGTCACGGGATGCACGGGATCGAGCTTGAGCGTCTGGAACGGCTGATAGGGATCGTGCACCTTCGAGCGCATGCCGCAGCACGCCTCCCATTCGCCCACCCGATCGGAATGGCGGAACGAATGGACGGCGCAGTGGAGGAGCACCGTCGGCTTCCCGGATCGAGTCGCCTGCAGCGCATGGTCGATCAGGAGTCCTTCCGCGTCGTCGCGGCAGAACTGATAGACCACCGCGTCGTAGCCATCGGCGAACTTCGCGTCTCTCCAGACCTCCAGCTCGAGCTTCGCGTCGAACTTTGCATTCACCAGCAAGCGCAGGTGCGACGTCAGTTCCGGAACCAGGGCGTCGAAGTCGTGATAGACGCCCCCGGCGACCCAGAGAACCTGGAGCGGTCGCGGCCGCGCGCCGGACTCGTCCGTTCGGGCCGGAGTGCACGCGAGCAGAGACCATCCGAGGACGAGGACGGACGTCGTCTTCTTCATCGCGTCGCATCGTAGCCGCGACATTCCACCACTAACTCACTTCCGGAGACCGGTCGCCGTCGCGGGGAGGAGATCGGGCGCCGTTGGAGTACGATGAAACGGAAGCCATGCGCACCGACGAAAAGGAGGCCCGCCGACGGAGGTTCGCGGATTGGCGGCTCCTGTTCAGCCTCTGGCTGAAGAACCCGCGGAAGATCGGGGCGGTCGCGGTCAGCAGTCCGGAGCTTGCCGCCGCCATGGCGCGCCAGGTGCCGCGCCGCAACGACGGCTACGTCGTGGAGCTGGGCGGCGGGACCGGACCGGTGACGCGCGCCATCCTGGAGTCCGGCGTGGCGCCCGAGCGCCTGGTGGTGATCGAACGCGACCCGACCCTGCATCGCCACTTGAAGAAGCGGCATCCCGGCGTCACGGTGCTGCTGGGCAACGCCCTGTATCTTCAGTCGATGTTGAAGCAGAAGGGCATCGAGCCGGTCATCGCAATCGTCTCGAGCCTGCCGCTGCTCTCGATGAAGGAAGCGGATCGTTGCCGGATCGGCGCCCAGTCCTTCGCGGTGTTGGAACCCGGTGCGCCCTTCATCCAGTTCACCTACGGCCTGTTCTCGCCCTTGCCGCGGCGCCGGCTCGCCGTGCACGGCCGGGTGAAGGATCGCGTGCTCCAGAACCTGCCGCCCGCCAACATCTGGCTCTACGAGAGGCCGGCTTCGAAGCGCCGCGCGGCGGAATAGGGGCCGACCGCGCGGCGGCGAAGCTGCGAGGCGTCGCCCATCCGACGGGGGAGCAGTTCGAATGGCCCGTCACCTCCGATGATCCGGTTCCCCCCGGAGCCGCCCGGTGACGACGAAGCTCGCGCTTCCGCGAGCGAAACTTCCTTTCCGTCCCGACGTAGCGCGGAAGATCGGGTTCGGACTGCGGCACGTGCCCCCGCGGGAGCGAGGGCGGCCGGACGGGGCAGTCCGCAGCGGCGAGCGGCTTTTCGCGCGATGACGATGCCTCCGAAAGAGCGAAGGGACGACGGTCAAGGCGATGCGGCGATGGAACGGTACGCGCGCGGCGACGACGGGGCGTTCGAGCAGGTCTACGACGCCGTCGCGACCCGCCTCCTCGCCTATCTGCGGCGCCACGTCCGCGACTCCGATCGCTGCCGCGACCTGCTGCAGGAGACCTTCCTCCACATCCATCGGTCGCGCGGCACCTTCCATCCGGGAGCCGCGGTGATGCCGTGGGCCTTCGCGATCGCTCGACGGCTCGTGGTCGACGAGGCGCGACGGGTGAGCCGCGCGCTGCCGCTCGCCGACCTCTCCGATCCGCAGCTGTCGGACTTCGCCGAGATGGCGGGCCACGACGACCGCACGGTCGAGGAGGGCGAGCTCGTGCGCGCCTTCCTGCGCGAGCTGGCGCGGCTGCCGGAGACGCAGCGGACCGCCTTCGAGCTGCTGAAGCAGGAGGGGCTGACGCTCGCCGAGGCGGCGCAGGTGCTCGGCGTCACGACCACGGCCGTGAAGCTGCGCGCCCATCGGGCCTACGTGACGCTGCGCGCCGCGCTCGGCGTCGACTCGACCCGCCTGTCGGAGGCGACGACTTGATCCCGGACCGGACCGATCCCGGTGAAGCCGCCGGCGACCTGAAGAGCCGCATCGTCGCGGCGGTTCGGGCCGAGCCGGCCCCGACGCGGCGCGCGACGCTGCTGCGGAACGCGCTGCTGCTCGCGGCCGGCGGCGCGGTCGCGCTCGCCATTTTCGTCTTGCGAGGCGGAGTGCGCGTCTACGACCGCCCGACGCTGCTGGTCGTCGCGACCAGTTCCGGCTGGTTCATCGCGGCGGCCGTCGCGATGCGGATGGCCTTCGCGCGCGGCCGATCGATGCTCGGCCGTCCGACCGCGTGGCTCGTCGCGCTCGTCGTCGGCGCGCCGTTCCTCCTGCTCGCCTGGAAAGTCGCCGTCACCGCGCCGTGCGGCGCGCCGATGATGGTGTGGTGGGACGACAAGCCGGGGTACCGCTGCTTCGCCATGGATCTCGGCATCGGGTTCGTGATGCTCGCCGCCCTCACGGCCGCGCGCCGTCGCTCCGACCCGTTGCGGCCCGGCATCACCGGCGCCGCGCTCGGGATGGCAGCCGGGATCGCCGCCGGCAGCCTCGTCGACCTCTGGTGTCCGGTCGCCCACGTCCAACACCTTCTGCTCGGCCACATCCTGCCGCTCGTCGTACTGGCGGCGCTGGGCGCGCTGGCGGGGCGTTGCTTCATCCGGCTCGGAAATCGAATCGACCGACCGGCGCGCTAGCTCGTCGCCGGGTCACCCGGCGCGACCGACCTCTCGCGTCACTCCGCGTCGGCGAAGACGCGCGGCGCCTCGTCGGGTCCGAAAAACTCGACGTGGATCACGTTGGGGTGGCAGCAGACGGGACAGTCCTCGACGTAGCTCTGCTCGTCTCCGGCGGAGGGGTCGAGCGGGATCTCGATCGTCTCGCCGCAGCTCGGACAGACGTAGGAGCCGTCGTCGAGCGGGCGCCGGCGCTTCGGGCGGAGCCTGCGACGCCGCATCACGCTTTTCAGAGCCCCCGCACTCGGGCGATCCGCCTGTCGAAGTTCCGGATCACGTGGATCTCCGTCTCGGAGTCGCGTTCATAGCGAGCCTCATGCGATTCGCGTACGCCGGCCACGGCAAAGGACGACCGAAACTTCCGCTCCGGCCCGACGTAGTGCGCGACGTGTGACGAGTACGAATTCGAAGGGGTGTGACGCGAGAAGGAGATGTCCGATGAGTTTTGCAGCAACGCTGTTCGGCAAGGCGACCCGGTCGCTGAAGGTCGGATTGCCGGCCGTCCTTTCGATCGCCTGTGCGTTCCCGAATCCGACCGTGAGCGACGATCGTCGACCCGATCTCCCGGCCGGCTGCGAGGACCTCAACCCGCCGGCGAACCAGTACGTCTCCTTCCACGGCTTCGCGCAAGGCGTGCAGGTCTACCGCTGGGACGACGCGACGCAGAAGTGGATCTTCGTCGAGCCCGTCGCGACCCTGTACGCCGACGCCGGCTTCGGGGGCCAGATCGCCACCCACTTCGCCGGTCCGACGTGGCAGAGCAGCAGCGGCAGCGCCGTGGTCGGCAAGAAACTGGTCGAACGCACTCCGGACCCGACTGCCATTCCGTGGCTGCTGCTCGCCGGAGCGACGAGCCACGGCCCGGGCCCGTTCGACGGCACCACCTTCATCCAGCGGACCTCCACCACGGGCGGCCTCGCTCCCACTGATCCGGGCACGGCCGGCCAGATCGTGAAGGTGCCCTACACGGCCGAGTACTACTTCTACAAGAAGGAGTGATTCTCGGGCGACGTGCATCGGGGGGTCGCGAAGACCTCCCGATGCGGTCCGTCGCGCCGCGACCACGCGTCACCTCGGTTTCAGCGGCACCTTCGTCCTGAGTTCATCGAACCAGTTCAGCACGGCGTGGATCTCGCGCGACGGGCGCGACTCCTCGAGTCGATGAAGCGTGAGGATCCGCTCGCCATCGGGTGCGATGCCTGCCTCCCCGAGCCCGTCCCACTGGAAGGCGCTCTGGACCGGCCCGACGTCGAAGCCGCCGAGCGTGGAGACCGAGACGGAGACGATCGTCCGTCGCGCATTGACTTGCCCGACGGCATCGACGCTCCCGAGCAGGAAATGGATCCGCGTACCGTCGGCCGACCATGTCGGCCGGTCCGCTCCGTCCTTCGAGATCTGCCAGCGTCCCGCTCCCGTGGGAAAGGGACCGACGTAGACCTCCTGCCGTCCCGACTCGTTGGAGACGTAGGCGAGCCACTTCCCGTCCGGAGAGACCGACGGAGACCACTCGTCGAATCGACTCGCCACGAGCGGGCCGCCCGTCGCTCCGGCTTCCAGCGGACACATCCAGATGTCGCGCTGGCCGCCGGTTCCCTTGGCATAGAGAAGGGCCTGATTCGGGCCGGCCTGGACCACGCGCATCTCCTTGGTCATGAACGGCAACAGCTTGTCCGGCTTGCCGCTGCCGTCCGCGCGCGATCGATAGGTTCCGCCCGATTCCCGATCGGAGTTGTAGACGAGGTTTTCGCCGTCCGGCGTCCACGAGACCGAACTGCTGTTCCCGTCGTCGGTCGCCCGCGTCAGCGTCCCGCGCGCGAAGTCGTAGACGAAGATCGCATCCGTCGCGCCGGCGATGATCACCGCGAGCCGCTTGCCATCCGGAGACAACACCGGCCACCGATACGGGCGGGGCGGAAGCCCGACCGGGGTCGTCGTGCCGTCGCGCTGGACCCAGACGGGGTCCAGGAGCGGCTCGAAACGTCCGCCCGGCGCGAATACGAGCGTGCCGTTGCTCGACATGGCGAACTGGGCTGCGCCGCTGGTCGGCTCCGTCATCACGCCGGAAACCACCGAAATCCCCTGCCCCGTCACCTCCAACCGCTCCAGGTCGAAGGGGGCCGCCATCAGATCGCTTCCCCGCGCGAAGACGAGATGGCCGCTGCCCGCATATCTCGCGAAGAACCCGCCTCGGAGCACCGTCTTCCACTCGTAAGTGTCCAGCGAGCAGACCGCGATCTCGGCCTCGTCGAACGACGCGATCCCGCGCTTCTTCACCGTGCAGAGGACGTGACGACCATCCGGCAGCAGTTCGGGCCAGCGATAGGAGACTTCGTTCCTGGAAGCGTCCGGCTCCGTGACGCTCGTGAGTTCGCCGCCATCGGCCGACAGGCGCGACAGCCCCGCGCTCGGAGCCGGGCTGCAGAGGATCCCGCTCGCACCCCACGTGGATCCCTTGTGGAACCCGGGCAGCTTGTTCAGCTCGATCCGCGGGCCGCCGGAGGCGAGCTCCTTCCAGAGCCGATCGTCCGCAACGAACAGGAGCCATTCACCATCGGGGGAGAAGCAGGGGTCGTGCGCATGCTCGCTCCCGGAGACCACAGTCGCCTCGACGCCGGCCATGTCGCGGACGTAGAGCCTGGCCTGTTGGTCGACGGGATCGCGGGCGACGAACGCGACCCGCCGACCGTCGGACGAGATCGCCAGAGTGGCGGTCGTGTCGAATTCGCCGGTCGCCGGCAACCCGGGAGGGTTCACCACGAACTTCGTGACGGCCCGCGCAAGCCCGACGTCCGGGGACGCGGCCGTCTCGGACCCGCGCGCGATGAAGGTGGCGACCGTCGCCGCAGCGCCCGCTCCCAACAGTCCGCCGACGATCCACGGCGCAAGCGCTCCCGCCATCGAGCTTCGGCGATGCCGGCCCGGAATCGTCGCGAAGAACGCCGTGCTCCATTCCTTGTTGAGGATGGCGCGCTCGAGCTCGATGCGGGCGTCGCCGATGTCGCGCAGCCGATGCGCCGGATCCTTCACCAGGCACTTCCCGATCAGCTCGCGCACGCGTGGCGGCGTCTTGCCGGGAAGGCGGGTGAGATCCGGCTCGGAATCGAGGATGGCGACGATGACGTCGCTGGGAGTTTCGCCGGAGAATGCGGGTGTGCCGACGAGGCAGGTGTAGAGCAGGCAACCGAAGGCGAAGATGTCGGCGCGTCGATCCACCGGCTTGCCGCGCACCTGCTCCGGAGACATGTAGCCCGGAGTGCCCAGGATCACGCCTTCCTCGGTGAGCGGTCCGTTGCGACCCGCTCCACGCGCCTCCTCGGGCCTCAGGTCGCGGGCGAGGCCGAAGTCGAGGATCTTCGCCTTGCCATCCGGTGTCAGTTTGATGTTGCCGGGCTTGAGGTCGCGATGGATCACCGAGGCTTCGTGGGCGGCCTCGAGTCCCGATGCGACCTGGGCGCACACGCGCAGCGCGTCCTCGACCGAAAGCGGTCCACGGACCAGCTTCTCCGCGAGCGTCTCCCCTTCCACATACTCCATGACCAGGAAGCTCGATCCGTCGTAGTCCTCGAAGCCGTGGACGATCGCGATATTCGGATGCGACGCCAAGGCGAGAGACCGGGCCTCCCGCTGGAAGCGGACGAGGCGTGAGCCGTCGGACGCCAGTTCCGGAGGGATCGCCTTGACGGCGACGAGACGGTCGAGGCGCTGATCCTTGGCGAGATAGACCACGCCCATCCCGCCGCGACCGATCTCACGATCGACGATGTATGGACCGATGGTCGGGGGGGTGGCTGCCAACGGGAGGTGCTCCTCGCTGCGACGGCCACAAACCCATCGACCTGGACAGGCAGCGCGACAGTGCATGGTACCGATGAAGTGCGTTCAGCGGGGCAATCAAGGGCGACCTAGGGAAGTCGGCCGGCGTGGTCGTCGAGAACTGCCGAGGATCTCGTCCATTGAATACGAAGAAGAGGTCAAACCCGTAGAGCGCCGGTTCCGTCAGAGGGTGCAGAGAAGCGAAGAACGGCCGATCCGATCCCGGTCGAGTGGTCGCACCATTACAGGGGGCTTCCATGATCGCCGTCGGCGTCTTCCTGCTGATCGCGCACATCGTCGTCCTTCTCGAAGGCGCGCTCCTGGTCGCTGGGTCGATCGCAGCTTTCACTGGCGCCACCTACATGGTGGTGAGCGGGGTCCTGACCCTGCTGCTCTGGCTCCCCTTCCTGGCGTTCACGATCCGTTCGATCCGCTTCACGCCGGCGCTGCTGTCAGGAAACGGGGAGCGGGCAGACTCGGCGCTGCATTGGGCCTCCTGGATCCTGATCCTCGCCGCGTTCCTGTCGTTCACGAGCGGACTGGCCCTCGCGTTCCTGGCGTTCGCCAGCTGCGGCCCGCTCTTCGTCTCCTCGCTCTACCACTGGACCGGCATGGCCGGGATGGCCGTGAGTTTCGGCGCGTACTACCTGCTTCCCCTCGTCGTGAATGGCTGCACCGATCGGACGGGGAGCGTGAACCGGCGCTGGTGGTCCCCGATCGTCTTCTGCGTTCCGGTCGTCCTGGTGTGGAGCCTGACCTGGATCATCGTCTACGCCAAGCTGTCGGGTTCGATCGACGAGAAGTCCTATCCCTCCCGCGACGCCTCGCCCTACAAGCTGCCCTTTCCCGGCGGCGAGAGCAGCTGGGTGATCCAGGGGAATGATTCGTCGCTCAACCACAACGGGACGCAGAAGTTCGCCTGGGATTTCCGGCGGTCCTGCGGCACCCCCGTCCTGGCGGCGCGCGACGGGACCGTCACGAAGGTCGACGACAGCCACGACGGCAACGGCTCCGACAAGCCGAACAACAAGATCCTCGTCGACCACGGCGACGGCACGACCGCGGAGTACCTGCACTTCCAATACAAGAGCGCCAAGGTCAAGGAAAAGCAGAAGGTGAAGCAGGGCGACGTGCTGGCGCTCGTGGGCAACGTCGGGAACAGCCTCACCGGCCACATCCATTTCCAGGTCGACCAGGGGAGCCAGAGCGTCGCCATCGCCTTCGCCGACGCCGACGTGAAGGACGACAAGGGCATCCCGCGAACGTTCGGAAGCTACGAATCGAGCAACCGGAAATAGGCGTCGCCGCGGCGCTCCGGAAGGGGCGTTCGTCGTTGCCGTCCCGTCAGCGCGGCGGCTTGAACTCCCCGCGGATCTTGCGCACGTAGCGCGTGACCGTGCCGTCCTTCAGCACGCTGATGCGCAGGATCTCCTTGCCGAGGTCCTTCTTCACGTGGTACTCGGTGCCGCCGAGAGCTTCCGGCCCGGTCACCAATTCGATGGTCGTGATCTGGCCCTCCGGCACTGCCTGGTTCACCGCTTTCACGATGGCCTCGGGCCAGTTGGCCTTGGCGAGCTCCTCCTCCTTGCCGAGCAGCTTGCCTGCGTCGTCGATCATCAGCTCGATGGTCCGCCCGTCCACCTTCTTCTCGATCTCCCAGTAACGCACGCCGATGGCGATCTCGCGCTCGGCGTCGACGGCCGGACCCGGCAGTTCGCGCTCGGCCGCCTCGAGGATCGCCTTGGGAACGCTCGACATTTCGACCTGCGCGTCGGCGTTGATCACCTGCCCGTCCTCGGCGACCTCGATCACGAACTCGCCTCCGGTCCGGGTCTGGCGCGCGAGTTCGACGAGGTCGCGCGACACGTGACACCCCGTCCAGACGCAGCCACTGCATGCGACGGACGCGGCCAGCAGGATCGACCAACGCTTCATGGCGGTTCTCCCTGGATCTGATGGATCGACGCAACCGTGGCCGTGCACCGCCGTGAGTCGACGACGCAAGACCGCAACCGATGATGCGCGGGACCTGGCCCGGCTGTCGAGCAAGGAACCCTCCGCGACGTCACGCTAGTGGCCCGCCGTCGCCACCACGGTCGCCGGCCCGGCCGGCTGGAACTCGGAGCTGCGCGGACGGCAGAGCGCGCGTGCCGTCGTGACGAATTCACGTTGGGCGGCGCTGCCGACGCTCCGTGACTGAGCCATTTCCCGAGCGGCGTCGGTGAACGAGAGCACTCCGAGAGGATGGCCGTCGGCATCCACCACCGGAAGGCGGTGGATCTGCTTCTCGCTCATCATTGCCTGCGCCGCCTCGACGGAGTCGTCCGCATGGCAGCAGACCACGAGCTTCGCCATCGCCGTCGTCACCGGAATGGAACCGAGCCTCTCGCCTTGCGTGTAGGCCGCCATGCAGACGTCGCGATCGGTGACGATCCCGACGACCTTGCCCTCTTCGTCCACGACCGGAACGGCCCCGCAGTCGTGTTCCCACATCAGCCGGGCAGCTTCGTTGACGCTGTCGGTGGACTTGCACGTGATCGGCGGCTGACTCATCCATTGGGAGACGCGCATGATTCCTCCCTCTCCAGGCGGTTGATTCGGACCGAAGTCCAAGACACTCCCGGCAATGTCGCGGCAATTCGCGAACCGGGGCTCTCGAATCGAGGCTGGGCCCGTCCGCCACGAATGGCGTTGCCGCCGGGGCCGTGGAGCCGCAATCCGGGACCCAAGTGGTGAAGGAGGGGACAAGATCACACCGCGGCGCATGCGCGCGGCTGGGGAATGTCGCTGAGTCGTGCGACGAATCCTTCCCGCATGTCCCCGGCGCTGAACCTCGCTCGAGCCGAGCTTCAGGCTCCGTTCGGGCTGGCTCCGGTCCGCGGCGTGCGGCTTGCGCCACCAAGCAGTATGTTGCGGTGAATCGTCTGTCGGGATCCCGAGGTTCAGGAGAGCCCAATGACGCGCTCGGCATGGACTGTCGTCTTCCTCGTCGTCGCACCGTCCTGCGCGACTCGAATCGAGCCGGACCAGGCAGGGGCCGCAAAGCCGAAGTCCGCGGCGCGGCAGCTGCCCAACTTCTACGCCGACGTCGCCGTGGGCGCGGGAAACTACGAGCACGACACGAGCGGCGACGGTGGCGCCGCGAGCGGCGACACCGACGGCGGGTACGCGGCGTTGCGCTTCGAGGCAGTCACCGATTCGGGGATCGGCGGCGGACTCGCGCTCGAAGGAACGGGCTCCGACGACGACTTGTTGGCCGACGTGGGAGCGCCCGACGTCGAGGGGCGGACGAGCGACCTGTTCCTCTACTTCGTCGGCGATCCCGCCCGGTCCGACGACTTCCGCCTGCCGCTGCGCGTCGGTCCCTACATCCACCGCCTCGAGGTCGAGGAGGATCCGACGTCAACCAAGATCGACTGGGACGGCGTCGGGCTGCGGCTCCAGGCGTCGCCCGAGTGGTGGTTTCTGCGCAGGGACGCCTTCTCGCTCGGACTCGCGGGGGACCTCTCGCTCGGCGCTCACGTCACCAGCATCGATGCGGAGGACGGCACCGGCTTTTCGGACAGCTTCGACGGGGACGGTTGGACGTTGGGTGCCGGCCTCGGCGTCATCGCACTGTTCGGCGAGCACGTCACGACGCAGCTGGGCTACGTCTACCGGATGACGAACGAATCGGAGAGCGACGAGTCCAACGGATTCGTCGTGAACGAAGCCAACCAGACGTTTCACGGCGTCGTCCTCGGGCTGGGCGTTCGCTTCTAGCGTCGTCCGCACGAGCTAAGCTGCGCGAGACAGCGCATCGGGATCGGGCGATTCCTGCCGACCCAGTGCGATGGCGCATTCCCACCGGACGCAAAGACTCCCCATGGCCGAGAACCAGTCGCAACCGAAATCCACCGGCAAGACGTTCAAGCTCTTCCTGCTGATCTTCGTCTGTCTCGCGGTGCCGATCGCGATGGATCAGGTCGACATCGATCGCGAGAAGGTGCGTCTCGTCGGCCGGATCGCAGTCGGCGTGACGGCGCTGCTGTTCCTGTATGGACTCTTCACCAAGATGCTGAAGGTGATGGCCTTCGTCGTCTTGCTGCTGATCACGCTCGTCTTCCTCGTCGCCGAGGGACACGTGAAGGCGCCGCACGTCAAGGAGTGGTTCGCCGACAAGGCCGCAGCCCGGAAGTGAGCGGGCGATCGACGTGACGTCCTCATGGCCTTCATCGACCGCCTGACGCACCGCTTCGCGCGGATCAGCCTCTACTTCTTCTGGACGTGCGTCCTGCTCGGCCTCGCGTTCTGCTCGTTCATCGGCGTCAGCGTCTGTTCCGGCCGCTGAGAAAGACCACGCATGAGTCGTGCATGGCGTGTCGTCACGAGCGTCGTCGCCGCGGCCTTGCTCGTCGCGAGCGCGCCCTCCGACACGGTCGTCGAAGGGGCGTGCGGTCGGGCGCTCGACGCGTGGCTCCTCTCCGAGAAGAACTTCCCCGGCGGATTCTCGGGAGCAGTGCTCGTCGCCCGGAACGGCGCGATCGTCCTCGAGAAGGGCTACGGCATCGCGGACGCCGCCAGGCAACGCCCACTGACGGGCGACGCGATCTGCGGTTGGGCGTCCGTGACGAAGCAGTTCACGGCGGCCGCCGTCCTCAAGCTCACGATGCAGAAGAAGCTCGAGCTCGACGACCCGCTGACCCGGCACTGGAAGGACGCGCCGAAGGACAAGGCGAAGGTCACGATCCGTCAGCTGCTGGGCCACACGTCGGGCCTGCCCGACCGCGTCGACCTCGACCCGGTGAATCCGTACGACCGGGACGCCGTAGTGAAGCGGATCCTCGCGGCGCCCCTCGTCGACGAGCCGGGCCGCAAGTTCCACTACAACAACGTCGGGTTCGTCCTCGCTGCGGCGTTGATCGAGGTTGCCTCCGGGCAGAACTACGAGACGTTCGTGCGCGAGAACCTCTTCGTGCCGGCCGGCATGAAGGACGCCGGCTTCATCGGCGACGGCCGGATCGACGCCGAGCGCGTTCCCCTCGATGCGCGCGGCACCGGGACGAAATGGAAGTACGGCCCGGTGCTCTCGTGGGGCGTCCGCGGCGCGGACGGCCTGCTCGCGAGCGTCCACGATCTCCATGCCTGGGACCAGGCGCTGCGCGGCGACAAGATCCTCTCGAAGGCGGCGAAGCGCGACTACTTCGAGCCGGGACTCTCGGACTATGGGCTCGGCGTCTGGGTGAAGCGGGGGACCGGCGGGATTCACCTCATCCACGACGGCAGTTCGGGAGGACTGCGGTCGGGATACCTACGCGTGCTCGACGATCCGCTCGTCGTCGCCGTCTCGTGCAACTACGTCCCGGAGATCGAGATCAAGCCCCTGCTCGAGAAGCTCGCCGAGGTCGCGCGCAACGCCCGCTGACGCGACGGGACCGTCGTCGGTCGGGGATCGTCAGAGGTTGCGCCAGTGTGCCAGCACCTCGGCGACGCGCCATATTCCGTTTTCACGTCGAATCCAGGCTTCAGCATTTGCCGAGTAGGTCATGGCGATGTGCGAGAGGCGGACCTTCACGTCGCCGTCGCGCTCCTCGAGCACGACGAGCCGCAGCGCCGTTGTCGGGTGGTCGTAGTCCAGGACCGTCGACAGGTCGGCAACCAACCGGGTCGGCTTTCCAAAGATCATGGAAGGCAAGTTGCCGACACATCCACGGAGCTCGACCGGGATGGACTCCTGTCGTGCGAAGTCGTCAGGCCTCACGGACAGCAGCTCCGACGCGCCCGTTTCGATGAAGAACCGAATGTCGTCGACGTCCAACGCCGGAGGATGGGCCCCCGTCTCGGTTTGGTTCGCCGGCGGAGTCGTGGCGCAATCGATCGGAAGCAACCCGATCAAGAGGACCATCGAGCAGGTGATGAGTCGACGCATGGGAGTTCCCCTGACACCCAGGATTGCGAAGCCGATCCCCTTCCCCAAGTCGTGACGGCCGGCGAAGCGCCTAATGAACCGTGCACGAGAGCGGCGCCGTGAAGCGCCGCGCCGCGGGCGTGTAGTAGAGCCAGGTGCGCGACGCCGAGCCGGTGGACACGCCCGGAATGCGCGCCTCGAGGTCGAGGACGAGCTTGCGCACCTGATGGGGCGCCATCTGCCGCCAGTAGAAGATCAGGTCGCGGCCGTTGCGCTCCCAGAGGTCGAAGTCACCGGCCGCTCTCATCGCGTCGAGAACCTTGACCGACACGTCGAGTCCGGCCGGCAGACCGACCACCGCCAACGTCATCGGCAGGCCGCCCTCGGTGAGATTCTCGAGCTCGACGTGGAGCGCGACCGTTTCGCCTTCCTTCACAGACGTGCGCGACAGCTCGGTGCGCAGATCGACGGCGCAATCGGCGGCATCGGCGGGTTGGTCGGAGTGGTAGCGGACGTCGAGCGTCCAGGGCAGCTCGTTGCCGCCGCTGCCTTCGAGCGTCACGACGTTGTCGCCGCTCACCAGATGCTGCACGAGTTCGTCGCACGTGAGCGCGCCGCGAGCTCCCGGACGAATTGGCAGGGGACTCAGCGTGACGCCGTTGACGCGAATCACGACCTCGCCCGGCTTCAGGGCGACCGCGCGCGCTTCGGCGTAGCCCTTGAGCGCCTTCAGGGCCTGCACCGTCGCCTGGGTCGCGCCGAACGTCCCGCCCCCGTTGCGCAGCTTCAACAACGCTTCGGCCGCCTTCGCGACGTAGGGCCGATCCTCTGGACTGGCGAGCCACGCCTGGATCGCCAGCGCGGTCGTCTCGACCACGAGGTCTTTTCCGCGGGACGACGTGATGCTGGTCGTCGTCCCCGTCAGCGTGCCGTCGGCCGCTTGCATCTCCTTGAGCCGCGCGCGCGCCGCCGCCGCTGCCTCGCTCCGGCCCGCGCCGGCGAGGCCGCACGCCCCGAGCGCCACTTCGTAGGGGTCGCTCGATTCGAGCGCCCGCGCCTCGAGCCGATCGAGCTCGCTCTTCAGGTTGACCGGCGGCTCGCCGGTGACCGCGAGCGCATAGGTCACGTAGGCGTCGGTCACTGTCGCCGGCGCCCTGCCGAAGGAATCGAGCGCGCGCGCGTTGCGCAGGTAGCCGCCCTCCCCATTGCGCCGCGCGAGCAGCCACTCGCGCGTGCGCGCGACCATGGCGGCGTCGACGTCGAACACCGCGGCCATGTCGTGGAATTGGAGCAGTCCGTACGCCGTCAACGCTTCGTGCGCCGGCTCCGACCCGAACCACTCGTAGCCGCGGGACTTGCACTCGTAGCCGACAAGGCGGGCGTACCCGCGAGCGAGCAGATCCCGGCCGCGACTCGCGAGCGCGGGCTCGTCGATCCCGGCGGAGCGCATGTAGGCCAGCGCCATGATGTTGGGGTAGTTCGTGCTCGAGGTCTGCTCGAAACAGCCGTTGGGCTCGCGCAGGAGCCCGCCGAGCCCCTCGAGCAGATCGGAGAGCGGCGAGGGATAGATCGTGAGCGTCGCCGAGAGCGATCCGCCGCGAAGATCGCGTGGCAGCGCCACGGTGACCTCCGCATCGGTTCGCAGCAGGCCGCTGCGGCTCTCGTGGTGGGGGAAGCCGCGCGCGACCACGCGCATCGACTGTTCCACGACGTCGCGATGGACGCCCGCCGCCGCGCGCAGCTTGAGCCGCGCGTCGCTCGCGGCGCTCCCGACGTGGACGGGAACTAGGACGCGGCCGCGCCCCGCATCCAACGCGACGGTGAAATCCTTCGAACCGGTGATCGTGAGCGAGCCGGTTGCTTCCACGCTCACGTTGGCGGTCTTCAAGGACGGATCGCTGCACTGGAGCGCCACCGGCAGCAGCAGATCGTCGCCTTCCGAGACCTCCGCCGGCCACTTTGCTTCGAGCGAGAGCGGCGCGACCGCTTCGAAGGACGATTCGGATTCGCCAATGCGTTGCCCGCCATGTCCGTCGATCGCGACCATCCACGTCGTCACGCGATCGGAGACGTCGAACTCGACCTCGGCGCGCCCCGACACGTCGGTCAGCAACCGCGGATTCCAATACACGGTCTCGACGAAGTCGTCGCGGGGGTCGGTGCGCTGATTCTGGTGCGCGTAGATGCGCGCGATGCCACCGCGGCGAAGCTGCTCAAAACCGACTCGCCCGCCGCTAAATGGTGGAACGGCGTCGCGAGGGCCTTTGAATTCGCCGCGGGGGCCTGCGAGATCCGGCGCCTCCGGAATGCCCATTCCTGCTTGTGCGAGCCTCCGTTCGCCGAGGAAGACTTCGTCCTCCACGTCGGCCGCGAGGTATCCGAGTGCCTGCAGCTTCGCCCACCCGCGCTGTGGCAACTCTTCCTCTGCCTGCGGAGGGCGATCGACCACGTCGACCCCGTCTGCGAAAGCGACTACTGGCAGCATCGCCGCGCGCTCGCGCGCCCAAGGTGCGTCGAACGCGACCTGGGCCATCTCGGCCTTTCGGTCGCGGTTCAGCACGCACAGCGAAATCACCAAGAGACCGACGGGTGCGATCGCTGCCAGCAGCACGCGGGGAATGAGCTCGGCGCGCCGGAAACACCACAGTGCTCCGACGAATACGAGTCCCAGGACGAACACCGCGCCCTGGATCGCCCACCACGCCGCCGCCATCTCTCTCGCTTCGCGCAAGCGTGCGTGCGCTGCCGCGAGCGTCCGCCGGCTGTCGCCCACCTCTTCATGCACGAGAGGAATCTGCGCGCGCCCCTCGCGAGCGAGCAGGCGGCGCCCCCGATCGTCCGGGAGTCCTTGGACATCGTCGGGCTTCGACCACGCGAAGCGGCGCCACCCCTGGGTGCCCAGCACCAGATCGATGTTGCGCCGCGCGTTGGCGTTGGCCGGCGCAAAGTCTCCGAGGTCCTCGAGCGCTTCGACGTCCGCGAAGAACGACGCCTGGCTCGCGAGTCCGATGCGCGGTTCGTCGACGAAATCCCGGACCGAGCGGTCGCTGACCGCGATTCCGAGCAGCGCGGGAACCGGGCGTCCGGTCTCGTCGGTCGTGCGCACTCGAAGGGTCTGATGGCCGGCCGGCAGGAGCCGCGACTCGCGGGCGTCGACCTCGATGCGCAAATGCTCCTTCGCCTCGCGATGCACCAACCGTTCCGCGATCGGCGTCAGGGCGGCATCGAACACGGTGACGCGCAGCACCCCGGCGACGCGTGCTTCGAGCGGAAGACGAAGCTCGTGCTCGCCCGCTCCGCTGACCGTCTGCTGGCCCACCAGCACGCCGCGGCAGAAGACGCCGGTCAGGAAGGGGCCCGCGTCTTGGGTGGTCAGCTTCAAGGCGACGGGTTCGCCGGCGGGAGTGCTCGCGGCAGGCGACGTCAACGCAACACCATGGGCGGTGGCGGCCGGCAGGGACGATTCGACCGCGAACGGTGAATCGATGGCGAGCTTGTAGGCGCGGTCCGCTCGCGGCTTGAACGAGAAGAAGCCCCGCCCCTGGTGCTGCGACTCGAAGCGCGCGAGCTCGCGCCCCTCGTCGTCGAGGAGGCGGCCCTTGGCCTCGACGGGACGCTCGATCGCATCGAGGACCTCGACGTAGACGCGGTTGGTCACCGACGCGACGAGGTCGCCGCCTTCCGGATAGAGGTGCACGGTCAGCTTGCCGGTGGGGACGACGAACGGCTTGAACGCAGTCTCGACGACGCCGCCATCCTGGATGCTCGCGACGAAGCGCGCTTCGCCCCGTTCCACGACCTTGGGCACGTCGAAGCGGTAGATCGCCCGCCCCTCGGCATCGAGCGCGCCGCGCCCGGTCCACACCGTGACCCCGTCCACGAGCAGCGACGCCTCGACCTTGGCATCGGCAGCTGCCCCGCCTTCGACGCGTCGGACGTTCAATTCGGCGGAGCCGCTCTCACCCGGCGCGTAGCTCTTGCGATCGAGCTCGATCCGCTTCGCGAGGCGCGGCGGCTCGAAGCGCTGCACCAGGAACTTCAGACGCTCGAAGGTGAACGCGTCCTTCGCGTCGCGCAATTCGAAGTGGTACCAGCCGCCCGGCGCGTCTTCGGCGAGCGGCAGCACGAAGTCACACACTCCCTGCTCGCTCACGCCCGCGAACTTCTGCATGGGCGTCCCCTTGGCGTCGGTGACCTGGAACCGGTACCCGCCGCTGCGCGGATCGAGCGAGAGGCGATCGAGCAGGAGCGCCCGCAGTCGCACGACCTCGCCCGGCCGGTAGGCGGGCTTGTCACACGCGAGATGGGCGAGCGGAGCGTCGACCTGGGGCGTGAGTTCGAGACGGGAAGTGCGAGTGAATCCGTCCGCCAGCGCCGTCACGGTCAACTGACGCACGCCCTGGAGCGTCGCGGGAAGCAGGAGTTGGTATCGACCGGTCGAGTCGCTGCGACCCTCGGCGACGCGCTCGGACTTCGCGTTCAGCGCCTGCCAGACGATTTCGGCGCGCCTGGACTCGCCGTCGAGCGTCGTGGTCTCGACGGTGAATTGGCCGCCGGCCGCGTCGGGAATGCCGGGGGGGCCGGAGACCACGAGGCGCAACGCTCGCTCCGTCACCGAAGCGAACTCATGCGCCCGCATCCCCCAGAACACCGCAGGAACGCTGGCGAGCGCGACGAACAGGGCCGCGACTTTCATCCAAGGCCGCTGCCACGGCTTCCGGTTCGGACGGATCGTCGATGCGCGGCCATCCTGCGCCGGGTCACGATCCACGCACTCGTGCCAGGGCTCCGACGGCGCGTCGCCGCTCGACGCCTCCGTCAGCAGCGCCGCGAGCGGCCGTGTCTCCTCCAGCAACCGCCGCAGCGACGGATCGCGTGCGAGTCGCGCCTCGAGCGCCTGCGGATCGGCGTGGCAATCAAACAGGTAGTCGAGCAGCTCCTGGCGCAGGTCGTCGCGATCCTGCGAGGTCGGATCAGGCGTGTTCATGGAAGTCCTCGAGTCGTCGGAGAGCGTGTTCGGGTGCGAACGCGCGGAGCTGTCGGCGCAGGAAGAGCAGCGCGGTGCGCATGCGCGTCTTCGCCGTCCCTTCGGAAATCGCGAGCATCGCGGCGATCGCGCTGAACGATCGACCGGCGGAGACCCGCAGGAGGAAGACCTCCTTCTCCGGATCGCGCAGGCGTTCGATCCCGCTGCGCGCGGCGGCGAGCCACTCCGCATGTTCGAGACGGGGATGCGGCCCCGCGGAGTCTTCACCCGTCATGGCGAGGTCCATCGGATCCACCTCTTGCACCGGAAGGGCGCGCGCGCGCCGCCGTTCGCGGCGCAAGGCATCGCGCGCGACGTTCATCGTGAGGACGAAGATCCACGCGACGGCATCGCCGGCGCGCCGTCCTCGCCGCTCCCACCGGAGCGCCTGAAGGAACGCCTGCTGCAGCACCTCTTTCACGTCGGCGTTGCGGCCCAGGATCGAACGGATCGCGCCGGACAGACCGCGAGCGTGCTCGAGAAACAGCGCCTCGAGAGGCCGCGTCGTTTCCGGAGCTTTCACTACCTCATCCAAGGCCACGAGTCCGCTGGGAGACCTGCCCTGAAGACGCCGCCGGACGAAAACGGATTGGCGATTAATCCGTTCGCAGGAGCGACCCCCCGCTCGTCAGCGCCCATACCCCAGCGCGCGCAGTCGCTGCAGCGTCGCGTCGTCGAGCTCCCCCGGTGATTCGCGCACGCGGCGCCGCGCCGCGAAGCCCATGAGCGCTTCGAGCAGGTCGTGCGCGTCGTCGGGGAGGGCGGCGAGCGGATGGACCTCGCCGGGATCGTGCTGCAGGTCGAACGCGCGCGTCCGCTTCGTCTTCGTGTCGAGGATCACCAGGTAGCGGCGGTCGCGGACGGCCTTCAGCTCCTCCCAGCCCCAGCACTCCATGAAGAGGTGGTCGCGCGGCGTGGCGCCGTTGGCCGCCGGCGCGGCCGCGGGCCGCAGCGGCAATCCTCGGAACGCGTCCGGCGGCTCGATCCCGAGCTGGTCGAGGACGGTGGGGGCGAGGTCGAGCAGGCCCGTGAGCTCCTCGCTCACCGTGCCGGCGCCGGCTCCGCCGGGGTAGCGGATCAGCAGTGGGATGCGCGTCACCGCGCTGTAAAGGAACGGATCGTGGCTGAAGTAGCGCTCGTCGTGGTCGAGCAGGCTCTCGCCGTGGTCGGCAGTGACGATCACCAGCGTGTCGGCGAGCCGCCGCGGATCCTCGAGACGCGCGAAGAGCGGCGCGAGCTCGGCGTCCGCGTAGGCGATGCCGGCGTCGTAGCGGTCGACGATGTCGCGCAGCTTCTCGGCGCCGACCTTGCGTTCGCGCCGCTGCTCGGGCGTGAGGTTGTACGACTCCTCGTCGGCGGCGTCGGCGACGCGCCGCCCTGCGAAGCGTTCGGCGAAGCCCGGCTCGCGCGCATAGGGCCGGTGGACGTCGTAGAGATGGAGCCAGAGGAACCACGGCGCGTCGCCCGCCGTCGCCAGGAACTCGATCGCGTCCGAGACGATCGCGCGCGCGTCGCGGTCGTGGTCGCGCTGCCACGCGACGCCCTGGCCGAGACCGTGTCCCGTCAACAGCTGCAGGTTCACGGCGGCGCCGGTGCGGTAGCCGTAATCGGAGAGGACCTCCGGCAGCGTGAGCTGCTCGCCGTCGAGCGACTCCCACGTGAGCAGCCCGTGGTCGCCGACGTAGCGCGACGTCAGCAGCGACGCGTGCGACGGCGGCGTGAAGCTGCTGGTCGAGAAGGCGTTCGTGTAGCGGACGCTCGCCGCCGCGAGCCGGTCGAGCGTCGGGGACGTCGCGCGGAGATGGCCATAACAGCCGAGCCGATCGGGGCGCAGCGAGTCGAGCGTGATCACCAGGACGTTGCGCGGGCGCCGGGCGTGGCGCGCTTCGACGAGCACCAGCTCGAACTCGAGCGGGGCGGCGCCGGCCGGTCCGCCGTCGTCGAGACGCACGCGCGTCTCCCAGTGGTTCGCCGCGCTCGGCTGCTGCTCGACGGTCACGACCGCGCGGCCCTGCTGGCGGCGCACTTCGAGGCGCCAGTCGCCCTCGCGCGGGACCTTGCCGCGGATCTTCCACACCGGCTCGGCCATCGGCTGCCATTCGAGGTGCTCGATCGAGCAGGCGTCGCCGCGGATCACGAGCCGGTCGACGCCGTCGAGCGCGGCGGTGCGAAACTCGAAGTAGAGGCGGCCGTCGGCCGGCGCCGCCGTCTCCTGCGCGAGCGCGAGCTGCGCCAGGATGCACGTCGCGACGAATCCCGCGTTGCACGCGAAGATGAACCGCGCCAGCGACGCGAGCAGCGGCGAAGCCACGCGGACGGCGACGTCCATGACGCTCTCCCGATCGCGCGAGCTTACTCGCGACGATGCGTACCGTTCGCCGCGGCTGCGCGCGGCTTGGTTTTTGTCATGATCGCGCCATGCGCTCGGTGCTGGTCGTCTTGCTCGTCGCGGCGGTCATGGTCGCCCTCGAGCGACTGCGGCCGGGGCGCGCGTTCCCGCGGGTCGCGCGCTTCTACGTTCGCGCACTCGCGCTGAACCTGCTGCAGATCGGCTCGGTCGCGCTGGTCGGCAAGCTCGCCGATCCGTGGCTGCGCGAGCATCGTCCCTGGTCGGCCGACCGGCTCGGCGTCGTCGGCTCGGCACTGCTCGGCTACCTCGTCATCACCTTCGTCTACTACTGGTGGCATCGCTGGCGCCACGAGGTGCCGTTCCTGTGGCGCTGGTTCCACCAGCTGCACCACAGCCCGCAGCGCATCGAGATCCTCACGAGCTTTTACAAGCACCCGCTCGAACTGGTGGTGAACGGCGTCCTCTCGAGCGCGATCCTCTACCTGCTCGTCGGCGTCTCGCCCGACGCGGCCGTGCTCGCGGTGACGATCACGGGGTTGGCCGAGCTTTTCTATCACTGGAACGTCGCGACGCCGCGCTGGCTGACCCTCGTGATCCAGCGGCCCGAAAGCCATCTCGTCCACCATCAGGCCGGCCTCCACACCGGGAACTTCTCCGACCTGCCGCTGTGGGATCTGCTCTTCGGCACGTTCCGCGCGCCCGAGAGCTGGAGCGGCGCCTGCGGCTTCGGCGAAACTCCGGGCGCCGACGAGCACGCGATGAAAGCGCTGCTCGGCGGCGTCGACGTGACGACGTCGAGGCGCGCGTGACCGGCGAAAAGAACGGCGCCTGGCGGCGGCGCGCACAGTGGCTGCTGCTCGCGGTCGGGCTGGTGCAGATGGCGGCGGCGATCGCCGATGTCGAGGGCCTGCGCGCCGTCGCTTCCGCCACGCTCCTCAGCCCGGCGCCGAAGGTCTTCACCGCCGTGTCGGGCATCGAGACCTTCTCCACGCGCTTCTACATTGAATGGAGCGAGCCCGGCCGCGAGGTCCGGGAGCCGCTGACGCCGCAGCGCTACGCGCAGCTGCAAGGCCCCTACGTCCGGCGCAATGCCTACGGTGCGGCGCTCGCGTACGGGCCGGTGCTCGCGACGAATCCGCGGACGCGCGCGATGCTGGAGGCGGTGCTGAAGCGGGCGCTCGGCGGCGACGCGCCGATCGCGCGCGAGCTCGGGCTCGACGTCGCGCGCCGCACCGGTCCGCTGCGCGTGCGCTACGAGTTCCCGACCGGACGGCCCGATCCGGCGCTGCCGAGCGTCCTGGAAGTTGCGCGATGAGCCGGGAGCTCGCGTGGACCGGCGGACAGTACAGCCTCTTCCGCGCGATCCTCGGCGGCTACCTCGCGATCCACTTCGCGCAGCTCCTGCCGTGGAGCGCCGAGACCTTCTCGTCGGCGGGGATGATCCCTGACGCGAGCGCGAGCCCGCTCGCGCGACTCTTCCCCAACGTCTTCCTGCTCTGCGACGCGCCGTGGTTCGTCGCGACGCTCTTCGCGCTCGCGGTCGTCGCGGGCCTGCTGCTCGCGGTCGGCGCGTGGGACCGGATTGCGGCGCTCTTCCTGTGGTATCTGTGCGCCTGTCTGCTCGGCCGCAATCCGCTGACGAACAACCCCGGACTCCCGTACGTCGGCTGGATGCTCGTCGCCCACGCGCTGATCCCGGGCGCGCCGTACGGTTCATGGAAGGCGCGCGGCCGCGTCGATCCCGACGGCGGCTGGCGGTTCCCGTGGCCGCTTTTCTTCGGTGCGTGGATCCTGATGGCGCTCGGCTACGGCTACAGCGGGATCACCAAGCTCGCGGCGCCGAGCTGGGTCGACGGGTCGGCGTTCGCGCGCGTGCTCGAGAACCCGCTGGCGCGGCCGACGTGGCTGCGGGAGGCGCTGCTGGGTCTGCCGGAGCCGCTGCTGCGCGTCGCCACCTGGTCGGCGCTCGCGGCGGAGATCGCGTTTCCGCTGCTCGCGCTGCTCGCGCGGACGCGCTGCCTCGCGTGGCTGATGCTGCTCGCGATGCACTTCGGGTTGCTGACTCTGGTCGACTTCGCCGATCTCTCGTTCGGGATGGTGATGCTGCACCTGTTCACGTTCGATCCCGCGTGGTTGAAGCCGAAGCCGGCCGGCAGCGCGCCCGACCACGTCTTCTACGACGGGAGCTGCGGACTCTGCCACCGCGCCGTGCGCTTCGTGCTGGCCGAGGATCGCGCGGCGCGATTCCTCTTCTCGCCGCTGCAGGGCGCGACGATCCGCACGTTTGTCGACGACGAGCGGCGCGCGACGCTGCCCGACAGCATGGTCGTGCGAGCCGGCGACGGCCGGCTGCTCATGCACTCGGACGCGTGGGTGCACATGCTGCGGGGTCTCGGCGGCGCGTGGCGCGCGCTCGGCGGCGTCGTGCGGCTCGTGCCGCGGCCGCTGCGCGACGTCGTCTATCGCTGCGTCGCCCGCGTGCGCCGCCGCATCTTCGCGGCGCCGAAAGACGCGTGTCCGCTGCTGCCGAAGCACCTGCGCGAACGGTTCGTTCCGTGACGTGAAAGCGCTGATTCAACACGGAGCGAGCGGACGCATCCGACGGCCCCATTCGGCCTGCCGCTGCCGGTATTTGCTTTCGACCGTTCGGTCTGCTGACAGCCAGACGACGAAGGGGGAGATGTTCATGCATTGCTTGCCATGACCGGGCGAGCCGCGATATAGCGCCCGCCATCCCCCCGGGGCTGAAGTTGGAGAAGCTCATGGCACGGACACCTCGGGGGCGAATGCAGTTCTTCGTTCGTGTTTGGATCGTCGCCTTGGCGGCGGTCGTGACGCTGTGGGGCTCGAAGGCGCGCGCGGATGGCGGCGACGACCTCGACGTCCAGCTCGCCGCGGTCCTGCAGAACGCCGGCTTCACCGGCGGCATCGAATCGACGTTGGAAGCACGGCTGGGGCGGCCGCTCGACCCCAAGAGGGTCGAGCTCGGGCGGTTGCTGTTCTTCGACAAGATCATGGGCCTGCACAACGACAACTCGTGCGCCGGCTGCCATGGTCCCGCCAACGGCTTCGGCGATTCGCAGCCGATGGCCATCGGGGTGCAGAACAACGACGTCGTCGGCCCGCATCGTGAGGGCCCGCGCAACCAGCGCCGCTCGCCGTCCGTGGCGAACACTCCGTTCTATCCGGCCTTCATGTGGACGGCCCGCTTCAAGGCCCTGAGCGGCGACCCGTTCGACGGCTCAGCGGGATTCCTGTTTCCCGTGGTGCCCTGCTCGTTCGAAGAGGGTCCTTGTCCCGACAACATCCTGTTCGAGCAGACGCTGAGCATCGCCCAGGCCGCGCTGCCTTCCACCGAGAACGTGGAGATGGCCGGCTTCACGGGGCTCGGCGGCCCGTTCGACGACGGCCTCGGCGAGATCGTGCCCGACAACAACGCCGGCATCCTCTCCGCCGTGACGCGACGGATCGACGCGATCCCCGAGTACCGCCAGCTGTTCGGCGACGCCTTCAATGGCGGGGTCGCATTCGCGCCCGGCGAGACCGACATCCAGATGCGCCGCATCGCGATCGGCGAGTTCCAGATGTCGCTCACCGCGGCCAACGCGCCCCTCGATCAATTCGCCCGCGGCGACCACTCGGTCATGAGCGCCGAGCAGAAGCGCGGCGCCCTGCTCTTCTTCGGCAGGGCCGGTTGCGTCGCCTGCCACGCCGTCGCCGGGCCGGCGAACGAGATGTTCAGCGACTTCCAGCTGCATCGCATCGCGGGGCCGCAGGTCTTTCCCGAGTTCGGGCCGGGCAAGGGCAACTTTCCCTTCGTGAACGGCACCGAGGACATCGGCGAGGAAGAGACCAGCGGAGATCCCTCGCACCGGTACATGTTCCGCACCGCGCCGCTGCGCAACCTCGCGGTGTCGGTCGCATTCTTCCACAACGGTGCCTTCGGCTCGATCGAAGCAGCGATCAAGCACCACCTGAACCCCGCCGAGTCCGCTCGCAACTACGATCCCCAGAAGAATCACCTGCCGGCGGACCTGCACGTGGGCCCCATCGAGCCCGTCCTGGAAATGGACCTCGACCCGCTGCTCCAGGACCCGCCCCAGCTCAGCAAGAAGGAGCTGCACGAGCTGACCGCATTCGTCAGCCAGGCCCTGCTCGACCCCAAGGTGCTCGACTTCTGCCGGCTCGTGCCCACGAGCGTGCCCAGCGGCCTCTCCGTCCACCACTTCCAGGGGTGCGACGACTAGAAGAGGACGACCGCGCGAACGTCTCAGCGCTTCGCTTGCGTTCCCGCGTCCGGGAAGTTCTTCAGCATCTTGCTGACGCCTTCCTGCAGGCGCTCGCGCCGCTCCGTAGGCGTGAGGCTCTTGTCCATCGCCGCGTGCGCCGTTCCGCGCCACATCAGCTCGGCCGACTTCGGCATCATGACGAAGACGTCCAGGGCGCCCTCCTCGTAATGCGTGAGGTCATTGTTGGGCGAGCTCTTGATCGCGAACTTCTTGGACACTCGGTAGGCGACCTGAAAGTCCGCTTCCGCGCCCGTGCCGGCCTTCGCGTAGCCCTTGTCGGTGAGACCGCGCTCGATCGTGTCGTGGATGAACGCGAGGACATCGGCGGGCACCTCGGCGTCGGCCTCGACGGTCGTTTCCGCCCAGGCGAACTTCGGCCCGAACCCGGAGAAGGACTTCGCGCCGTACGCGTAATCGACTTCCACCGAGGAGCACGCGAAAGCACTCGTCAGGACGAGTAGGGAGAAGAGGCGCTGCAGGGTCTTCATGCGAATTCCTGTGAGGGCCGTGGCGAGCTTGAGCCCGGCATGTTAGCGCCCTGGGTCGGGATCGATCGCGCCGCCCGCGCTGCCCGGCGCTACGGAAAAACTCCCCGCATCCGGATCGCCTTGGCGACACGATCGACCGCGATGCACCAGGCGGCGGTGCGCAACGAAGTCTTCTCGGCGCGCGCCCGATCGGCCACGCGCTCGCCGGCCGGGATGATCTTCTCCCGCAACTTCTGGTTGACCGTCTCCTCGCTCCAGCTCTCTCCTTCGAGGCCCTGCACCCACTCGAAGTAGGAAACGGTCACTCCGCCGGCATTGGCGAGGATGTCGGGGATGACCGGGATGCCCCTCGCTTCGAGGATCTGGTCGGCTTCCGGCGTGGTCGGGCCGTTCGCGCCTTCGGAGATCACGCGGCAGCGGACCTTCCCGGCGTTGACGCCGGTGATCTGGTTCTCGAGCGCGGAGGGCACGAGCAGGTCGCATTCGGTCTCGAGGACTTCGGCGTTGGAGATCCTCTCTCCGCCGGCGAAGGCGGCGAGGCTGCCGCCCCGGTGCTTGTGGGCGATGAGCGCGGCGAGGTCGAGGCCGCGCGAGTTCCAGATGCCGCCGCTCGTATCGCTCGCCGCGACGATCCTCGCTCCGGCCTCCGCGAGGAGCGAGGCCGCGATCAGCCCGCAGTTGCCGAAGCCCTGGACCGCGACGCGCGCTCCCTTGATCGCGAGCCCGAAGCGCGGCGCGAGCGACCGCGTCACCTCGACCAGTCCGCGCGCGGTCGCCTCGTTCCGGCCGAGCGACCCGCCGAGCTCGATCGGCTTGCCCGTGACGACCGCGGGCTCGTAGCGACCCGTCTTCCACGCATACGTGTCGGCGACCCAGGCCATCACCTGCGCGTCGGTGTTCACGTCGGGCGCCGGCACGTCCTCGCGCGGGCCGATGATCGCCGCGATCTCGGAGGTGTAGCGCCGGGTGATGCGCTCCTTCTCGGCGATCGACAGCCGCTTGGGATCGATGGTCACGCCGCCCTTCGCGCCGCCGTAGGGAAGCCCGGCGACCGAGCACTTCCACGACATCCACATCGCGAGCGCCCGCACTTCGTCGAGAGTGACGTCCTGGTGGTAGCGGATGCCTCCCTTCCCCGGTCCGAGCACCATCGAATGCTGGACGCGATGACCCAGCGTGACGGCGATCGAGCCGTCGTCTTTCCGGTACGGCACCGCCACCGTCAACTCGCGCTGGGGCGTCCGGAGCAGCTGCGCGACGCCGGAGTCGAGTCCGAGGCGTGCGACGACCGGCTCGAGCTGCGCCAACGCGTGACGCCACGGGTTGTAGGTCGCGTCGGCCATGGTCTGGCTCCTGCTGCCCTCGGATCGACCCGCGCCGGATTCTCGCTTGGACTCGGTGGAAACGCAGCGCCCATCGTGGGGTGCGCCGGAGCGCCTCCGGCGTGTGCCTCGACGACGCCGAACTCGACCGATCGAACACGTGGAGTCCGACTCCGTTCTCGTACTCTTCGCGCCATGCTCCGTCCGGGACTCGCCGCCCTGGTGGTCGTGGCACTCGCAGCGCCGGGTGCCCTCGTCGCGGATCCGAAGACCGTCGCGGTGAAGTCGCCCGACGAGCTTCGCACCGCGGTCGCCGCGGCCCGGCCGGGCACGCGCATCGAGATCGCGGCGGGCGACTACGGCGGCGGCTGGCACTTCCGCGACCTCCGCGGCGCGGAGGGACGTCCGATCGTGCTCGCCGCGAAGGACCCGCGCAACCCTCCGGAGTTCAAGGGCGGCGGCTCGGGCATCCATCTCACGGGTGCCGTCCACGTGGAACTCGCCGGACTCGCGTTCTCGGGACAGACCGGCAACGGCGTCAACGTGGACGACGGCGGCGAGCGCGCGACGCCGACGCACCACGTCGTGCTCCGCGGGCTCACGGTGCGCGACGTCGGGCCCGACGGCAACTGCGACGGCATCAAGCTCTCGGGGCTCACCGAGTTCCGCGTCGAGGACTGCACGGTCGAGCGCTGGGGACGCGGCGGCTCCGCGGTGGACATGGTCGGCTGCTCCGCGGGCGTGATCGAGGGCTGCACGCTGCGTCATTCCTCCGGGGCGGCGGGCGCCTCGGGCGTGCAGATGAAAGGCGGCACCCGCGTCGTCGCCGTCCGCCGGTGCCGGTTCGAGAACGCCGGCTCGCGGGCAGTCAACGCCGGCGGCAGCACGGGACTCGCGTATTTCCGTCCGCCGCTCGCCGGGTGGAAGGGCCCGAAGTACGAGGCGAAGGACGTCGTCGTCGAGGGCTGCACGTTCGTCGGCTCCGACGCGCCCGTCGCGTTCGTCGGCGTGGACGGCGCGAAATTCCGTTTCAACACCGTCTACCTGCCGAACCGGTGGCTCGCGCGCATCCTGCAGGAGAACCGCGCCGAGGGTTTCGTGCCGTCGCGGCGCGGCGAGATCGCCGACAACCTGATCGTCTTCCGGTCCGACCGCTGGAGCGAGGGCGGCGTCAATCGCGGCGACGGCACGGAGCCCGCCACGTTCGTGTTCGCGCGGAACTTCTGGTTCTGCGCCGACGCGCCCGGACGGACGCGCGAACTCCTGCGTCTGCCGGACGAGGAGAAGGACGGCGTCCACGGGAAGGACCCGGCGTTCGTCGACGCGGAGAAGCTCGACCTGCGCCTGCGGTCGGGCAGTCCGGCCAAGGGCGTCGGCGCGGAGGCGCTCCGCGACTGACGTCGTGGTGTGGGACGATGATCCTTCACACTGGATGCGGAACGACGCTCGTCGACACTACTGGAAGAAAAGCTGCTCGATATCGCTGTCGACGAATCTGCCACCTGGATCAACGCCGATCGAGAGCAGACCCACGTAGACGCCCGTGAGTCCCGACGGAACGGCTCCGAAAAGGACGTAGCGTCCCGTGGTGTCGCAATTTCCGACGGCGAGCAGCGCGGGCGTCGGCGCGCCGTTCACGTCGACGAGGAACATCGCGGCAGGCGAAGTCGCGTTGGTCTGTGCCATCGTGAACGTGACAATCTCGCCCGCGATCGGGAAGCGGTCGGAGACGTCGAGGAACCAGTCGTTGCCGGAGATCGCGTAGATCGCCCCCTGAAATCCGATTGCGTTGTAATCTGCGAACGGCGCGCCGATGACCATGTCGGGCCGGCCGTCCCCGTCGACGTCACCGAGGCTCGCGCACGAGGCTCCGAAGCCGTCGGAGAAAAACCCGCCGGACCCCAAGAAGTGGTAGAGGAGTCTTCCGTCGCGTCCCGAAAGGAGCCACACACCTTCGGCGACGGTGTCGGCCCCTCCCACGCAGTACTCGGGAATGCCGTCGCCGTTCATGTCCCCCGCGCTCGCGACGGACCTGCCGACGAAGCGCGACGAGGCACCGGTATATGTGCGAATCACCGACCCATCCTTTCCGGAATGGACGACGGCCTTCCCGTTCACACTCGATGCGCGCGGTGCGGCGACGATGAATTCGGAACAACCGTCGCCATCCAGGTCCCCGAGGCCGGCGACCGCGCGGCCGAACGCGGCGTCCTGTTCCTGCTCGTAGATCTCGTAGAGCGTCGATCCGTCCGTTCCCGAGAACACGAAGGCAGCACCCGCCCGCAGATTCAGCGTCGAGTCGGACTCATCCCCGACGATCAGGTCGTCCACGCCGTCGGCGTTCACGTCACCCGCGTTCTCGATCGCCGAACCGAAATATCCTGGTGATGTCGACGGATCGGAGATCGTGGTGATCTCGGAGCCGCTCGCGGACGACAGGATCTTGACGAAGCCGGTCGTCGTCCTGCAACCCATCGCGAAATCGGCGAGTCCGTCCCCGTCGTGGTCACTGACCGTGGCGGAGATGCCGCCGATGTTGTTCCCCGTCGATCCGCTGAGCGACCACTTCACGCTCGCGTCGGATCCCGAATAGAGGTACGCGGCACCTGCAGGCGTCGCATTCGGCGCGGTCACGAAGAACTCCGCGTGCCCGTCGCCGTCGACGTCGGGACCGATCGCGACGCCCGAGCCGAAAGACTCGTTTACGCCGGACTTGGGGCTCAATCTGTAGACGAGAGAGCCATCGACCCCCGAGAAGATCCATGCAGCGCCGATCGGATTCCCTTGAGCGTCCGGGTAGTCGGAGTCTCCGACGAGCACGTCCCAGATGCCGTCGCCGTCGATGTCGCCGCCGCTTCGCACCCGCGTTCCGAACGACGGAAACTGGTTCCTGGCACCGACTTGTTTCCAAAGTCGTTCCTGCGCCGGAGCCGCGGCGTCCCACCCGACCATCCCCGCGAGCGTCGCCAAGACGACGAGCGATGCCCGGCTCGCTCCATTCCTTCTCATTGCTGACTCCGAATGAGGGTGCGCTGCGATCACTGCCCCGACTTCGACTCGCCCTTCTTCGCCTCACCCGCCGGCGCGCCAGCCGGAGCTCCGGCCGGCTTCGCGACGTTGGCCGCGCACGCCTTGCTGAAGCCGCCGTTGACGAAGGCGAGCGACTCGACGAGCGCGGCCTGGACCGTGCCGCCGCCCCAGCTGTGCTCGCCGCCGTCGATGAGGCGGAAGGTGTGGGCAATGCCCTTCGCCTTCAGCGCGGCGGAGAGCTCCTCGTTCGCCGGGCCGAAGCCGTAGCGGTCGTTGGTGCCGGCGTCGAAGTAGATGCGCAGCCCCTTCACGTCGGTCGACGCCTTCGCCAGCGAGGTCGGGTTCACCTTGGCGAACTTCGCGGGATCGATCGGGTTGCCGAGCAGGGCGTTCCAACCGAGCCGCTCGCCGAAGCGCTGCACGGTGCCCATGTGCTGCGCCGGCAGGCTCGACGGATCCTCGGGGAAGGTCGCAGCCGAGTGGGCCGCGACGGTGCCGTAGAGCTCGGGCGACGAGAGGCCGTAGCGCAGCACCGCCATGCCGCCGAGGCTCACTCCCATCAGCGCATGGTCCGCCCGCTCCGGCGAAACGCGCCATTGCGCCGTCGCCCACGCCGGCAGGTCCTTCGTGATCAGGTCGCAGAGGTTCCCCTCCTGCTCGCCGTTCATGTAGAGCGTGCGCGACGGCGCCGCGAACGCGACGACGATGCACCTGGCGAGCTTGCCGGCGGCGATCGTCTCGTCGACCACCTTCGCGCCGCTGAAGTGGAAGTCGCGGTCGTCCTCGTTCATGCCGTGGAGCCAGACGACCAGCGGGTACTTCCGCTCGGCGTTCGCCGGTTCGGCGTAGTCGGCCGGCAGGTAGACGCCCGCCGTCGCCTTGCCCGAGGTCGCGTTCTTCGTCTCGAACTCGAGCCGCTGGTAGGTGAGTTGCGTCAGCTGCACCGTCGCCGGATCGCGCTCCGACCGCCGTCCGCGCCGCCGGCCGTCGCCGCGCCCTTCGCGTCCGCCTTCGCGTCCGCCCTGCTGTCCGCCCGCCGGCGGCGGCGGCGTTCCGCCTTCCTGCGCCAGCGCGGCCTCTGCCAGGAACGCTGCGAGGAGCGCGGCCAGGAGCTTCGTCGAGCGCATCCCGTTCTCCCTCTTCCAAGGATCATGCGCCCCGTCCGGAGCGGCGCGAGGTGGGGGAGGTTACGCCGGCACCCTCGCGCGCACCATCCGCGGCCCCGCCGGAGCGCCCGCCGCTCGTGGGGTCACGCCGCGTCCACAGGCGGTCGCTACGCGGCGCGCCGTCGCTCTGAACCCCAGAGCCCGAACACGATGAAGGTCCCTGTCGCGGCGAAGACATGCCAGAAACCATGGCCTTGGAGGGCGGCGTTGGGGTTGCACCAGATTCGAGTGACACCCCCGGAGGGGATCCAACAGCCGAAGGCCGCGAGGAATGCCAAGGTGCACGCGACCAACCACCAGCCACTTCGATGGATTTGCAGGGGATTTTGCTGCTTCTTGATCCAGAAGACACCCACGATCAACATCAGGCCGAACTCGAGCAGCACCCAGAGCGCGACACAGATCATCAGCACGGTGCGACCGTCGCCGGTGACTGCGGACAGGACGCCGGCGGGGATCGCCACGCCCAGCCAGACAACGAGGAGGGGCCAGCAGTTGTCACCGACGCGCGGGTGGGTGTGGCAAAGCCGCCAGGTGGTGTAGCCGAGCCCGAATGCGGCCCAATTGCTGATGCTGAACGCGTCGCACCAGCCCGCCCATGACTTGAGCGACGCGTGGAAATACATGCTGCCCGGACCCATGTAGACCACCACGGCGGAGTACAGAAATGGAATCCACGAGCCCGTGCGGAGTATCGGCGGATCTGTTGGATTCCCGTTGGACGAGGGACCCGACCGCAGCGAGGCGATCAGCATCAGCCCAAGACCGGACAGGACGAAGGCGAGATCCGTCCACGTACTGATGGGCTGCTGGATCCACGATTTGGTGTAGCCCTCGCAGAAGATGAACTCCGGTGGTTTCTTGGCCAACCCTGGCTTGTAATCAGGGTCCATCGGTGCGTCCTTGATCCAGTCGAGTCCAGCACCGACGATGAAGAACGCGAGCATCAGGAGTGTGGTCCATGCCACCGTCGGGATCCACTGAACTGGCTTGGTCCGGATCGACATCCAGAGGGCCACCGCCAGCGACCCGACGCCAAAGGTCGCGATGAGCAGGCCAGACACCACGGTGCGATCGGCGGGGATCGCCAGCGACAGCGTGCCCAGCAGTCCCACGAGCCCGAGGACGATGAACGCGACCACTCGTTCCGGCATGGCGCACTCCTTGATCGTGTTGCATCGGCGCTTTCTCGATGCACGTTGGCCGGAACGTATACTCGACGACGTCATTTCGCACTGAAGTGGCGCCAAAGCGGCACCCGTTGCTCGACACCTTGCCCCGCTTCACCGACCCCTCGTGCGAGCCCTTGCTCGAGCGTGCTCAGCCCGCTTTACTTCACCCGGAAAGGCTGCGAGCGAACAACGCGTGTTCTCAGCTGCTGCAAAGGAGGACCCATGATTCCTCGTCCCGCCCATCGTCGTGTCATGGGAACGATCCTGTTGCCCTGGGTTGCATGGTCACAGGCGCAGGCGCAGGAGCAGATCTACTCGGTGGTTGGCTCTTGTTCGGCGGGAGGGGCCGGTGTGGTCGCCCCGTTCAGTGACGTCGACGTAGACGGCGTACGCGACTTCCTCATCGGCGCGCCGTTCGACTCCACGGGCGCACTCTACGGTGGCCGCGTGCAGCTCTGCTCTGGTGTCGACGGCAGCGTGCTGCGCGAATGGTTCGGTGCTGACCTGGAGTTCTTGGGCGGAGCCCTGGCGCGTGCGGACGATGCCGATGGCGACGGCCTCGACGACGTGCTCGTCAGCTCCAATTCCGGCGGCACTTTTGGTCCCCAGGTCCGGCTCTACTCGAGCGGCAGTGGTGCTCTCTTGCGCAGCCACGAACGGTCCAGCGGTGGCGGACGCTTCGGCGACCAGGTGATCGACCTGGGCGACGTCGACGGGGATTCGGTCGCGGACTTTGCAGTCCTGGGAAGTTTTGAGTTTGTAAGCCTGCCTGTCGTCGATCTCTTCTCGGGTGCCTCCGGCGCCCTGATCCGGAGTCTTCCCCCCCCGCAAGCCTTTTCTTACACGTCGATCGATCGCGTGGGTGATCTCGATGCCGACGGCCGATCGGAGATCGCCGTAGGTGACGTCGGTGAACGCAACGCCCAAGGAGAACTGGTCGGCGCCGTCCGGATCTACTCCGGAGCGAGCGGGGCGCTGCTGCAGACTCTGGTCGGGGATCACTCCGAGGACTTCATCGGCATGACGGTCGCGGGGTTGAGCGACGTCGATGGAGACGGTGTTCCCGACCTCGCGGTGACTCACAGCTCCCCGACCGTCGATGACGATACGGCGGTGGTCATCTATTCCCTGAAGAGCGGGATCAAGCTGCGCGAATGGGAGAGCCCGATTCCGGGATCGCATTTTGGCTCTGCCTTGGCCGAGGTCGGTGACGTGGACGACGATGGTGTCGCCGATATTGCGGTGGGCGCGCGATCCTGCGCTGTCGCCGGCGAAGACGGCGCTGGCGCCGTCTTCCTGTACTCGGGGCGAACGCTCGACCGCCTCTACAGCTTCTGGGGTGATCTCGAGAACTTGAACCTCGGGACCGCAGCCGCCATTGGCGACATCGACGGCGATGGCAGGGCCGATCTGCTCCTCGGTGCCACCGGCAAAGGCGCCGACGGCAGCTACCCCGGTCGTGTCGAGGCGCGTTCGGGCAACGACCTCTTCCTCTCCGCATCGAGCCCTGGACCGCTGCCTGGCGAGTCGATCACCTTCGCGACTGCGGTCGGTGTTCCCGGCAATCTCGTTGGACTCTTCGTGGTCGCCGTCAACGGCGCGCCGTTCTTCCTCCTGCTGAACATCGGCAACTTCGATGCGCAGGGCCGAAGGGACCTCACGTTCACCGTTCCCCCCGGCCTGATCGGTATCTCGATCTCGCACAAGACGTTCGCGCTCGATCACGCCAACCGGGTGATCGACACCGGCACGGAGATCGTCACGTACCGCTGATGGGGAAAGCGCGCCGTTGCGGACGATCGACCACTTTTGGCGGCGCGCGCCCATCGGGATCGGCTACCGTGGAACGCTCTTGGAATCACGGAGCGCTCTTGCGTAGAGGCATCCCGCACGTCGCGGGATGGGACTCGATCGCTGCGGGACGACAAGCGACGGAGCGCTCTTCGATGAATGTCCCGGCGAAGGCTATTTCGGCAAACGTCGATTCTCTGGTCGTGGGTTCCCGACTTCAGGTCACGGTGGCTGCCCAGCCACGATCGATCTATGGACGGCGAACTCTGCGAGATCTCTGGCGCCTTCGAAAGCCCAAGGTTGCAGCCGAGATGCATCATCCCAAGCGAGTGCCTCCTGCCGGGAAGACCTTCGGAATCCTCGCAAGCCGCGACGTGCTGGCGAAGCTCTCGACGATCTCGGGCTCCGTCACCATCAAGGTCGACTAGAACCGGAAGCGTTGCGACGGTCAGGATCTCGAGACATGCACGTCGACGTCTATCAGAGCACCAAGGCCCCGGGACCGTACCTGCTCGTCCGGCGCGATGCCGGTCGAATCTCCGCTCCGGAGGCGATCCGCGCGGGGTTCGTCCCCGGTCGGCTCGTGAGGCGACTGAGGATCATTTCGACCGACTCGATCGCCGGATTGAACGCGCCAGAGGCGATCTTCGCGATCCTCCGAGACAAGTACTACGTCGCGCAGGACCCGATCGACTTCGAACACATCGTCGGGCTATGGTTGACGACGTTGTAACGGCCAGCACGGCGCGGACTCCTTGACTAGTACGAGCGGGCCGCGTCATGCTGGGTGGCGACCGCGCGTGGAGCGATGTCGACTGTGGCGGCGCATGATCCGCTGGCTCGGCCGACGTCCATTCGGAATGTCGATGCCGAATTCGACGGCTGAACCACCGGTTCGGCGCGTCCAGAACGCGGCCGCGACTCGGTTTTGAACGCGCTGCCGCGGTTTCTGAGCGGCCACTCGTACGCGATCTCGGCTGCCGTTGCTATCGTCCGATCCCTGGTGCGTGACTCCAAGTGAAGAACTCCGTGCAAGTGCGGTCGACCGATCGAGTCCTGGGCTCCGGCGTCCTACCTACGACGACCGAGATGTTGTCGACGCGACGGACTCACGTGCCATCGATGGCGCCGCTCCCCGAGATCGCGTGGTTTTCGGCTGCCGATACGTCGCGCGCAGAGCTGATTCAAACATGTGGCCGCCTGTGCGGCCAAAGTGGAATTGCGGTGATGACTGCCAAGTCCGAGCCGCGAACAGAATGACCGGAGATTGAGAATGGGAACGAAGTTGTATGTCGGAAACCTTCCGTACTCGACCACGAGCCAGGAGCTGAACGACATGTTCACTGCTCATGGAGCGGTGAAGAGCTCGGACGTGATCATGGACCGCGAGACCGGCCGCTCGAAGGGCTTCGGTTTCGTGGAGATGGGCGCGGACGCGGAAGCCAAGGCGGCGATCGCGGCAATGAACGGCCTGCAGATGAACGGGCGTGCATTGACGGTCAATGAGGCAAAGCCGCGGGAACCCCGGACGGGCGGCTTCGGCGGCGGCGGCGGCAGCCGCTACTGAGAGTGCTGGTCGACGTGACGATTGAACGGGCCGGTGCGCACTGCGCCGGCCCGCGTCGTCGTCACCCCGTTCGCTGCGACGGAACCTTCGTGGCTGAAACCGGTGTCCTGGACCACTTCGATGACAGAAGCTGCGGCCTCCGTCTTGGTGTGCAGGTGCGGTGCGCCGATGGGCGGCGCCGCGCAGTACGGTCATGTCTGGTCGTGCACCAAGCATCACCAGTTTCGCGTGACGTCGGCCGGTACGACGGTCTGCGCGATCGCGCTTCGCGGCGACCGGGCCTGCGGCGTCGATAACAATCGCAACTACATCTGGCGCCCGAGCCCAGGGAGCCCAGAGGTCAGAGCGTCGCCGCGCTGAGCGCACGCCGACTCGATCTGCTCGTGCGGCGGCCCCGCAGGGTGCAACCCAACGACCGCCCGATTCCCGCGCCGGGGTCGTATCGTGATCCGATGTGAACGCAACATCGTCGGATGAGGCCGATCGCGTGCTCGCGTACCACGAGCGCACGAAGCATCGGCCGCAGCGCTACGCGGCGTCGCTCGGCTACCTCGACTGGGACGCGCAACCCGACCCGTTCCGTACTTACGAGATGGCGCCGCGCGTGGAGCTGCCGTTCGCTGCCGGGCAGCTGTCGACCGCGTACGCCGACCTCTTTCGTCCCGCGGCGGTGCCGCCGACCACGCTGTCCCTCGCTTCGATCGGGACCCTCTTCGAGCTCGCCCTCGGCATCACCGCCTGGAAGCGCTACCAGTCGGCGCATTGGTCGCTGCGCGCGAACCCGTCGAGCGGAAACCTCCATCCGACCGAGGGTTGGGCGCTGCTGCCGGAGCTCGATGGCCACCCGTCGGGGGTCTACCACTACCTCTCACGCGACCATCTTCTCGAGCGGCGCTGCACGTTCACCCCTTCGGACGCAGCAGCGGTGGCGCGACACGTCGGCGACCGTGGATTCCTCGTCCTTCTGACGTCGATCCGATGGCGCGAGGCGTGGAAGTACGGCGAACGAGCCTTCCGCTACTGCCAACACGACGTCGGTCATGCGCTCGGCTCTCTCCGGTTGGGCGCCGCGGCACTCGGTTGGTCGGCGGCACTCGTCGACGATCTCGGTGACGAGCGCCTGGCGCGGCTGCTCGGGCTCGATCGTGAGGAGGACTTCCGGCTTGTCGCGTCCTTCGATCGAGAGCAGCCCGAAACGGCGCTCTGGATCGCGCCGGATGCGACGACGGCGGATGCACGAGCCGTCGCGACGACGGTGGACGAACTCGTCGCCTGCGCGCGGCGCGGCACCTGGGCAGGCCAGGCGAATGCCTTGGGTCGATCGCACGTGGAATGGGCTGGAATCGACGCCGTCGCCGAAGCGACACGGCGACCCGCCGCAGGGTCCGCGGACGCGGATGCTGCGATGCCTGACCTCCCCCTGCCTCCGCGGCAGGCGAATTCGACCGCTCCCGCTGCGACGCTGATCCTCGGTCGGCGCAGCGCGGTGGAGTTTGACCGTAGCACTTCGATCACTTCGGACACGCTCTTCGCGATGCTCGACGCGACGCTGCCGCGGCGGGATGCGCCGCCGTGGGACGCCTTCCCGTCTTCACCACGCATCCACCTCGGTGTATTCGTGCACCGGGTGCGCGACTTGTCTGCGGGCCTCTACCTTCTCGAGCGCAGTCCGACGGCGCACGACGGATTGCGCGACGCGGTGCGCAAGGACGCGCTCTGGTCGAAGGTCTCCGGCTGTCCCGACCACCTGCGATTCTTCGCGCTGATCCATGGGGATTTGCGCGACACCGCGCGCGTCGTGAGCTGCAACCAGGACATCGCCGCCGACGGCGCCTTCAGCCTCGGCATGCTCGCCTCGTTCGAGCCCGTCGTGCGCGCGGCGCCGCACGAATACCGCCGCCTGTTCTGGGAGGCTGGCCTGGTGGGGCAGGTCCTCTACCTCGAGGCCGAGGCCGCCGGCATCCGCGCGACCGGCATCGGGTGCTACTTCGACGACCTCTTCCATGAGCTGCTGGGCCTGACCGACCGGCGATTCCAGAGCATGTACCACTTCTCCGTGGGCGGCCCGGTCGAGGATCTGCGGCTGCAGACGGAGTCGGCGTACGGCCACCTTCGCAGCCGGCTCTGCTCCTCGCAGAGGCGGTCGGGCCTTCCTGAACGACCGGATCGAGTGTGAAGAATCATCGTTACACACCACACCGGTCGCTGCGCGGGTGGCCGGACCTTCGCACTTCCCGAGAACCTGGAGCAGGTTCGAGTAGTCGTCGGTCCAGACCCGGAAGGACTCGGGGCTCGCGACGAGCGGCCCGCCCGCCTCGCTCCGGATCTCGCACGCGAGCTTCCGCGATCGCTGCACCAGCGCCGCGATCAGCGGGCCGAGGTCGAGGTGGCGCGTCGTCACGTGGAGCGCCAGCACGCCTTTGGGCGCGAGGCGGCGCTCGTAGAGGTCGAACGCCTCGGCGGTCAGCAGATGGACCGGGATCGCGTCACTCGAGAAGGCGTCGAGCGCGCTCATCAGCACGAACGCGACGAACGCCGCGGATCAGCCGGTCGCCTGCGCCGTCTGGGAGAAGAGCATGCACGCGGTCCAGTCCGCCGACGCTCCGCCGAACCACGGCAGGATCGCCCGACCGATGATCGGCTGGACCTCGAAGAGGAGGAACGCGCTCAGGAATACGGTCGCGGCGCGAAGCACCAACCCGCTTGCTCCACGGGACGCGCGAGCGTGGTAGTGGGACGCGCATTACGCGCGGCGAGCGGCGGACGGGTCGCGGGATGATCCCGGCGGCGCACTTCGCCCCGAAGTTGCTTGGAATCGGCCTCGCGGTCGAGCGGTCCCGGTTGCCGCGCGGTGGTCTGCCCATCCCATGCCGCGTTCAGGACATTCCGTGCACGCGATGAGTCATCCTGGCCGAAGGTTCCTTGCGGGTCTGCTCGTTCCGATCGGGTTCGTCGCCGCCTGCGACGCGGCAGGGCACGCAGAACGAGGGACGAACTCCGAACGGACCTTCCTCCCCGTGAGCGATGCGGAGGCGTGGGAGCACGTGCCGCGCGCGACGCCGCCGCTCCCGTCATGGGCGCGCACGACGATCGCGTCGCTGCCGGCGTCGACGCTGCTGCAGCTCGACCTCGACGCGCTGCAGCGCGCCGAGAATCCGCTCGGGAAGGAGCTGAGCGGGCGACTGCGCTGGACCGTCGCCGACGCCAACCGCTGCGCCTACGCGAAGGAGTCGGCCGAGGCCGATCTCGTGGACGCGGGACTCGACGCCGAGGCGTTGCGGCAGCTCGCCGACGTCGATCGGCTCGCGGAGCCGGAGCGCCTCGCCGTCGTATTCGCGCGCAAGCTGACGCTCTCGGCCGCGTCGATCACGGACGACGACGTGGCGGCTCTCGTCGCGGCCTTCGGACCGGACGACGTCGTCGCGATCGTCCACACCGTCGCCTACGCCAACTTCCAGGACCGGCTCTACCTCGGCGTCGGCCTGACCTCCGAGCCCGGCGGCCCGACGCCGCCGCGGCGGACGCGTGCCGCGCCCGACGCCGTCTTCGCCGTACCCGAGCGACCGGTGCCGACCGCGGCGTCCGCGTCGCGCGCCGTCGGGAGCGTCGTACCGCCGAACTGGAACGCGCGCACGTTCGACGAGCTGCAGGAGGCGCTTGAACAGCAGAAGACGCGGACGCCGTGGGTCCCTGAGCCCGACGCGGCGCGCCTCGCGCGATTCCCGAGGCCCAAGCGCGGCCGGATCGACAAGACGGCGTGGGGCCGCTTCAGCCGCAGCTACCAGCCGCTGCTCGCCGGCGCGTGGCTCGACGCGACGCGCACCTTCGGGCGCGAGGCGAAGCTGGACGAGGTCCTCGACAACAGCATTTTCTGGGTCATCACGCGCACCAGTGACTGCTTCTACTGAATGGGCCATACTGAGATGCTGTTCGCGGTCGCGGGCCTCACCGGCGAAGAGATCAAGGAGCGGACCGCCCGGCTCGCGGACGGAGAGTGGTCCGCATTCTCGTCGTCCGAACGCGTTGCCTTCCGGTTCGCGAGCAGGCTCACGAGCCGGCCCTGGGAAGTCTCCGCCGCCGACGTGGAGTCGCTCGCCGATGCGTTCGGCCGCCTGCGTGCGCTCGACCTGATCTGGCACGTCGCCTGGTGCAACTACATGACGCGCGTCGCCGAGGCGCTCCAGCTCCCGCTCGAGACGACGAACGTGTTCGCAACCGGGAAAAAGTGAGCAGGAGCTCGGTCACGCTCACGTCGCCGTTCGGAGCGCCGCCATCCGCGACTCGGCGGCACCTCCGAATCCCGCACCACTCCGCTACTTCTTCGGGGCGGTGGCGTCCTTGGCTCCGGCAAAGTGGAACCTGACCGGTGCCGACAGCTCATGCTTGCCCCAACGGATCGAGAACCTGCCGGTCGCGGCGTCGTTCTTGTCCGCGGTGATCTCGATCTCCATCTTGGCCACCAATTCCTTCAGCGAGTTCCTGGCGAACGTCAGCGGCGCAGTGAACTCTGCCTTGGCATCGCCCCGATAGAGGGCGGTGGTGGACGGGAGCAAGCCGGACTTCATCGTCTGCCTGCTGTCGAAGAGGAGCAGGCTGAAGGCGCCATTCTCGCCGACCGCCAGACCCAGGTAGTAGCTGCCCGCGTCGATCTTCGTGCCGCTGATCTCGAGCGTCTCGACCGTGTCGAAGGTGGTCCACCAGTTCTTGCCGAGCCGCGTGTAGTGACTCCCCGGGAGTTTCTCCAGCATGCCCTCGTATCCGTCCCGCCAGTCGGCCGGGCTGTAGCTGATGGACGCGCCCGCGACGACAACGCTGTCCGTGGAGACGACGACGGTCGACGCCTTGCGGTCGGAGTCGGGGCCGCCGGATACCTGCTGGTCCTGCAGAGCGGGAACGAACGTGACGGCCGCGAGGGTCGCGGCGAGGACATGGCAGCGCATCGGATGAATCTCTTGCTGGGGTCGTGGTCTGCGAAAACGGTTCGAGCGTGGCGAGGATCGCCTCGCGTTCTTCAGCGTATCGCTCCTTCGCTCGAGCGACGTAACGAACGAGTATCCAGTCATGTGCTGACGAGCGAAGGGCATGATCGGGCCCATGCGCCCGAACCCAAGACTCTCCGGCTCCCTGTCCCGCCGTGACTTCCTCGTGCGGTCGAGCGCCGCCGCGCTCGCTCCGGCCGTGCCGTTCCTCTCGCCCTCGCCTTCGCCCGCTCCGCGCCCGCCGTCGCGCAAGCCCGTCCGCATCGGGATCGTGGGCGGCGGCTTCGGCGCCGCGTTCCAGTGGCACCTGCACCCGCTTTGTCAGGTCGCGGCGGTCAGCGATCTGCGCGAGGACCGGCGCGCGATCCTGCGGCAGACCTACGGCTGCGACGTCGTCTACCCGTCGCTCGCCGAGCTCGTGAAGGACGAGTCGCTCGACGCGGTCGCCGTATTCACCGAGGCGACGAATCACGCCGACCACGTCGTGCACTGCATGGAAGCGGGAAAGCACGTGGTCTCGGCCGTCCCGGTCGCGCACACGCTCGAGGGCTGCCGCGCGGTCGTCGCCGCGCAGAAGCGCACCGGACGCACCTACATGATGGCCGAGACGAGCTGGTACCGGCCCGAGACGATCCTCGCGCGCGAGCTCCACCGCGACGGCGCTTTCGGCCGCCTCGTCTACAGCGAGTCGGAGTACTACCACCCCAACATCTGCCACGACGCCGACGGCCTGTCGCATTGGAACGGCCAGCGCACGTGGCGCTACGGCTACCCGCCGCTGCTCTACCCGACGCACTCGACTGCGTTCCTGGTCGGCGTCACCGGCGAGCGGCTCGTGCGCGTGTCGGCGCTCGGATGGGGAAGCGGCGACGACGCGCTCGCCGACAACGCGTATCGCAACCCCTTCTGGAACGGAGCGGCGCTGTTCCGCACGAGCGGCGGCTTCGTCCATCGCTGCAACGTCTTCTGGCACGTGACCGCCGACGGCGAGCGCGCGCAATGGTTCGGCGAGAAGTGCGCGCTCTACATGGCGGGGTCGGGCGGCCAGCCGTTCCGCCGCGTCGCGGCCGACGGCAGCGTCGACGAGTCGTTGCCCGACTACCGCTCGAGGCTTCCCGAGCCGCTGCGCGTCGGCGGCGGGCACGGCGGTTCCCATCCCCATCTCACGCACGAGTTCGTGAGTGCGCTCGCGGAGGCGCGTCTGCCCGCGGTCGGGTTGCGCGAGTCGCTCGCGCTGACGGTGCCGGGGATCGTCGCGCACGCCTCCGCGCTCGACGGCGGCAGGCAGCTCGACGTGCCCGACCTCGCGGCCGGTGGCTGACGGCCGACGCACGACGAATCGCGACCACTCGTTATGGTGGCCGAGCCGTGGGCTAGTCAGCGCCGGGCTTTCGCCTTCCGACGTGTAGAGGACCGGTCGCGCTGCTTTCGTTGCTCGGCGCGCTGCTTCTGCGCCTCCGCTCGGATGATCACCGAGCCCTTCGCGCTCGCATCGAGACGCAGCTTCGCGAGCTTCAACGCAACCGCCATCAACGCTTGGATCTCCGCGCGGTCGAAGTCCGCAACGGTGTTCAGCACGACATGACGCACCGTCTTGCCGCTACCTTGCAGCAGCTTGCTCGGATCCGACTTCGACAACCGAGCGCCCTGCCCGAAGAACAGCTTCACGCAGCTCGGGTACACCGAGATCCCGCACAGTCCCTCGTAGCCGTTCTCGGTCGGCGAATACGAGATCACGAGCGAGTCCTGGTTCTCGTACACGTATACGATCTCGAACAGACCGGGCAGCCGATCACGCAGCTTCGCGCGCAACGCCTTCCCGAGCTTGGCGATCGCCGGCTCGTACTTCGCGAAGAAGCTCGCAAGCTGCGTTTCCGCGTTCGTCATGCGTAGTCCTCGTGTTCCGTTGGGCCGATGGCGCCGACAACCTTCCTTCGAGGACTATTTCAGCAGTTTGTCCTTGAACCATTGGAGGGCTTTCTTCAACCCCGGGCCGAAGGTCTTTTCGTCGTGGCCGCAGTCGGGGATGACCTCGAGCTTGTGCTCCACGCCTGCCTTGGCCAACGCCTGATCCATGGTTTGAGCCTGTTGAAGAGGAACGATCTTGTCACCGTCGCCGTGGACGATCAGGGTCGGGGGGTACTTGGGTTTCACGAAAGTGATCGGCGAAAGCTTTCGGACCAGAGTTTCGTTGTCGTTCTTGGGCGCCTTGGGATCGATCCCGAGCACGGGAGCGAACACGGCCATTGGAGGATCATCGATGAGCAGGAAAGACGGCTTGCCCCAGTTCGCCAGATCGGTCGGGGGAGCGATCGCGACCACGGCGTTCACGGGAGAGTCCGGCGAGCCCGCGATCATGAGTGAGAGATGCCCGCCCGTGCTGATCCCGGTGACTCCTACCCGGTTCGTATCGATTCCGTAGTCGGCGGCATGCGCGTGCACGAACCGGACCGCGGTCTGAACCTGTTCCACGATCTCGGCGACCTTGAACTTGGGCTGCGCGCCATGGAGGACTTCGAAGACCGTGAATCCGGCGTCCGCAAAAACCTTCTCGATGTCCGGCTCGTAGCGCTTGAGCATGGCGTGGTCCGAGAACCACCCTCCGCTCACCACGAAGACGACCGCCGCCTTGTTGGGTTTTGCAGGCTTGAGGACGTCCATCGTGAACGCCGTCCCGCCCTTGTTCATGTAGACCACGTCCTGAGTTCGGGTCTGAGCCGACGCCAGGGTCGCGAGGAAGGGCAAGAGCCCGAAGGGAAGCAGCCTGGACATGGGGGCGACTCCGACTTTGACCGAGTCCTGGTGGACAAGGACGACACGTTGCGCGGCGGGTGCTCGAATTCGGGCTACGCGGGCTGGGCGAGCAGCGCGTCCATCTGCTTGAACCCGGCTTCCATCCCGTGCTCCATGCCGGAAGCGACGGCGCCGTCACGGGCGGCCTTCGAGTCATACGCCTGCGTGATGCGCATCGTGGTGACGCCGTTCTTCTCCTCGAATTCGTGCGTCTCCAGCAGCGAGCCGATCGTCTCGCCCGAGCCCATCACCATCGTTTCGGTGTGAACCATCCGCGCGTGCGGGACCACCTCGGTGAACTCGCCCTGGAGCGTCATGACCGGATCGGCGTCTTCGCTCTTCCACGCCAACCTCAACGCGCCACCCACGCGAGCCTCGCACTCGCAGACGGCCAAGGTCCATCCCGGGGGAGCGAGCATCCAACGGCGCATCTTGGCCGGGACGGTCATCGCCTCCCACACGAGCCGACGCGGGGCGTTGAACGTGCGGGTGAGGACGATGGTGGTGTCCGTGGGAGTGGAGACTTGAAGACCTTTCGGGTTCATGGCGGGATCCTGGCGACGGACAACGGGGTGCCTGCCGGTGAGACGCTCAGCGGCGGGGAGAACGCGATTGCTCCTCCGACTTCATCTCATCGAGGAGCGAGTCCAGTGCTTCGAAGCGGGCTTCCCAGTTCCGGCGGAACTGCTCGGTCCAGAGCGTCGCTTCCTTGAGCGGCGCCGCGCGCAGGCGGCAGAGGTGCTGCCGCCCGACGACGCGGCGGCGAACGAGTTTGGCCCTCTCCAGCACGCGCACGTGCTTGGTGGCGCCCGGGAAGGTCATCCGGAGGGGCGAGGCGAGTTCGCTCAGGTTGCGCTCCCCGCCGGAGAGCTGCCGGATGATCGCGCGCCGGGCGGGGTGGGCCAGGGCGTGGAAGACGAGGTCCAGCCGGGGTGAGCGATCCAATACCATGTGGTTTACTTTACCACCTGGTTTCACGAGGTCAACCACGAAGATCCCGCACCGGTTCCACTTCTCGATACCGGCCGCGTCCCCGAGTGGGACGGAAGTGCGACCTGCTCTCCGCTCGAGTCTGCCTCTGGGGTGCCCGAGTCGGACTCGAACCGGGAGGAGCGACGAGGTTTCGAGTTGCGCGACTGGGGGCCGAGTGGGACGCGAACCGGCAGGCGCCACCCGACGAGCGCACCGCGCGGCACCTGGACCGCAAGGTACTTCGCCTCCGCGCCTCGCGCTCGAGGGGAGCGTTCGGCTTCGCTGGGCGCGGGGCCAACCGGCGCGCGCGTCGGCGCGTCGCGTTCGTCCAATCGGGAGCGATCGGTCGCCGGTACCGTCACCGCGTCGATTCAAAGGAGAGGCACGATGCACTTCGGCCCGCTCTTCCTCGCCGCTCTCGTCGGCGCCGCGCTTTCCCTCCCGCGCCATGCCGTGCCGCAAGCGGCGCCGCCAGCGCCACCGCCGGCCGCGAGCGCGACCGGGCCCGAGGCGCTCGTCGGCACCTGGCTCTTCGCCGGAGACCTGACCCCCGACCGCACCCCGGAACAACGTGGCACCAACTACGGCTCCACTTTCGCGATTCGCCTCGAAGAATCCGCGCTCCTTCTGGAGCGACCGCGCTCGAGCGACCCTTCCGTAGCCCTGAAGCGTTTGTCGCTCGACGGCAGCGATCGGACCGAGACGGAGAACGACAAGAAGACGACGTACACCGGCCGCTGGCGCGACGGCGCGTTCCAAGCCACGTGGCGCACCGACGCGCCGGGCCAGGGAAAGCGCGTGGTCACGGAGTCGAGCTACACCTTCACTCCCGTCGCCGACGGGCTCCGCGTGGCGATGAAGACGACCGGGCCGTACGCGTCCGAGAGGCTCTGCCTCTACCGCCGCCGCGAGCAGATCGAGCCGCGCGAGCCGGTCGCGGAGAAGGCCGTCGCGCTCGCATGGCTGGCGGGGAACTGGAGCGGGACGCGCGGGAAAGCGTCGATCGAGGAGCGCTGGAGCGAGCCGGCGGGCGGCGCGCTGCTCGGGACGTCGCGCACGGTGAGCGGCGGGCGGATGTCGGCCTTCGAGTTCCTCCGCGTCGTGGAGAAGGACGGCCGGCTCCTCTACGTCGCGCAGCCCAACGGCAAGACTGCGACCGAGTTCACCCTCGTCGAGCTCGAAGAGTCGCGCGCCGTCTTCGAGAACCCGTTCCACGACCACCCGCAGCGGATCAGTTACGAGCGCGTCGACGATCAGCTCACCGCCGAGATCAGCTACATCGACGGCAGCTCGCCGCAGCGCTTCGACTTCAAGCGCGCGAAGTGAAGGCGGCGGCGGGCGGCGCCGCATCGAGCAGGAGCGTCTCGAGCCCGCGCCGTTCGCGCAGGAAGCGGGCGGGCGTCGTCCCGGTCAGGGCGCCGAAGTCGCGGGTGAGATGGCCCTGGTCGCAGTAGCCGCGAGCCAGCGCCGCGACGGCGAGCGGCGCGTCCGGCCGCGCCTCGAGCGCCGCGAGCGTCTGCTGCACCCGCGCCACGCGCAGGAACGGCTTCGGCGCGAGGCCGACGTGGCGCGCGAAGCGGCGGTCGAGGTCGCGCCGCCCGCTCCCCGCCAGCGCGGCGAGCGTCGCGACGGTGTGGCGCTCCGGCTCGTGCTGGGCGGCGCGCACCACGGCGTGGAGCCACGCGGGAGCGCGAGGAGGCGACCCGAGCCGCGCGCGCTCGCGCAGCCAGCGCGAGGCGGCTTCGACGCGAGCCGCCTCGCCGCGCGCGGCCGCGAGCGCGTCGACCAGCTCCTCCGCCGCCGCGCCGACCACGTCGTCGAGCGGCACGATCCGCTCCGCGAGCGCCGCCGCGTCGACGCCGAGCAGCGCGGCCGCGCCCCACGGCTCGAAGCGGATCGCGAAGAGGTCGATCGCTCGCCCCGGCTGGAGGAAGAGAGGCCCGGCGATCTGGCCGGCCAGCAGCGCGCGCGGCTGCGGGCGCGCCGAATGGAAGCGTCCCGCGGCGCGATCGTGCGCGACCTCGGCGAAGCGGTCGCCGAGGTGGACGATCAGCTCCATCCGGCCGTCTGGGATCACGCGCTCGACGGGACGGGGCGGCGCGCGGCCGCTCCCCTGCGGCGCGTCGGAGAGCGACCAGAAGCGCCGCACGTCGAGTGCGAGGTCGGGCGGCGGGAGCGACTCGTCGTAGTGCATGGGAGCGACCCGCGATCGTACCGGCCCGCGTTCCCGACCAAGCTCAGTTTCGAGGCCGCCAGCTCCGCCTAGCTCGCGAGCGCGCGATCGATCGCACCACGCAGGCGGTCCAGCGCTGACCGAATATCGGTCAGGAGGTCTTACACGCGCTCGTGGGTCGCGGTCTTGAGCTCGTCGATCTTCCGCGCGACGTTCGCCCGGTCGCGCTCGAGGTTCTTGACGCTCGCGTCGAGCGCCGCTTTGCGATCCGACGCGGCCGCTTGAGCGCGCTGCTTCAATTCAGCGAGCTTCAAGTCGAACTTTCGCAGCCCGTCGTCGAATTCTTTCTGCGCGGCCTGGACGTCTCGCTTCGCCTGGTCCTTGTCGAGAGCGAACGTGATGTGCGTCGACTCGCCCGCTTCGGACTTGGTGACGCTGAACCAGCCCCGCGCGTAGCCCCAACCGGCGACGAGCAGGGCGATCATGAAGATGGCACCGAAGAATCGGAGCATGGCTGACTCCTTCGTGGAGGTCGCTCGCGGAGGGGCACTCGGCGCGATTGCCGCGCGACACGAACCGGCAATCGACATTCCAGAGGCGTGCCCCGCCGCTTGCCGCGCCCGCACGCCGATTTCTACGAATTGCACGCTCAACGAGGGACGTGCATGCGCAGCGCGGCGCGCGGCGCGCGTCGAGAACGCGAACGAAAAGTTCTGAAGGTCGTGGCGCGGAACACGGTCTCGATTCGCACCCTGGCGTGCAACGAGAGCTGCTCGACGTCGCAGCACAGCTCGCCCGGCATGAAGTCGTTGTCATCGGTGCGTCCGCAGATTAGTTTGTGCCGCTGAATGAAAGGCAAGCGCGCCCCCAACTACGGCATCGACGCGCCACTGGCGGTGCGCAATCTGCTGATCGTGGCGGCGCTGGGAGTGATCTCGCTGATCACGCTGCTGCTCGGCGTGTGGTCAAGGCAAGACCTCATCGCGGTGATCGCGTGGCCATTGATCTCGGCCGGCCTGGGCTGCGGCGCGATGGGCTCGTGGATGATTTACGACAGCAAGATCGGCAAGGTGCGCGAGCGCGAACAGTATCTCGACAAGATTGCCTGGCGGGGTGATGAGCGCGTGCTGGATGTGGGGTGCGGTCTCGGGTTGTTTCTGATCGGCGCCGCCAAGCGGCTCTCGACCGGCCGCGCGGTCGGGATCGACAAATGGCAGCAAGAAGATCTCAGCGGCAACAACGCTGCGGGGACACTCGACAACGCGATGATCGAAGGCGTGGCCGACAAGGTCGAGGTGCACACCGGTGATGCATGCAAGTTGCCGTTCGACGACGCGAGCTTCAAAGTCGTCCTCTCGAGCATGGCGTTGCACAACATCTACAACGCCGGCGAGCGGCAAACCGCCGTGCGCGAGATCGCGCGAGTGCTCGAGTCCGGCGGACGTGTGCTGATCGTGGACGTGCGCCACACCAGGCAATACGCCGCCACCCTGCGCGATGCCGGCCTCGATGCGCGGTGCGTCCAGGGAATCGTCTCCTACCTGCTGACCGTGATCACGTTCGGGTCGATTCAATTCGGCTACGTGATCGGCAGCAAGGCGGGGCCCGGCTAGACGGTTTGCGCGGCCAGCCCATGCCGCCGATCTTCCATGCCCTCGCCGTCATCTTCGCCGGCTGGCTGAACCGCAGGCGGTGAATGGGTCGTGCAACGGCAGCTCGCGATTATTCGAGCAGGTTCGCGACCGAATTGCAGGTGCACGGGCGTGCAGGGGCAATGGCGCGATCAATGCTCGTCCTTCTTGAACCTCACGACGAGATCCGTGCTCCCGACTTCATCGACCTGGAATTCATGGGACCAACGGGCGGACCAGTGCGCGCCGTCGAGTCGCGCCGTGTGGACTCCCGGCACGACGTCGAACGCCTTGAAGCGGCGGTCCCTCGGGTCGACGGCGATCGCGCATTCGCCGACGTACATCTGCCACACCGTTCCGCCCGGTGCGTCGCCGTCGAACTCGACGCGGCCGGCACAGGGGACGCAACGGACCATCGGGATCACACACGGGTTCTCGTCGAGCGGCAGCGTGAAGTTGCGGCGGCCGTGGCCCTCGTCGAATCGCTCCACGCGAACGAGCCACTTCTCCGAACCCGAGAGCTCGAAGTGGGCGAGTCCGTCCTGCCCGACGTCGCCCCAGCACTGCGTGTAGTTCCGGTCCTCGGCGCGGTTGATCGAGACGTGGGTCGCCCACGCCGGAGTGCCGTCGGGCCAGCGCGGAGATACGTCCAGCGGCGTCGAGTGCAGATCGATCACCACTTCGGCCGAACCGCCGGCCGAGAGCTCGATCTCCTTCGTCGCGAGCTTGCTGTAGGTCTTGTCGTTCGAGTCGGCGATCTCGAGCGAGACGCGTCCCCCCTTGATGCCGGTGAAGGCGAAAGCGCCGTCCGTGCTGCTCGTGGCCTGCAACTCGCCGCCGGAGGTGTACGCCGTCACGAGCAGCCCGGAAGGGCTGCCGCCGGTGCGGTGGATCGTCCCGTGGATCGCGATCCCTTCGCGTTCGCCGAGCGGGGTCGCGTCGATCGTGACCTCGCGCTCCGGATCTTCGGGCACCACGAGCTCTCCCTCGAAGAAGAGACGCGGCCCGTCCGGGCCGTAGAAGCGGACGTCGAAGAGGGCTTGCTGCGGCGCGCGCACGAGCAGGTCGAAGGAGCGCTTGCCGGTCGCCAGTCCCGACAGCGCGAACGTGCCGTCGGCGGCGACGCGCGCGATGCGTTGCGGTTCGAGGTCGAAGTCGGTGCCGCGCGGCAGGTCATACGCCGCGACGCGCAGGAGCATCGGTTTCGTCGGCGGTGCGCCGTGGACGACGACGCGGCCGCGCAGCGTCCGCGCGGCCTCGAGCGCGATCTCGATCGGCCCGGCCGACGGCGTGGCGAGCTCCTTCGCGCACGGGACCTGCGCCGGCAGCGCGAGCGGGTGGAAGACGAAGACGGTCGCGGCGGCGCGCGCGTCGTCGGCGACGAAGTCGAGCGGCAATCCGGCGAGGGTCGCGCTCCCCTGTTCGTCCGTCGGAGGAAGGGCCCATTCGCGATCGCCGACGACGAGTCGCGCCGATGCGCCCTTGAGCGGCCTCTTCGTCGTCGAGTCGACGACTTGGATCGCGAACGCGCGCGCGGTCGCGAGTTGCAGCTTCACGCTCCGCGGTGATCCGGTGCCGTCGCCGAGGTCGACCGTCTCGGAGGAGGTGACGCGGCCGGCACTGCGCGCCACCACGACGACGGGCGTCGGTGAGAGGCCGCGCGCGACGCGCACGTTGCCATCATGCTCGGTCACCGCCGACTGCGTGGCGGGCTCGAGCCGGGTCACCTCGGGCAGTTCCCCTGACGCCGGGTCGAGCAGCGACACCTCCGCGTCGGGAAGCGGGTGGTCCGACGAGTCGACGACATCGACGAAGAGGTCGATCGACGCCGGCAACGTGATGTCGAGCGGAGCCGACTGGAACGGGCCGGCGAGGAAGAAAGGGCCCGCACGGCTGCGTGCCGCCGCCACGACGAGCGCGGCGTCCTCGGGGACGGCTCCGATCGAGAAGTGTCCGTCCGGTCCGGTGACTCCGGCGAAACGGCCGACGGTGGTCCGTGCGCGCTGCTTCGTCTCGAACGCGCCGACCCAGACGAACAGCCCGGCGGCGGATCCGGGACCCGCGATCTTCCCTTCGATGGTGGCGCCGGCGGCGAGCGTGATCGGGTCGGCCTGCGCGATGGCTCCACGCTCGACGAGCGCCGTGCCCATCGTCGCTACGTACCGCGGATGGTCGACGAGGAGGAGCACCTCCCCCGGCGCCGACGTCTCGACCTCGAAGGATCCGTCCGCCGCGGTCGTCGCCACCGGCACGGGCGGGTGTTCGAAGAACTCCCGTGCGATCGGCGAGAGTGGGGAGGCGCTCGAGCGCCCGCCGCGGGAGGAGATGACGAGGTCGTCTGCACGCGCCGTGTGGAGGCCGGCGCCGAGGATCGGCCCGAGGAACCAATTGGCGAGTGCGAACATGTCACGTTCGTACGGCGGCAGGACGCGAACGCGAGCGCCCCCGATTCCGTGCCCCTGCTCGTCGACGATCGTCCCGCGCAGTTTCGTCGTCGCCGGCAGCGCGACGTCGCCGAGGTCGACCGCGCGGCCCGACTGCAGCGAAACCTCGACGTGCCGCATCTGACGGCGCGGCCCGTCCAGGTCCACTCCGATGCAGTGGCCCGCCAGCGCGTCCGCGCCGCGCAGTTCGAAGCGACCGTCGTCCGCCGAACGGCCGGTGGCGACGGCGTGGAACAGCAGCTCGGCGTCTCTCCCCTCGAAGAGCGTGAGTGCGAGGTTCGCGAGCGGTTTGCCGTCCACGTCGACGACGCGTCCACGCAGCGTGCCGGCGAATTCGGGGAACGACTGACGCACCGGTTCGCCTTGCGGCGGCCACGCGAGCGGCAGGATGGCGGGGAGCAGCAACGCGAGGAGCGACGACTTCGCGAGCGCGTTCACTGCTCAGCGCTCCGTCATCGGGAGCACGAGCTCCGCGGCGCCGACCTCCGGAAGGGTGAACGGCGCCGACTCGAGCGTCTGGCCGCCGCCGCCCAGCATCTGCGCCACGTAGCGACCGGGAACGGCGTTTCCGATCGAGAAGTCGCGCGAGCCGTCGGCGACCCAGCAGAACATGCTCGCGGTGCGGACGACCTCCGGGCCGTCGTCGACCGGCCGCAGGTGGAGGCGCCACCAACTGCGCACGTTCCCGCCGTCGGGCAGTGCGACGCGCCCCGCGCACTTCACCGTACGATGCAGCGGGAAACTGACGTGCGCCCCGTCGGAAGTGACCTCGAAGTCGGCGGCGCCGCGGCCCCACGAGATGAATTCGGCCGTCGCGCGCCAGCGGCCGGTCGCGGGCACGGCGAGGCGCGCCCGTCCGTCCGCGTCGGTGATGCCCCACGCCTCGGTCGACGGCGACGGCGCGTCCCCGTCGAATCGGAAGAGCTCGACACGGAGGTTCCACGCCTTCTGCCCACTCGGCCAAGCGACCACGACCTCGACGTCGAGCGGAGAGAGATCGAAGTCGAGGTGCCGCTCCTCGCCGCCGATGAGCGGGAGCTTCGCGACGCCGATGCGGCTGAAGCCGTTCGAGCTCGGCACGTGGACCTCGACGTCGAACTCGCGCGCAGGAAGGCCCGCCAACGAGTAGCGACCGTCGGAATCGGTGACGGCGAGCTCGGCGTCGCACCCAACAGCGCGTACTCGGCAGTCTTGAATCGGCCGGCCGCGGACGCGGACAATGCCAGTGGCGGAACTGGTAGCGAAGTCCGCCGATGCCAGAGTCGAAGCGCGGATCGGGAAATGAGGCGGTGCCGCGAACCCCGCCAACGCGAGAAAAAAGACTCCAATCCACAGCACGGCACCGCTTCTCCAAAGGGCGCTGATCATGAGTCGTTGTCCTGCGACGATGGCGCTTCGAGACCGTGTGAGGAGGGTCGTCGAGGCGAGTCTACCGGTGCACTTCCGTGTCGACTGAAACGCTGCTTCCTCACCGCGGCTTCGAGAGCTGGAGACCGACTTCGGCGCTCTCTCCCGTCGACGGACGCCGTTCGAGTACAGCGACCCGCTCGAACGCCTCGAGACGCGGCGCCGGATGGGCCGAAGGGCGCGCCGCCTGCGCAGGCAGGTCGAGCGCATGACGGAAGCGGGCGTGGGTGGGCGCGTCGCCGCGGACGGCGACGTGGCGCTGCGCGACGCGCTGCGCACCGCGGACCGCCTGCGCGACGCCGCGGCGCGGATCGTCGCCGACGTCGACCGGCGCGACCTCGCGGCCGTGCGCGCGCGCCTGGGCCACTCCTGATCGACGACGTCAAAAGCGAAAGAGTTCTGTTGCACCCGACAGATTGGTGTGCACGAGCGCAACGCCGGCAGCCGATCGAACTCACGGGGCGCCTGGAACGTAGGGGGGCACGAGCCCATCGCTTCCGTCCCGTTCCTTTCACCGGCGGGGCGGATCGCGCAACCACGGGCTTTCTCACGGAGGCCCCATGGCCCTCTCCACGCTGCTTTTCGTCGTCGTCGTCTCGTGCGCTCCACAAACTGCCGCCGCGCAAGCGACCGATGCCGAGGCTCTGCGCGCCGAAATCCGCAGCCTGGCCGAACGGACGCTGAAGAGCGGGCCAGTCGCGGGGCTCTCGGTCGGGGTCGCGCGGCACGGCGAGGTCTTTCTCGTGCAGGGCTTCGGCCTGGCCGATCTCGAGAGCGCGTCGCCGGCGACGGAGCACACGGTCTACCGCATCGGCTCGATGACCAAGCAGTTCACCGCGGCCGCGGTGATGCAGCTCGTGGAAGAGGGCAGGCTCGCGCTGGACGACCCGCTGACGAAGTTTGCTCCCGACTTCGTGGTCGCCGGCCACAGGGTCACGTTGCGCCACCTGCTGAACCACACCTCCGGGATCCCGAGCTACACGGGCTCTCCCGACATCGAGCGAGTCATGCGCGGCGTGAAGGGACCGGGCGAGGTGCTGGCGCTCGTCAAGGATCGGCCGCTCAATTTCGATCCGGGCGAGGAGTTCAGCTACAACAACACGGGCTACTTCATGGCTGGCGAGATCCTCGCGCGGACGGAGGGCCGGCCCTACGACCAAGTGATCGCGAACCGGATCTTCGCGCCGCTCGGAATGACCGAGAGCACCTACGGTTGGGAGCAGCCGATCGTCAAGCATCGCGCGCAGGGCTACAAGCTCGTCGGCGGCAAGTTCGTGAACGATGACCCGATCGACATGTTCGTGCCCGGCGGCGCTGGTGCGCTCGCCTCTACCGTGGGCGATCTTCTCAAGTGGGCCAAGGCCCTGCAGGAGCTCGCGGTCGTGGGCGACGCCTCCTACGCCGAGATGACGACGCCCACGCGGTTGAACGACGGAACGACCGTCGACTACGGATTCGGTCTGGCGGTCGTCGACGTCGACGGCCATCCCACCGTCGGCCACGGCGGTGACATCAAGGGCTTCAACTCCTTCATCGAGTGGTATCCGGAGGACGAGCTGACCGTCGTCGTGCTCGCCAACAACGAGGGTGACTTCGCGACTGAGCTGTCGCACCGGATCACGCGCCTCTTCCTGCAGCCGAAGCCGGCGGTGGCGAACGAGCTGCCGCTTCCGGCGAAGGAGTTCGCCCGCTGCGTCGGCACCTACGAGCGCAAGGGCGGGCGCATCGTGATCGCCGCCAAGGACGACCACCTGACCGCGCGGCTCGGAAGCACTTCCCCGACGCTGCTCTATCGCGGTGAACGCGACGGCGCCCTCGAGTTCCGCAACGCCCTCGACCAGCGAGAGGCCTTCCTCTTCCGCGGTGACGCCGAGCACGCGACCACGCTGATGCTGGTCGCCCCGCTCTCGGCCCGCAAGTTCCGGCGCGCGCCGTGAGCCGTGCTCCTCACTACGACATTCTGAACTTCTCGTTCGACCTCTCGACAACGCCGGAATACCGGGTTCAGCCCGACGCGAGTACGCACGCCGAGACCAGCGCCCCCAGTCGAGATATCGACGGAAAAGAACAGAATGTCGTGGCGCGGAGCAGTGCCATCAACCCGTCCGTTGCCACGCGAGTCGCACTGACCCCCTGCAGAGAATCTCTCGCCCACTACGCCGCGTGAACCCGATCGACCTCACGGTCCACCTCCGCATCGGCGGGGCGAAGCTCCAGCGCGACCTCGCGCGCGCGGCCCAGGCGGTCGTCGAGGCGATGGGGCGGCGGCGCAGGGTCTGGTTCGCCTATGAGGAGCTCCTCGCGAAGATCACCGACCGGCGGCAGGCGGCGTACTTCGACCTCGGCGTCGAGCACGGGATCGCGGCGGCGCGGGCGACGACCGTTGTCGGCCGGCACAAAACGGTGAACGCCTTGGCGCAGCGGGTCGTCCGGGAGCTCATGCGCAAGGGCGTCGCGCGGGACGAGGTGGTCGGGGCGCTGATCGCGGCGGCGTGGGCGGTGCTCGGCGAGGCGCCGGTCAATGCCGGAGGACGGGTGCCAGCCCGGCTGTGAACGACAAGTCTCTAGTGCGTTCCTTCTTCGGGATTCTGGCGACTTGATCGATCCGCCGCGCCACCGCGGCCGATCAGGTTCGCGAAGCTCGCCAACGTCGCGATCAACTCGGCGGGATCCATCGGCTTGACGAGATGCGCCTGGTAGCCGGCACGCAGCGCACGCGTGCGATCCTCGGGCCGGGCGAACGCCGTCAGTGCGATTGCCGGTACGCGCGCCACGCGCGGATCGGCGGAACTACGGATGCGTTGGATCAGCGTGTAGCCGTCCATTCCCGGCATGCCGATGTCGCAGACGATGACGTCGGGCCGGGTGGCATTCAGAAGCAGCAGCGCTTCCGCGCCGGACGAAGCCTCCGACACGGACGCTCCGCACTCCTGAAGCAGCCGGACGATGAATTCCATCGTGTCGCGCTCGTCCTCGACGACCAGGATCCGCAGTTCCTTCAGACGCTCCCGCGCGACCGCTTCAATGCGCTTGTGCAGATCGTCGGCTCCGGCGATCGGCACGGGACCGGCGCGACCGGATCCGATCGGCAGCTTCACGCGGAAGGTGGCGCCGCGACCCTCTCCCTGGCTCTCCACCGTCACGCTCCCGCCGTGCAGCTCGACCAGTTGCTTGACGATCGAGAGCCCCAGTCCCAGGCCGCCGAACTGGCGCGTTGCCGAT